>ENA-OQIE01001445-OQIE01001445.1-human-gut-metagenome-genome-assembly--contig:-NODE-1445-length-10757-cov-7.456648_pt1 | contig 10757 bp, 6 predicted proteins | sample MGYA00242569_ERZ504731 | MGnify/ENA primary metagenome ERZ504731 (study PRJEB26092, sample SAMD00036208) | human gut metagenome | host: Homo sapiens | study: EMG produced TPA metagenomics assembly of...
CCTTATTTTCGGGGGAATACCTAAAGATACAAAAAAGCCAACTAATTCGCAATAATTTGTGTATGAATTAGTTGGCTGATTTTGTAATATTTAATGAATGTCCCTATGAAATATACATAATCCGCTTTTCCCTATGAGAAACATTATGTTACCGGCTTATCTTGAAGGCATCTTCATCTTAACCTGCACCCCCTGTGAGTTTAAAACACGAACCGGTGTCTTTTCTCCGGCTTTCAAATAGAACAGAAGATAATCCTTCGCACGCTGGGACTCGAAGAAACCTTTTTCGCGATACTCGGCAATCCACCTCTGAATCATCGGAATCTGCCAACGGTTCATCAAAATATAGTAGCCGAAATAATACTCCAAATCGCTTAGGAAAATATTGAGTTTCAGGTAATCCCACCAGAACTGTTCTTTCTTTTTGCTTTTGGCATTGAGTATGATAACCTGATGTTCATAAGTGTCACGAGGATTTTCCCAATCCTGTTGCGAAACAAATACATCGGGAACCACATTATCGGCATGGTCCTTTGCCGGAATAAAGGGAGATAAGGATTCTATTGAATCCTTTATCTTTCCATATAAGGACGGTTCGTACTCCTTGTTGTACAGCATAACATCCCGCAAACGGGTGGAAGTGAGATGGGTTACCACAGAACGTCCTACCACACAATGATCCGGAACAGTCATTACCGATGCCAGACGTTTCATAAATCTGATTTCCGCTTTTGCCTGTTCTTCCTTATCCGGTCTCTTGAAAGGATAATCTGACCAGGCAATCTTCCGCATCCCCAGATGCAGGTCTGTAAGCTGCAACCCCGCATACGCACAGAAAATGGAAGCACGAATTATCTTGAAGATAGGGGTACGGTCACCCTCGTGGGCCACGTAAGGCAGGTTTTCCACACCAAAAAGCATTTCATTTTCCGCTATCAAATCGGCAGAGACCGTCTTGCCTTCTTCCAACCGTCCCTTAATCTTGAAGTTACGCTTTTGGTATCCCCAAGTGTGAACAGGCCGCGTAGCTATCAGTGCCACACAATAATTGCCGTTTTGCGGTGTGAAATCTACATTTTGCGGTGTTGCATTGAGCATCAACTCGTTCAGCAACTTAATCTTTTGGATATAGTCCATAAATCAACAGGTTTTAAGTGAAACATTTTGTTAACAGTGCAAATGTAGGCATCAAGTTTCGTACCGGAGTTCCGTTTTTCGCCGAAAATCACTGCAGGGTCAACCAATTATTCAATATTTATTCTGTTCTCGATTCTCAGTATATAGTTTGTTTCCGAGAAAAAGCGTTCCATACGTACTGCCTGACCGGTTCTGAACAAAGGTTTTTCACTATTGGCTATGTAGGCTTTTTTTATGGGAAAATTCCGTGCCTCTTCCTGTTGTTCAAAATAACCAATGGTAGAACGCAACTGCTGTTCGCCGTCTTTTATCCATTGATTACCCTTGCCTTTTCTTTGCTTCAACTCTACAAATATGATCGTATCTCTATAAAACAGGCAGCCGTCGCAGCGGTTGTCCATACTCCCGTCCGCCCTGCGCAGTTCAATGCAATGGTCAACCGGTACGAAATTCACCTTTACCTGAGGATAATTATCCACCGCCGCAATCCAATCCTGACCCTGTTTTTCTGCAATATATGCTTTTTCAGCAGCAGGAGCCGGCCGGTCGCATATACCGAATTTGCGTCTGTTTGATGATGATATATGTTGTGTCGGGAAGAAGTCAATCATAATTCCTGTTGTATTTCCAATAAATCGGCAAAATCTTCGTTTGTTCTCTCCAGCATCCTGTTGAGGAAGTTCTCATCGGAAGGAAGCCCATGATATGTGTCCAGTACTGTTACCGTCCCTTCTATCTCGTTGAACTCGTAAATAGCGATTTCGTCAGGGTGTATGGCAGCTTCTATGGGATAAATAGCATTTATCCTTTCTTGTACCTCACAGGAAAGATTATCTACAGTCAACAGCATACCGGCTTTGACAGCGACGGTCAGGCTATTAATAAGGTATGGGCTATGTGTTGTAACCACCAAACGGTTTGTTTCCAAAGCATTGTTAAAAGCCAGCAACTGTTTCATTATCATCCATTGCGATTCCGGATAAAGGTTTTGTTCCGGTTCTTCTACAATGTTGACAAATGCCGATTTGTTGAATCTGGCAGAAACGGCTGAAAGGGCAATCCTCCGTTGCTCGTCTGTAAGGTTCGGTGTGTTCCATATATTCGCAACTTCCGCTTCGAAGCGTTTCGCTTCATCGCTGCTCATCTTCTGGGCACTATTCGCCTGACTTTTTACAGATTCGGACAAATGTAAAGAAACCAAATAAAGCGGTACGATGGATTGGAATCCGCTGGACGCTTCCATCAACTTCACCTTATAGTCCTCACCTTTGACATAAACAATGTCATTTTGTTTGTTATATTCCAGTTGAGCATGATTGATAGGCAGTTCCAGACTACTCTTAATGCGTTGTTTGGCTTTGTCATATTCCGTAAGAAAACCTAGCAAGGCATCCGGCAAATCCTTAATCAGATCCGGTTTGTTGACCATGCTGATGAAATTCCGTTCGGCAGGAACATACATGATTTGAGGAAGGGCATAGCTGTCCAATGCATTCTCATTCTTTTCCATGACAAGTTCGCCTTGCTTCGTGTAGGTAAACTTGTAAGAATCCCCTTCGTAGAAAATCTCAGTCTGTTCCTTTATGAAATAATTGGAAATACGATGGTAACCGCAATACTTGTTCTTGAACTTGGAGGCGGTAAATTCTTTCTCCTTGAAATCACCCCGTGTCAAGACCTTCTCCATCCATGTAAAGGTGGAAACCAGTTTGGCAACCGTACTTTTACCGCTACCCTGGTTACCCGTAAAAACGGTTACTTTCTTTATATCTATCCATCCGTCCGTTACAGATGCTGTTTCTTTCAACGGACCGAAGTTTTTAATCTTGATTCTACTCATATGGTTATTTTATAGACTTACGGCAAAGATAGTGTTTCTAAATGAGACGACCTAATGAATGTTGTGTTTCATTTGCTGTGAACATAGAGGTCTTCCCAATTCTTTGTTTTTCCAAATTTTAACCTGTATGTTTTATGATGGCTTTCTAATAGTCAGAAGTGTCAATCTGATATCCGAATATGTATCAGTCGGCATTGAACGGACGGATTTCGGAAAGATTTTCATTGCCGCTGTCAATAAAGCGGTCGAGCACCTTAATCATGACAACAGGTATTTTCTGCTTCCATAGTATCTGTGCGTCCAGCTCTGTACAAACCAATGCCATCTGTTTCAATTCTTTTTCCAAGTATGCTCCCGAACTGATATATTCATTCAGAAGAGGTTCGTTTTCGGATAATTTGATTACAGAGGCATATAACTTGTATTGTTTATTGATACATTTCAAATGAAACTTGTCCTTTAGTGTGGAAGGCGGATCAAGTAATTTCAGTTTGGGCAGGTCTGACTTGTTGAGAATAATCACAGTATTTGTAAATTCGACTGTATGATCTCCAGGCAGACTATACAACAATCTGTTGTCAGGGGATTTGAACTTATACTCGTTTTCCTTCCGTAAATTCTGAGGATAAGCATTGTACCAGTTGAAGTGGAATCCGATGATTATCTGTTTGTCGGTCAATCTTAAAGTCTGGAAGACTTTGTCAAGATTTTCCGGAAAAACCCTATATTCACTTTTAGGCTGATACTGGAAGCTTCGGAGCCAGCAGTTTTTGAAAGAGTATAGTGTAGCAGCACTGAAAGACTCCTTAAAATTGACATATCCTATTGTTTTATCCGTACAGAATGCCTCTGCCGGCATCAGCTGACGTATTCTTCCGACACAATTGAACTTGTTACAGCTTTTGTACTCATCATCAGTTATGACAGATACTTCTGTAATCCACTTCATTTCTCTGCCAATACTATCTGATGCTATTTGGTAAAAATCCTGAATTTCATCTTCAGACAGCTGTTGAGTAACTTTTTGATGTTGTATTGCTGAAGTAAGCGAATTGGAAAGGGACTCCAGTGCATTCTTCAGCTTATGTTTAGCCCTGTATATGCGCGACTGATCCAATGGCAGTATTGTTGTGATGTCTTCCAATGGAATGGAATTCTGCTCAATCTGTTTCAGGATAATAGGAACATTTTCCAGCCATTCGTTCTTTTCGGACAAGGATTCAGGAAGAGCCGGCAGTGAATAAAAATCCTCGTAAACATAGGTGCGGTTAAGTGTTGCCAGACGTAACATTAGGATATACAAGTATTTCTGTATCCAGCCATTGATGATGCTATTGTTGCGTACGCCAGCCTGAAGACCAAAAAATGGATATTTTTGCTCGTATTTGTACATTGAATCGGGGCTGAATGAGAGCAAGTTCATATACAGTGGAATAATTTCAGCCAGCGATCCTGGAATCAGAACATAATGAGGTGGTTGGCTATTAGTGTAATACAATATTTGATTTAAAAGTTCGTGCTCCTTTCTAAACAGCAAAAGTCCCCCCAATGCGATATGGAACTCCTTAAATTCTTTCCGCTCTTTTTGCCTTAGCTCAACCATTTTACTATCGGCAACAGCTTGTCCAGATGGGGTATAGGAGACATATATGCGCTCATTAAGTTGGAAATCTGCAAGGTGAAGAAGCAGAAGAGAATTGGCTGCATTCCAATATTTGATAATCCATTCACTGCGTTTGTAAAACAATTGCTGGTTCAAACAAGTCCAGATTGTACGGTAGGTATTCTGATGCATTATGGTGAACTGCACTCCATCAAGCATTACATTGACTATGTCATTGCCGTTTTTGATGGAAACCGCCTCCTTTTGTTGCATACACAGCTGTTCATTGATAGAGATAATGCCTTCGTATAACTCCGGCGGATATTCCATTACCGTCCATTGTCTTCCTTCACGTAAAGACATGGTCCAATTATACAATTCTTGAAAACAATCGCGCAATACATCCACGTTGTTCTGTTTGAGCATGGCAATAAAAAGTTCGAACCATGCCTTTCTGGTATTTCGTGGAATATCGTTCCTCTTGATTAGATGCTTTTGCAGTTTTTCAGGCACATTATAAATATAGATAAGCCTGAAAATCATAAATATACTGAATGTTAGCAGTACACAGAATATTGTCGCGAGAATAATGGCAGAATAATCTATGCACTTTGTAAGAACTCCGAAATCAAAATAGTTAGGTGGAGCGACCAATTGATAGAACAGTAAAAATATGGTAATAGCGAGCAAGCCAAGAAAATGCTTTGTGCTTCTTTCGTTCATAAAGAGTTGTATCAGGCGGGTAGATTCATATTTATCGTCTATCCGCTGAATAACTCCAATTAACAAGGGAACGGCAATGCCCAGTATGGCTGCCGTTATAGGTATAATAATTTCTTTAGAAAAAATATCCATAATGTAAGAGGTTAATTATTTTTTATGGCATAGTGAATTGCTATTCTATTTTATACTTTTGAAGTATCCAAATCTTATCTATCAGTTTATATTGAGCTAATATTTTTGTTTCTTTATCTATCTCCCAAAGCAAATCTTGTATTTTTTGTCCATTTTCCATGTTAGTGAATTTTTTTCGTATCGGATTTCCAAGCAAAGCCATAGCTTTCTCATAAGATACAGTTTCTATTACTGATAACTTTAAATTGCCATTGTCATCTGGTAACCAAAGATTATCTATCAAAAATAAACGCATATCCTCTGTTAAGTCTTCTGCTATCGACTTTAAATTTGGCAATTTACTTTTATATTTTTTTATGTTCTCTGCAAAAAAAGGAAATAAATGTTTCCCCATAATTAGCCGTTGCATTGCCACATTAGTCTTGTAAGGGTTAAATTCATCTAAAGACATTATCAAATCCATTCCTAATGTGTTATCTCCTTTATCAAATCGGACTTTGGAGTTAATCCCCATTGTACTATACAATGCTCTAAAGCAAAACAGAAAATCAAAATCAATTTGATTATATTTATCTTCAATAATTTTAGTGAAACTCCTAAGTTCTTTACTAATTTCGCGAACTTTGATATAACCTGGAGAGTCTGAAACTACTCTTATTCTTTCCATAATCAATGATAACATTTATTACCTGCTGGCTTTTTACCAAATCGTTTTTCAAACTTCTTTATACGGCTTGTTTCAAAATTTTGGAAAGAAGGTTTTGCAGATTTATTTGGAGAACGCTGTAATGGTTGATAATCTAATTTGTTATTATCTAACCATTTTTTGCTATATCTGTTTTGAATTTCTGAGCCGTTTTTCCTTCTTCTGAAATCTGCGGTTTCTCCTATTTTCCAAATATCGCCTTCATTTAACCACGTTTTACCAACAGGGGTATCGCTTCCCCATTCATACACATCATAATAACCGCTCTTTGTTGCAACCAATTTATATATTTCGGCTGTAAGTCCAAATGGGTCTAACCAACTATTGGTGTCATAAACATATCCATAAAGAGTTGGATTGTTTCCGACTAAACCAATTGGGTCTTGCAACAGATAGCTTCCTGTTTTAGGAGAGTAATAACGGAAACGGTTGTAGTATAGATTTGTTTCTTCATCCTCATACTGCCCCTGATACCTGAACGGACACTCATTCAAAGAATGTCCTTCAAAAAAAGTTGCAATTTCCCCATAAATATCCAGTATACAGTCCCATGTCTTATTTCCATGTTCGTCGAACATCTGGATGGGTGTTCCCAAATAGTCAGACACGATGGAATATTGCTTGCCATGCTGTATCTTCGCCATTGGTACAAATGTGCCTGCTTCAAATACCCAGGTGGTAATATTCTCTGTCGGCTCTTTTGACGGAACGTTTTCTTCCTTATCCGGCTGCATATCGGGAATTTTGTAGCTCCACTCATGTAAAGGCACGTTTCCGTCCCACACCCAGCGTGTGACCTTACTGAGATATTGCTTGGCGGTGCGGCGTCCCAGCGCATCGTAGCGGAACTCCACCGGTCTTCCGTCCGGACGTATAACCTTCTTTAGCATACCATTGGAACTCCACTCGTAGAGCCATCCCGTACCTGTAGCTAGACAGCGGACGCCGCGCTCCTTCTCCATGCGCTTGCGATCGTACCTTACGCCCGTTTCCTGCAACCGTTTGAACTCACGGAAAATGAGGTTCCCTTCATCATCGTAGTGATAGAAACAATCCGGGTCCTCCAGCAGTCTTCCCCCGGCACCGTATTTGCGGTCCTTCCTGTCCGGAGTCCCGAAGAGGTTGCCCACGAAGTCCGGTACGCGGTAAATCACGTCCGTTTCCGAACCCTGGGTAATTTCCTGCCGGATGAGGAAGTCGAAACGGTCATAGTCGTAGCGCATGACCGTTCCCGTCAGCTCGTTCTCCTTAGAAAGCAGTCGGTTGGCAATCCCCCACTCATAGCGGTATGCTCCACGCTCGATGCCTCCCGACCGAACCGACTTGCGCACCTCGCGCCCGAAACAGTCGCGCTCGGTGCAGACTGTTACGCCACCGGAGAAGGTGCGCTGCACCTCCAATCCCGTGTTGTCACGCACCCATGATGCCTGCCAGCCTTCGCCCGCCTGCATGGTCTGCAAATTACCCTCTCGGTCATAGGTATGACGGATGTCCGCTCCCAGACTGCTGGTGATGCGGGTACAGCTGCCTTCGCCGTCATAGGTACGGCTGACGGTGTATTCTCCCTGCCTTTCCTCGGTAACCAGTCCCGTCTTCCTGTCACGGGTGAACTCCAGCAGGTTCTCGCTGTTCTTCGCCTTGACAAGCATGCCGTCCTTGTCGTACGTGTAGAGGGAGACCTCCCCGTCATACTGTTCCTCCTTCAGGATATTGTCCAGTCCATCATACTGGTATTCCGTCCATTTTCCTCCGGGACGGTTCACACGGGTGACACGGCCCGCACCGTCGCGCTCGTACTCACGCCGCATACCGTCGAAGCCGGTTTCCGTAACGACCAGTCCCAGCCCGTCCAGCTCGAAGAAATAGTTGTCGCCCGCCTCGTTGCCGATGCGCCGGAGCTGCAACTCGCTGTTGTAGCCGAATGTAATCCGGTGGCGTTCCTGCTCACGGCTTTTCAATACCCCCAACGCCCCATAGGTGAACTTCACCTCGCGGATGTTGTCCGTGGCATGTACCATGTTCCCCATGGCGTCGTACTCGAACCGGTGCACGTTGCCGTCCGGTTCTTCCAGCCGTATCAGGTTGTCCGCCCGGTCATAGGCGTACCGGGTGACATTGCCTTTGACATCCACTGCCTGTATGAGCCTGCCCCTGCCGTCGTATTCCCACCTGCGGAACAGACCGTTAGGGAACCGCAGCAGTTCGAGGTCGTAGCGGTCGTTGAAGGTGAGGGTATAGACGCGTCCCTGCCCATCGGTAATGGTATGCAATACGCCTCCCTCGTAAGTGTATTTCACAGTCTCCCCGCTGAGCGTGGTGCGGCTGACGACACGGTCCATCCCGTCGTAATCCCAGGAGAGCTGTTTCCCTCCCGGCGTGCAGAGCAGGACCAGGTTGCGGTTTCCGTCGTAGCTCAGGAATGTATCCTCGCCGTTCTCGTCCGTTATCCGGACAGGCTGACCAAACTCGTTGTAGGAAGTCTTGCGAGTATAGCCTTCGGGGTTGACCGTGATCTCCAGTTCCTGATATCCGTTGTACTGCTGGCGCGTGATTCCCCCATTGGCATCCACTATCTTGTAGATGAGCTTGTCCTCCCCGTAATGGTATTCGGTTTCGGCACCTTCCCCGTTACGGATATGGGTGTAGCCTTTGCCGTAACGGATGAAGTACTCCATGACGCCGCCGTCCCCCCATGTATGCACACAACGGGCGTTCTCACCTTTGCCCTCGTATTCCCAATGGAAGGACATGCCTCCCTGGTTGGTCAGCTGTACCAGCAGGTGCCCGTCGGTATAGACAAAATGCTTGCTGACATCCAGCGCGTCGGTGGTCTCCACCATGTCGCCCCGGTCGTCATAACGATAGCGGACAAGCCTGGTCTCCTCACCATCCTGCTTCATGGACACACAGCATACCCGTCCCAATCCGTCGGTTTCCACCTTCAAGCGTTCCCCCCGAGAAGATACGATTCCCGCTAGTTTTCCAGCCGAAGCGTATTCGAAACGGATGCGGAACCCGTCTTTGGTGGATATGTCCGATACCATGCGGTAGCCGAAGCGGTTCTCCGGTCCGTCGAACCGGTATTGCAGTCCCCGGATGTCGGTCAGCAGATACCCCTGCCCGTCAAGCGTCCAGAGCAATTGTTCCTTGCGGTCAAAATAGGAGTTCCCCGGTTCCAGCACGGGCAGGAAAGACTCCCGTCCGTCGGCATGGCGGAAGAGGAAAGCCCCTTCTTCCAGCCGCCGGATGCCCAGGTTGTAACTGTGGTGCCAGTTGTATCCCAACGGACCGTCCACGGCAGCATCGCTGTAATAGGTGCGTTCCCAAACGATGGGGATGGGGCCGGGCAGCTCGAAATCCACGTTGGTGTGGTACACCCTGCCTGTTGCCGCATCGACCGGCTCGCCGAATGTCTTGCATTTGATGGGCTGGAGAATGTCCGCCAGCCGGTTCTTTCCTTTCTTTCTCAGTCTGTCAATCAGGTCCTGGAACTTGTCGCCCAGTTTCTTCCACATTTTTCCCAGCCCCTTGAGCCCGAACTTCATTGCCAGCGCGAACATGTCGATGGTGGGCGGTCCGCCCACGAGCACCGGCTTGCCTACGGAGGTGATGGTGGAGAGCATGGAGGTGGGTGCCAGCAACGCCTTGCTCACCTTCTTGGGCTTTCCCTTGCGCGGGATGGTCGGGATGCCGACCAGGTTGCAGGAGAGCGCCGGATGTGTCAGCGTGGAGCAGGGGGCACCGTCCGCCAGCACGGTCGCGCTGCCCATCCACATTTCCGACTCGGACATGCCGCTGACCAGCGGTGCCGGGTGCAGGACGAATGCAGGCAGGGGTACGATGCCTATGCCCGCCTGCGCAATCCACTGGTTATGCACCTTCACCGTAGGTGCCATCCCCTTGAGAATGCTGCACGCCACTCCCGCCACCCCTTCGGTGACGGGCGGCATGGCGGCGGCGATGCCTGCCATGATGTCCGCCATGAGGTCATATACTTTCCCCACATGCGGCACGGGCATGACGGGTGACGGCGGTGTGACCGTAGGGTGCATGTCTATCCCTATGGCAAGGTCGCCGAACTTGGCTACGGGCATGCCCGGCATGGATGGGAGCAGTCCGCCCAGTCCCGCCTGGAGCTTGTCCAGGGCAGCCTTTGAGTCGGCGAAAAGGTCGGAGAATCCCCGTCTGGTGCTGTTGTTGTCAACGGCATCAGCTATATTTTTCAACACATCTGACATAGTGAGAACGGTTTAGAAAAGTAAAGAAAGGAAACAGCCGGAGAGGTTAACCGGAGTTCTCCGGCTGTTTCAGAAAAGGGATTGCTTATGCATCCTGTGCATAATCGCTGTTCCAGTCATTCTCGTCATCCCCCTTGGTGCCTTCCAGCTTGATGACAAAACTCTTTGCCGGGAAGTAAGGAGTCAGGTGAATGTCAAGGAAAATGCGGTCTTTCTGTTTCGGGTCACGCTCGAAGCGGAGAATCTTGAACTTTTCAATCAGGCGTCCGGGACCCTGGATGCTGTCCAGGAACTTGCTGATCTGTCCGCGCAAATCCCTCTCTGCCTTGCTGTTCCAGTTCTCGAAGGCGCGCCGGTTGAGGAAGTCCATCAATACCT
>ENA-OQIE01001448-OQIE01001448.1-human-gut-metagenome-genome-assembly--contig:-NODE-1448-length-10747-cov-3.137676_pt1 | contig 10747 bp, 4 predicted proteins | sample MGYA00242569_ERZ504731 | MGnify/ENA primary metagenome ERZ504731 (study PRJEB26092, sample SAMD00036208) | human gut metagenome | host: Homo sapiens | study: EMG produced TPA metagenomics assembly of...
AAGTATTATCATAAGCTGTCATATCAGCCCAGTCGCCATTACCGTTCTTCTGCTGTGCAAACCATACATTTCCCTGCTGCTGTCCTGCATAGTCCAGTGTCCAGTTGTATGTATTCTTCTGAGCTACCGTATAGTCATTTGTTGTTCTATCTTCAGCCGTGATGCGTACTGTCATTCCTGCTGTTACTGCATCTCCGTCAGCTAATGCTGTTCCATTGTTCAGTACGGAAACTGTTGCTGTATCAGCTACTGTGATGTTCTTCTTCAGCTCGCTGACTGTTGTAGCATTTGCTGTTGTATAAGGAACACTCAGTGTCTTTCCGCTTACCATGTAGTAAGAAGATTTCAGTTCTTTATCAGAACTTGCAACTACTGTATAAGTTACATCCTCCATTCCTTCATAAGAAAGAACGACGGTTGCTCCACCTTTCACGATATCTGCATCGCCAAGAACTTTATCACCATTTTTTACAGTAACTGTAACACCTGTATCAACGATGATGTTGTTGCGGAACTGCTCTACTGTTGTATTCTTCGGAAGATCACTTACATTTGTTCCTGAAATTGTGTATGTATTGGAACGAAGTACAAGTGCTGTAACTGCATCACTTTCTGCTGCTCCGATTTCCGGTACTGCTGTGATTGCATGTCCGAAGAAGTCATGATCGATAGAATAACCATTTCTGTCAACAATTACTTTACCAGCATTGATAGCCGGTGAGTTTGCTACCAGTTTATATCCATCAAATACTGTAGTAGCTGTCGGATCTTCATGCAGTCTTGCCTGCTTGTCCTCTGCTGCTGCAACCGGACCTGAACCTGCATCAACAAGTACTGCTGTTCCTGCGGATACCTTTACTGCATTTGCATCAGTTGGGTAATTGGATACATTGTAATACAGGTTGTTGTCGAATACTTTATTGTTGCTCGGATTCCAGTTTGAAACTGTTGCCGGTGTATTTCCTGCAAAATAGAAAATATTATTTTCTGCTGTAACCGGTCCACCATTTCCATGACTTCTATGCCAGATTGTATTCAGTCCCGCTTTAATATAGAAGGTATTATTGTAATCCTGACAATTTCCTGTATTTCCAGCAGGATCCAGCGGTCCCATATCTTCATTCTGGCTGATATTGTAACGGAATGTATTATTAATGGATTCCGGTCCACAGAACATGATCGTACTTGCCGTATTACCGTGACTGTAGTTGTACTGATAGTTTGTTCCATCACCGTAGTCAGCATCCCATGGCTGTCCGTCACCATTACCGCTGGATGCATTCAGCGTTGCGAAGCATTCATTATACTGGAAAATGGCATTCTTGCACTTCCATGGCCAGATACCTGCTGCAACTCGTCCTGCATTGACACCCTGCTTACCAGTCTCATTACCATTTGCATCAAGCCTTGGCTGTTGCTGTGAATAATCTGTTTCATTAATCTGCTTTGCTGCATTCTCTGATACATTATACTGGATCAAAGGATTGTCACAGTACATTGTTGTAATCGCATCTCCACCGACATTGTTCAGGTAGTTATTCTCGATTACAACCTTGGATGCTCCATATGTAGACATCACCTCATCTGACAGAGAAGCATTTGTGAATCTTCCCCACTGATAGGTATATCCAACTGCGATTCCCCACCGGTTTACTGTATCAAGATAGCAATTCTTAATCCGAACATCATTGTATCTTGCAACACCTGTTGTTGCCTCATTTGTCGGTTTCTCCATGATAAAGTAGATACCACCATTGGTCATGTGCTTATTATAGACGTTACCTGTTACATCATGAATGTAAAGATCATTCAGTACGATATGATCTACTGTTCCATTATCTTTTGCAACTCCGGCAACACCGGTTCTGTCCATTGCATAAGCATCATTGTAGTTACGTACATTACCGTTTGAATCTGTTTCCGCTACTTTATCTGTCGCTCTGTTGTTCGTCAGTTCCAGACCATTGATCTCAATGTATTCTGTATCCTCAATCAGAATGCAGGAAGATACTTCACCTTTCCATTTATGGTTCTGGTTATCCAGTGGATTTCCATAGTTCAGATTCCAGCGTCCCTGACCATTTGTATTGATCTGCGGTCTGGCTGCACTCTCATCTCCATAAGTTGAAATAACAACCGGTGCATCTGCACTACCGCTGTCCTCCTTCGTAAAATGAAGTGCCTCTCCATTGAAGACAGATCCTTTCTTAAAACGTACCTGATCTCCTGGTTGAAGATTCACTGCATTTACCTGTTCCAAGGTTTTAAATGCATCGCTTTTGGAAGTACCTGTTGCATTTTCATCGGCATTTCCATTTTCGGAATCAACATAATATGTTGTTCCTGTTGCAGTGTTCTGTCCTTCAGCATTAACAGAAACTGCAGGCATCATTGATGCAACCGTAGTTCCTGCAAGCAGAAGAGCCAGAGCACCGCTCATCCATTTCTTCTTCATAATATTGCTCCTTCCATCATTTTATATTCTTCAAGGTAAACCGGTTTACATCCGCCATGTTCCCGTCCACCTGAGAATCAGTTTCACGCTGCGTGATGATGTCATCATATTTCTTTTCACGCAACTCACGTTCCACCGCAATTCTTGCTGTCTCCAGATCAGCATTTTCTTCGCTGTCCCCGAAGATCCATTCGCGGCTGTTGTAGTATTCCAGTACCTCATCCTCTGTCAGTTCCATGCCCTCACGGGTGTAATCATTGCAGTATTTTTCTTTGAGCGTACTCATTTCATACTGAAGATAAATCTGAAAAGTATACTCTTTCAGTCCATAGACCACTTCCCCATTTTCAACCTTTTCACTCCGCTTTGCATTTTCGTCTTTCCAACGCTTTTCCAAAGCCTCATAACTGCTGTCTGATACATCACCACATTCTTCTGCAAGGTCATAGACCGCATGGATGTATTTCAACTGTTCTACTGTATTTTCCGTCAGAATTTCGTAGCCGTATTTCCCATCATACTTTTTCTCCCAGAAGCCATCTTCATAAACGGCATCATAGTCCTGCTGAATCTGCACCTCTGTATCATACTCTACAGATTTCATGCAGTTCACATATTCATCTTTGCTGATTGTATGCCCCCCAACAGTTAAATCGAATCGATTATCCATTCTGTATCGGACAACCCCGGCAACAATTCCTGCGACCGCGATCACCAATACTGCAATTCCGATGATCAGGAACTGCTTTTTTCGATTCTTCATACTCCGCATCCCCTCCTGTTCTGAAATCTTGTTCTTTCTACGCACGAACTTACCCACTCTGACTTAATACTATTATAACAACAGCAGAATTTTTCAACTCGTTCTTTTCGGTTGATTCCCACGCTTATTTTGTCTAATTCGGAACATTCTTTTCATTTCTCCCTTGACTGCTTTTATTCTCTCTGCTATATTACATATAGAACAGTATGAATCGTACTGTTTCTTTGCATACAATAGTGTAAAAAGTAATGCAGATCAGATGATACAAATGTAACGGAAAGATATGAGGGTGAGTCTATGAAAAGAGATTACTATGAACTGCTCGGACTGGCGAAAGGTGCTGATCCGTCAGCAATAAAAAAAGCCTACAGAAAGCTTGCTAAAAAGTATCACCCGGATACGAATCCCGGTGATAAAGAAGCTGAAAAGAAATTTAAAGAGATCACTGAAGCTTATAATATCCTGAGTGATCCTGAAAAGAAGAAACTTTATGACCAATTTGGTCACGCTGCATTTGACCAGAGCGGTGCTGCCGGTGGAACCGACACCAGTGGTTTCTATGGTGGATTCTATGGAAGTGGCTTTGGTGGAGCCGGATCTGATGGAACTGGATCTGGCAGCAATGGTTTTGGCAGTGGTGGTTTCAGTGGTGGCGGTTTTACCGGAAACGGTGGGTATCAGGAATACCACTTTGAGGGTGGTAATATGGATGATATGTTCGAAGATATTTTCGGAAATATGTTCCACGGAGGAACATCCCGCAAGACTTCTTCCGGTTTTGGGAACGGCTTCCATGGTGGGTTCCAGTCCGGTGGTTTGCAGTCAAAGGGATCCGATCTGAATGCCGAAGTAACCGTTGGCTTTGATGAAGCTGCTTTTGGTTGTGACAAGGTCATCACATTACAGGATCCAAATGCTCCGGGAAATCTTTCCCAATCACTGAAGGTTCATATTCCTGCAGGAATTGACACCGGTAAGACGATTCGTCTCCGTGGTAAGGGAATGCCCGGTGTAAATGGTGGAGATGCCGGGGATCTGATGTTGAAAGTTAAAGTTGCCGACAAGCCGGGATATGTGCGAAATGGAATGGATGTCTATACGACAGTTTCTGTACCTTTCACAACGGCTGTCTTTGGTGGTGAGGCATTGGTTCAGACTTTATATGGCAATGTGCTTTGTAAGATCCGTGAGGGTACACAGTCCGGTTCTAAGATCCGTTTGAAGGGAAAAGGAATTGTTTCCATGAAGAATCCTTCAGTTCACGGTGACCAGTATGTAACGGTTCAGATTGAAGTTCCAAGACACTTAACTCCACAGGCGAAAGAGAAGCTGCGTGAATATGAGGCCTTGGTCAGTGGAAATGCAAAGAGTGCTTAAGATAAAATATGCTCCTTCAGGCAACAGGTTTTCTTGTTCCTGTCTGCCTGAACGGAGCATATTTTTTATTCAAACATCATTCTTTCATCTCAATTGTCTTTTTTCTTTTTGAGAAAATTTGCAAGAAGCATCATTGCAGAGACCAGTACCCCTCCTGCCATCGGTACAACCGGAGTTGTATCGCCGGTTTTTGTTGCTTTTCCAGATTTTTTTGTACCCATCGCCGGATTTTTCTGGTCAGCAGATGGCTTGCCACTTCCTGTCGTCTGTCCTGCACCATTCGAATTATCCGGAGTAGATGGCTTGCCTGGGTCAACCGGATCTGGATCTACCGGATTTGGATCTACCGGATCTGGGTCAACCGGATTCGGATCTACCGGTTTTAGTGCTTTCTGCTTCTCAACGAGCGTATCAGTTGCTGTTGCTACCTCTGTATGCTTAAGTTCCTTTTTCGCTTCCTTGCCTTCCAAAAGAAGTTTTGCAGCAGCTAATGCACTTTCAAAATCCGATGTGTCTTTATAATCTTTTACTATAATTTTCTCAGCTTCCTCTACTGCTTTTTCTAGTGCTGCAAAGTCAGCATTTGTCGCAAGTGGCTGTAATGCATTTATTGCATCCCTCACTTTTTGGGTCATCTCATCAACCTCACTCTGCTCTGTCCGTGGATTGTCAAGTACTTTCTCAGCCTCCGCAAGAATCCTGTCCAGACCGGCATAATACTCTGTCATATATACCGTTCTGTCTAATTTTTCTGCCTCATCTACTGCCTTCTGTAACTCTGAAAAGTCTGCCGGGATGTATGCCTCTTCTACATAGAAATTATCAACATAATATTCACTGCTCTGTCCTGTAATATCTACATAGCAGTCTTCTTCATCACCTGTTGTAAACTCGAGAACAAGCTTTCCACTCTGGGCATTTGCCACCGCACTTGCAAGCGTCTTTGAAGCCTTATCAGATTTTACTGCAAAAGTAAACGCATTTGCACTTGGTGCTTTATATTCAATGCCTACTTTATACTCTGTATTCGGTTTAAATCTAACCGTTGATGGAATGGTTCTCATATAATCTTTTGCACGAATCTTCAAAGAATAGTTTCCATCAATCACATCCGTCGTATACTCTGGATTCACTGGATTTTTCTGAGATAAATGCGACTGATCAGACTCCGTAGACACAAATACTCCAAAGCCCTGATCTACATTTTCAAAATCCTCCCAATAAGTATACTTATTCGGATCCGGGTTAGTAGAAGCATCAACTTTTGCCACCCGCACATCATCAAAGTCAACAACCGATGTATCGCTTTTTCCTGCTGCTGCAGAAAGCGTTAATTTGACTGTGTCAGATGCCGCAGTAAAACGTACCTGCATACGCTGAGCCTTAGTCAAATATTTATCATTATGATGAACTCCATACGTGACATTACTCTGTTCCATATAATTTGAAACTACTTCGTCCCCGTTCTTTACCTCAATTGATGCCTTTCGTCCATCATCAGTAATGCACCATACAGATGCCGAATAAGCCTGCCCCGGAACCAGACCTGTTAAAGTCTGACTTACCTGTCCATCTTTTGTTCCCTCTATATAAAGGTGTGCATTTCCAAGACTATTATCCTTAATCTTTATATGATCTACACTATCAGATGTAGATGATGGTTTCCACTCATCAAAATTATAGGAATCGAATCCCATATCTTTCACAGGAGATCCTGTAGACCACTCCATCGTATCAGCCGTATCAACTTTTACAGCATCCTCTTTGTAAAGTACATATCCTGTTTTTGCTGTCGCATCAATTGTTACTTTACGTCCTGTCACAGGAAGCGTTTTCTTATCAGATTTTCCTTCTGCAGACAGTTTATAAATCGTTACCTCAGTTACATTTCCCCAGGATTCCGGAAGTGTCCAGGTACTTGAACCTCCATCTTTATTATAATGATAAATCTTACCCTGCTCATCATCATCCTTTTCCCATGGAATGAAAATCTTATTTCCTTCGGCAACTTTTTCACCGTCCAGCGTAATAACATTAACGTTATTCACGATCTCAGTTACTACTTCGTTACTATTTCCCAGAACTGCCCGCGATTCGCTTTCATACTGCATCAGCGGATACTGTGCAAGGAACTTAGCCGGAAGTACTTCGCAATAAAATGTATCCAGCGAATCATTCATACTTGCTGCATTATTTCCCTGTGAAGACTGCTGCCAACCGTCAATACCAGCACCACCTTTGCTTGCTCCGCCTGTATCGCCGCCGTTGTTTCTCGATTGTATTCCTCTGAACAAAGTTGTTCCCTGGAAAATATCAGACTGGTTGTTCTCTACAAAACGAACCAGATTTCCTGCTCCTTTAAAGTTGCCTGCCCCGGTCTGAATACCATGGACAAATACACTGTGGGAAACCATTTCATCAGGATTCTCTGTTCCAAGAATAATGTTGCGGCCTTTTATATTCTGTATTAATTTATACATCGGCCATCTTGTTCCAAAGAATACATCTACATATGTCGTATCAATCTTTCCCTGCGTATCTTTATCGTATAATTGCGAAAAACGTCCATCCAATCCATTTTCTGATGTATCAAGATCGTCGTTCTCACGAATAATGCCTTTTGAACTATCATACCAATCCCAGGCCGGAAGGCTTGCTGCAAGTTTTCCATACTGCGGAGCTTCCGGGTAAGTATCTGTCTGGTTTACATGAATACCTATTTGTGCATTATACTTTTCTGCCTCACTCAGCAAAGTATTGAAATCTTCCAGACCACCAGCATGCTTATTATAATTTGCATAATCCGGATGAGATGAGTCATGTCCTTCACCTTGATATCCCTTGATAATAATATTCTGCCCAAATCCATCTGTAGCCAGATACATCTTCTTCACATTATCCAAAATACGGAGAAATGGATATTGAGCTTCGGATCCTACATTCATTGCGATCATTGTCCAGGAGTCTGTCACTTCGTCCGCTCCACTTTTTCTGGTCATGCACTTATCCCGAAGTACAATCGCACCATCCTGAGCGTCTACTTTTCCATCTCCATTGCAATCTGCTGTGACCGCTACCTTGACTGCAGGCAGATACATTATCTCTCCATCCAGTCCACGGTAAGTATACTCATTCATCCATAAACCTGTAGAATTATGGTCTCCTGCCGAAAACGTCTGGTATGCTACTTCATGTCGGTTTTTATATGATTCTCCACTTAATGCAGCAGCAACATTCCGATTACTTAACACTGCAAGCGTCGTCTCATTATATGCTTCTGATGCATTGGCTGAAGAAAGCGAAATCGCATTCTGTCCCTGATAATTATTTACAGTCAGCTTTCCGTCCGCATCTTTACTTGACATAGAAATCAAACTGTGACGCGGGAAATTCAAAGTGTACAGTTTCGTCTGATCATCAACTATATTTTTTACATTCATAGAAAGGACATTTCCTTCTACAGTAAATATAACATCAAATGAAATTCCTGTCGTCGCCTCTGACACATGATAAACCGCTTTATTCTCACTGATATCTGCTGTAACATCCGGTGTATAAAGTTTATTATTTAACTCAATCTGATGTAATGCAAGTTCCTGTCCTTTTACAGTCTCCCCACCGTTCTTTAATGTATAATCGATTACCCGTGGGAATGCACGGTCCAGACGGACTGTCATGGCATCTGACTGAATTGTTACAGGCTCTGTATTTTCCACAACTGTCGGTACAGCTGCATTCTCCTGCGTAAACTTCTGGATGAGCATTCCATTATTACTTCCGGTTCTGAATCCCACTTTTCCCGGATTTGTCGTAACATTACTAAGTTCTCTATTAAGAATTTCCTCATTATCAACAAATACTGTCACATACTTGTCCACAATCCTTACTTTTATCTTATATGGAACCACTCTATTTGCAAGAATAAAACCACTGTCATTATATTCACTTCCAAGAAGTGACTGTCCCTGTGCATTCCAGATATTCCATCTGGTATAATGCTGATTATTCTGTGAAGACGGTCCAACATAGAAATACTCATTATCACTTACATACCGGAGAACTGCCCCATATCCACAATTATCATTCATTGGATCGTATGTAAATTCAATTTCCTGGTCTTTCAGGCTTGCCGAATTATCATCAATAAATACGCCATCTCCCTGAAGCTTCATGGCACCATTTTCCAGACTCATAGAACCGCTTCCACTCTTTTTCGTAAAGCCGTCTGCTCCGTCTGCCGCAAAATTTCTTGTATAGGATACCGTCGGTTCCGGAATGTTAATATTAATCGTGAATGTCTGTGTCTGCCCATCTTCGAATTCAAAAACCAGCTTTGTACTGGATTGACTTTTGATCTTTTCAAGATAAGTTGTCTTAATTGTGACATTCTGACCATTTACAGTATAATCCGTTCCCCTTTCCAATACCTCTGATCCATTTTTAATCGCACTTAATGTATTCTCGCCTGTTATTGCCACTTCAATATCTTGTGCTGCCGCTGTATCCTGTTCAAGTTTCACACTTTTCGGATCAATCGAAACTGCTGAAAAAATATCGGAAGTTTTTATATTGTCAAACTTCAAAGCACATCCATGGGTTTCTGTTGGTTCTCCCCAGACTCTCATTCCAATCTGTCCGGACATCGTATCACTAAATGCATCTACTGTCTGATCAATAATCACCTCTCCATCCTGATAAACCTTGATCTGCTTTCCACGATACTCCAGTTTGATATGATGCTTCTGGTTTATATCTGATGCATCAAACGTCGTCTTTGTGGAATTAAGATCTCCCCAGTTAGAAGAACCTTTCTGCCAGAACCAGTGAGTACCGTCTACTCCAATTCCTTCCCAGTCAGAGGAAGAATTGTAACGGAACAAAATCAACATTCTCGCCCCATTCGGTCCTTTCGTCAGGGTAAGATCCATTTCAAGAATTCCATCCTGACGGGTTTTGGAATTTCCATATTTGAAAAAGGACTCTCCTGCAGACTCAAGTACCATAAATCCATTATCACCCTCACCATTCTGGAAAGTGATCGTTCCATTTGCCCCATCTTTTACCCAGCCGCCTTGACTGTTCTCGTCGGTAAAATCGATCATCTCCTGCGTCACCGCTGCCTTTGCTACATTCCCCGGTATCGGTACCGCATTTGCAATCATACAAGCAGATAAAGTTGCAATGGTAACTCGCTTTAATTTGTTTTTCATAAACTCGCCCCTCCATGCCATTAGATATTTTGCCTATTTTTTATCTCTGTGCCATTTTCACTTTGCATATAATTATATCTTTTTTCTTCTTTTTTTTCAATATCGGCGTTTCTTTTTATTTATTTTTGTTATTTTATACAATTTTATCGTGCTTGTTTGCATCACTTTGCTTGTTCCCCTTGCTTTTTATATAAGAAGGCTGCAAAAACATTTCTTTCAAATGCTTTTGCAGCCTTCTTTACCTCTCCAATCATTTTCTTTATCAGGTGGAATTCTGTTCAATTCCTATGTGCTTCCCTATTCCTGTTCTTCTTCCAGCTCAGCCCGGATCGTATCTTCAGATGCTGCCATTGCCTGCAGGGTCATGGTAAGAAGCTTTTCAAGTTCCCAGCCCAGTTGCTTTGCCCCTCTTTCAATGACTTCTCTTGAACATCCTGCAGCAAATCCTTTACTTTTATATTTTTTCTTCAGAGATTTTAATTCCATATCCTTTGTACTTTTTGACGGACGCATCAGTGCAGCCGCCCAGATCAGACCTGTCAGTTCGTCTGCCGCGAAGAGTACTTTTTCCATCTCGTGAACCGGCTCTACATCAATCGTCTTTCCACAACCTACTGTGATTCCGTATCCATGAGAACATACTGCATGGATCAGATCTTCTGAAACTCCAGCTTCTCTTAAAAGATCCGGTGCTTTCAGGCAATGCTCTTCCGGGTACAATTCAAAATCAATATCATGAAGCAGTCCTGCAATCCCCCAGTATTCTGCATCTTCTGCGTATCCCAGTTCATTTGCATACCACTTCATAACAGCCTCTACAGTCAGAGCATGCTGAATGTGAAATGGATCTTTATTATATTTTTTAAGTAACTCAAAAGCATCTTTTCTGGCAATATGTTCCATGTTGTTCCCTCCTTTTTATCTGCAGTTTTCCTACCATTC
>ENA-OQIE01001455-OQIE01001455.1-human-gut-metagenome-genome-assembly--contig:-NODE-1455-length-10721-cov-3.170613_pt1 | contig 10721 bp, 9 predicted proteins | sample MGYA00242569_ERZ504731 | MGnify/ENA primary metagenome ERZ504731 (study PRJEB26092, sample SAMD00036208) | human gut metagenome | host: Homo sapiens | study: EMG produced TPA metagenomics assembly of...
GATCGTCCGGACGATTATGATGAGTTTCTTCAAAATTGATTCCGTTACAGACACAACAGGTTTGTGGACATTTGTAGGTATACAGAACTATGAGAAATTATTTGCAACTGCAATTTTTAGAAAGTCTATGCTGAATCTGTTTAAAATCTGGGCAATCGGTGGAGCAATTGTACTTTCTGTTTCTCTGCTGTTTGGAGTTATCCTGACAAGTGGAATCCGTGGTAAGAAATTCTTTCGTGCGGTAATCTATCTTCCGAACCTTGTAAGTGCGGTAGCCCTTGCAACTATGTGGTTACAGTATGTATATAGTTCTAAGTTCGGATTACTAAAATCTATTCTTGATGCGGTCGGTATGCATAAACTGGCAGAGACAGCATGGCTGGATACAGGTCACAAATTCGGAGCATTGTTATTTGCATATTGCTTTGGAATGATTGGATATCACATGCTGATCTGGATGAGTGGAATTGAGAGAATCAGTCCGGAGCTATATGAAGCGGCAACCATTGATGGTGCCAACAGGCCACAGCAATTCCAGCATATGACACTTCCTTTATTAAAAGGAGTATTTAAGACGAACATTACGATGTGGTCAGTAAGTACAGCGGCATTCTTTGTGTGGTCTCAGATGTTCTCAACCGTAACAGCAGATGAGGCAACTATTGTCCCGGTACAGTACATGTACATGCAGACATTTGGAGCCGGAAATGCAGTTACAGAAAGAAATGCAGGATATGGAGCAGCGATCGGTATTATCTTGTGCATCTGTATTGTAGTTATTTTTACAATCTGTAATAAACTGATTAAAGAGGATGACTTAGAATTTTAGAAAGGAGGAGACGCAAGATGGAAAAAGAGAAAAAAATAAAAGTGAAAAAGAAAATTGACTGGAAACATGAAATGGCGCTCGCTCCTGGATATATTATAGTAATTTTATGGGTGGCATTTACATTCATGTTACTTGGATGGATCATAGCAGCCAGTCTTTCTACTACAACAGATATCTTTGCAGGAAAAGCATTGAAATTCCCGTCGGGATTACACTTTGAAAATTATGTGCAGGCATGGGGAAGTGGCGGAGTTGCAACATTCTTTACAAACTCCCTCCTTTATGCAGTAGTATCTTGTGTATTGCTGATCCTGATCTGTGCGCCGGCAGCATATGTCCTTGCGAGATATACATTTATCGGGAATAAAATTATCCAGACAAGTTTAGTGTCTGCGATGGGTATTCCAATCACGATGATCGTTCTTCCATTGTTTGGAGTTGTAGCAAATCTTGGAATTCTGAATAATGTTGCAGCAAGTAAGGTAACTTTGATCTTCTTGTATGTAGGAATTAATATTCCATATACAACGATTTTCTTACTTACTTTCTTTGCAAATATTTCCAGTACATATGAAGAGGCAGCAGCTCTTGATGGATGTCCTCCGGCAAAAGCTTTCTGGAAGATTATGTTCCCGATGGCTCAGTCCGGACTGGTAACAGTGACAATATTCAATTTCATTAATATCTGGAATGAGTATTTCCTGTCACTGATTTTTGCAAACAACGATGCATTACGTCCGGTAGCCGTAGGACTTTATGGAATGTTGCAGTCCATGCAGTACACCGGAAACTGGGCTGGAATGTTCGCAGCAGTAATTATTGTATTTGCACCGACATTTGTCCTGTATCTGTTCCTGTCAGAGAAATTGATCGGAGGAATTACCGGAGGAATTAAAGGTTAGAGACATAAAAAGAATATTATGATGCCAGGGTCAAAAGGTCTAAATCCACATGAGCTTGCTCATAAGTGGATGAAAGACCTTGGGATCCGCCCCAATATGAGCCTAAAAGTGGGATGACAATCCCACGATATGCGAATAATTGGGAGGATTGTGGGAGTGCAACGCACGGAACAATCCGTAGGCATCATAGTTGGGGGCTTTTGACCCCAACATCATATTATAGATAACAGTCCTGAAAAGGAAGAGCGTGACCGGGAGGAAGGGACAGAATACATATGAAAGAAAATCTTATATTTATCGGGATGCCGGCTGTAGGAAAAAGTACGGTCGGTATTGTAGTTGCCAAGAGGCTTGGAATGAACTTTATTGATTCAGACCTTCTGATACAGGAACAAGAAGGAAAGCTGCTCCGGGAGATCATTGCAGAGGTGGGAGATGACGGATTCCTTAAGATTGAGAATCAGGTCAACCGGGATATTCAGTGTGAGCATGCGGTGATTTCACCGGGCGGAAGTGTCATTTACTGTGAAGAAGCGATGGAACATTTTAAAGAGATCGGAAAGATTGTATATCTGAAGGCTTCTTATCAGACAATAAAGAAGAGGATCAGAAATCCGAAAAAAAGAGGGGTCGTGCTGAAAGAAGGACAGACATTGAAAAATCTGTATGATGAACGCGTGGGCTATTTTGAAAAGTATGCGGATATCACGATTGATGAGGATGGCTGTCAGATCGAAGAGACGATCGATAATGTGATCCGGGCCGTCGAGGGAGAAGCCTGAAAAGCAACAGGAATGATGCACCGGAAAAAGGGGGATTCCATAAAGAACGATTTTGTGGTATAGTTATATATGGAATAGACCGTTAAGAGTTCCTGCTATATATTTGCAGTGAACGATGGGACCCGTCTTGAGGGAGTCGGGCAGCAGGGACTTGGGGAATGCGGCAGCAGGCTGCGGACGGTATGCATTGACCTATGGGGAGATAATAAAATAAGATTATTGAGGTGTGAAATGGAACAATATATCATAAAGGGCGGGAATCCGCTGGTAGGGGAAGTTGAGATTGGTGGTGCCAAGAATGCCGCTTTAGGTATCCTTGCAGCAGCAATCATGGCAGATGAGCCGGTATTGATCGAGAACCTTCCGGATGTAAATGATATTAACGTTATGCTGGAAGCAATCGAGGGGATCGGAGCTATGGTTCAGCGTATTGACAGGCATACGGTGAAGATTAACGGAAGCACGATCGGAGATTTTAGCATTGATTATGATTATATAAAGAAGATAAGAGCATCCTATTACCTTCTGGGAGCATTGCTGGGCAAGTACAAGAGAGCGGAAGTGGCACTTCCGGGAGGCTGCAATATCGGAAGCAGACCGATCGACCAGCATCTGAAAGGTTTCCGGGCTTTAGGGGCAGATGTGGATATTGAGTACGGAAAGATCGTTGCAGAGGCAGAGCATCTGAAAGGAACGCATCTGTATTTTGATGTGGTAACGGTTGGAGCTACGATCAATGTGATGATGGCAGCAGCAATGGCTGATGGTATCACGATCATGGAGAATGTTGCAAAAGAGCCTCATGTAGTAGATGTGGCGAACTTCCTGAACAGTATGGGAGCGAATATCAGAGGAGCAGGAACGGATGTGATCAAGATCCGTGGAGTGAAGTCACTTCATAAAGCAGAGTATTCTATCATCCCGGATCAGATCGAGGCAGGTACATTTATGTTTGCTGCAGCAGCGACCCGTGGAGATGTGACGGTTCTGAATGTGATCCCGAAGCATCTTGACGCGACCATTTCAAAGCTGATCGATATCGGCTGTGAAGTGGAAGAGTTTGACGATGCAGTCCGTGTAGTGGCAAAGGGCAGGCTGAAGAGTACGCAGGTGAAGACACTTCCATATCCGGGGTATCCTACAGATATGCAGCCGCAGATCGGTGTAGTACTTGCACTTGCAAGTGGAACAAGTACGATCACAGAGAGTATTTTTGAGAATCGCTTTAAGTATCTTGATGAGCTTGCACGTATGGGAGCGAATATCAAGGTGGAAGGTAATTCTGCTACGATCGAGGGCGTGGAGAAGTTTTCAGCAGCCAGAGTCAGTGCACCCGATCTTCGTGCAGGGGCAGCGTTATGTATTGCCGGACTTGCAACAGACGGTATTACGATCGTGGATGATATTGTTTATATCCAGCGTGGATATGAGAGATTTGAAGAAAAACTGAGAAGTCTCGGTGGAATCATCGAGAAAGTATCCAGTGAAAAAGAGATACAGAAGTTTCGCCTGAAAGTAGGGTGAAGAAAGAAGCAGTCGTTTCCGAGCAGGAACGGCTGCTTTTTAAGTGCAGAAGTTTCAGACCTTTTGACCCTGACATCATAAAAATTAAAAAACATATAAAACATAGTTGACAGATAGGTATTTGCAGTGTATAATGCAACTCATAAAACATACCAATCGAGTAGGAAAGAAAAAGAAAGAGAGGATATATATTATGGCGGCTATTTATAAAGGAACTTTAGGACTGATCGGAAATACACCGCTCGTTGAGCCGGTGAACCTTGAAAAAGAGCTGGGACTGGAAGCTACGATTCTTGTTAAGCTTGAGTATCTCAATCCGGCTGGAAGCGTAAAGGATCGTGTAGCAAAAGCCATGATCGAAGACGCAGAAGAAAAAGGACTTTTAAAAGAAGGTTCAGTTATCATTGAGCCAACATCAGGAAATACAGGAATCGGTCTTGCATCGATCGCAGCGGCAAAAGGATACAGAATCATCCTTACCATGCCTGAGACGATGAGCGTTGAGAGAAGAAATATCCTGAAAGCATACGGAGCAGAGATCGTTCTGACAGAAGGAGCAAAAGGAATGAAGGGAGCGATCGCAAAAGCGGAGGAGCTTGCAAAGGAAATCCCGAACAGCTTTATCCCGGGACAGTTCGCAAACCCGGCAAATCCGAAGATGCACAGAGAGACAACCGGACCGGAGATCTGGAACGATACAGACGGAAAGGTAGACATCTTTATCGCAGGAGTCGGAACAGGCGGAACACTGACAGGTGTTGGTGAATATCTGAAGTCTCAGAACCCGGATGTGAAAATTGTAGCACTTGAGCCTGCATCTTCACCGGTTCTTTCCGAGGGAAAAGCCGGAGCACATAAGATTCAGGGAATCGGAGCAGGATTTGTACCGGATGTACTGAATACAAAGGTTTACGATGAAGTATATAAAGCAGATAACGAAGAAGGATTTGCAACAGCGAAACTTCTGGCAAAGCATGAAGGAATCCTCGTAGGTATTTCTTCAGGAGCAGCTCTTTCAGGAGCAATCGCACTTGCAAAGAGACCGGAGAACAAAGGTAAGACCATCGTAGCCCTGCTGCCGGACAGCGGAGACAGATACTACTCTACACCACTCTTCACAGAGTAAGTGATACGAAGATTGTTACAGAATATTTATTATAGAAGAAACCTTATAACAGACAAAATAAAAAGATAAAAGGAGAACAGACCAATGGCAAAATTAGAGAGAAAAGACAGAAAATTCAAATTTGAAACATTACAGCTTCACGTAGGACAGGAGCAGCCGGATCCGGTAACTGATGCAAGAGCAGTACCGATCTATCAGACATCCTCTTATGTATTCCGTAACAGCCAGCATGCAGCAGACCGTTTTGGACTGAAAGATGCAGGAAATATTTACGGACGTCTGACAAACCCGACAGAGGATGTATTTGAAAAGAGAATTGCAGCACTGGAAGGTGGTTCAGCAGCACTTGCAGTTGCATCAGGAGCAGCAGCTATCACATATACAATCGAGAACCTGGCTCAGCAGGGAGATCATATCGTATCTGCAAAGAACATTTACGGAGGATCTTTCAACCTTCTTGAGCATACACTTCCGAACTACGGAATCACAACAACATTCGTAGACATCTTCAATCTGGAAGAAGTTGAGAATGCAATTCAGGAAAATACAAAAGCAGTTTACATCGAGACTCTTGGAAACCCGAACTCTGATGTAGTTGATATTGAAGCTCTTGCAAATATCGCACATAAGCATAAAATCCCGCTTGTTGTAGATAATACATTTGCAACACCTTATCTTGTAAGACCGATCGAGTACGGTGCAGATATCGTTGTTCACTCCGCTACAAAGTTCATCGGGGGACACGGAACAACCATCGGTGGAGTGATCGTTGAAGGTGGAAAATTTGACTGGGAGGCTTCAGGAAAATTCCCGTCACTGACAGAGCCTAATCCGAGCTACCATGGAATCAGCTTCACAAAGGCCTGCGGACCGGCTGCATTTGTTACAAAGATCAGAGCAATCCTCTTAAGAGATACAGGAGCTACAATTTCACCGATCAGCTCATTCATCTTCCTGCAGGGACTTGAGACACTTTCCCTTCGTGTAGAGCGTCATGTAGAGAATGCACTGAAAGTTGTAGAGTATCTGAACAATCATCCACAGGTAGAGAAAGTCCATCATCCATCTGTAGATCCGGATCCGAAGCAGCAGGAACTTTACAAGAAATATTTCCCGAATGGCGGTGGATCAATCTTCACATTCGAGATCAAGGGAGATGCAGCAAAGGCTCAGGAGTTTATCGACAATCTGGAGCTGTTCTCACTGCTTGCCAATGTAGCTGACGTGAAGTCACTTGTTATCCATCCGGCAACAACAACTCACAGCCAGTGCACAGAGGAAGAGCTTCTGGATCAGGGAATCAAACCAAATACGATCCGTCTTTCTATCGGTACTGAAAATATTGATGATATCATTCAGGATCTGGATGAGGCATTTAAGGCAATTCAGTAAAAAATGAAGGCATAAACTGAGAAATGATCCGGCGGGAGTTATACTCCCGCCGTTTATCTTAAGAGCAACAAAATTGAGTGAAAGAGGGCAAAAAATGAAATTATCGAAAAAAAGCAGATATGGACTGCGTGCATTGATCGATCTTGCCGTAAATTCAAGAACCGAGCAGGTTTCACTTGGAAGTATCGCACAGAGAAATGATATTTCGGCACAGTACCTGGAGCATGTATTTTCGGGACTCCGTAAAGCACATATTGTGAAAAGTATCAAGGGGTCACAGGGCGGTTATTTCCTGGAAAAAGCGCCGGAACTGATCACGGTGGCGGAGATTGTGGAAGCACTGGAAGGCAGTTACTATCTTGAAGACGAAGAAGGCGATATGTCAGGTCTCCGTGGAGATCAGGAGGCGATCCAGCATTTGATCATAGACAGGATCAATGAGAAGAACCGGGAAATCCTTGAAGATATTACACTGAAAGATCTCGTGGAAGCATTTGAGGGGTATCAGGATTCCGTAGAGGGAATGTATTACATCTGATGAAGATGGTGGAACAAATAAGCAGGCAGAGGAAGTTCCTGCAGGACGATGGAGGCAGTGAAAATGGCAGAAGAATATAAATTTGAGACACGATGTATTCACGGAAACGGAGGCCTTGTGGAGGGACATCCTTACGGGGCAGTCTCTGTTCCGATTTTTCAGACGGCAACATTTGCACATCCGGGAATTGGAAGAAGTACCGGATACGACTACACCCGTGAGAGCAATCCGACAAGGCATGAGCTTGAAAGTGTGATGTCGACATTGGAAGAAGCGGATGACAGCATTGCCTGCACAAGTGGAATGGCAGCGATTGGATTATGCCTGGAATTATTTGAAGAAGGATCTCATATCCTCTGCACAGAAGACCTGTATGGCGGAACGGTGAGAATGTTTGAGAGTATCGGTGAAAAAAGAGGAGTGACCTTTTCCTATGTAGATACTTCAGATATAGAACTGGTGCGTAAAAGTATCAGAAAAGAAACAAAAGCACTTTATATTGAAACTCCGAGTAACCCGACGATGAAGGTGACAGATTTTGCGGCAATGAGAGAAATTGCAGATGAATATGGGTTATTGATCATTGCAGATAATACATTTCTGACACCATATTTTCAGAAACCGCTGACTCTGGGGGCAGATCTGGTTGTCCACAGCGGTACAAAATTTCTGGGAGGACATAATGATGTCCTTGCAGGCTTTGTATGTATCAAAGGGAAAGGACTTTCTGAAAAGCTTCGGTATACATACAAGACGGTGGGATGTTGTCTGCCGCCATTTGACAGTTTCCTGGTACTGCGTGGGATCAAGACTTTGTCTGTCAGACTGGAGCGTCAGCAGGAAAATGCAAAGAAGATTGCACTGTGGCTGAAAGACCGCCCGGAAGTGAAAGCAGTTTATTATACGGGACTTCCGGAACATCCGGGGTACGAGATCAACCAGAAGCAGGCAAGCGGCTGTGGAAGTATGATCTCATTTAAAGTAGATTCAGAAAAGCGTGCGAGAAAACTTCTTGAGAGTGTAAAGCTGATCTCCTATGCGGAAAGCCTGGGCGGAGTAGAGTCCCTGATCACGTATCCGATGCTCCAGACGCATGGGGATGTGCCGGTTGAGACAAGAGAACGGCTGGGGATCACGGAAGACTTTCTGAGAATGTCAGTGGGAATTGAAAATGCAGAAGATCTGATCGCAGATCTGGAACAGGCACTGGCAGAGTGATGTGATGAATTGCAGGAGCAGAAAAGAATGACAAATTGCAGGAAAGAGTGACAAAAAGCATAACAGGGAAAGCTGACGAAAGAACAGCAAGGTAAGAGGCAGAAAGTGAGAAGAACATGAGTGAAAGAAATCTGAATTTTGAACAGGGCGTGGATCGAAAGGGAACGCGTTGCCTGAAATATGATTTTGCGGTGCAGAGAGGAAGAAGTGCAGATATCCTTCCGCTATGGGTTGCAGATATGGATTTTAAGACAAGTTCCTATATTCAGGATGCACTGCTGCGTCAGGCAGAGCATGGTGTATATGGTTATACAGAGGCAGATGAAACATATTTTGATGCAGTACGATCCTGGATGGAACGTCGTCACGGCTGGAAGATCGAACCGGAATGGCTGCTCAAGACACCGGGAGTTGTCTTTGCACTTGCAATGGCAGTGAAGGCATATACAGAACCGGGAGACTATGTGCTGATTCAGGAACCGGTTTATTATCCGTTCCGGGAAGTAATCGAGTCCAATGACAGAGAAGTTGCAAATAATGTACTGTATCAGGATGAGAATGGAAGTTATAAGATTGATTTTGAAGATTTTGAACGGCAGATCGTTGAAAAGAGGATTCGACTGTTTCTCCTGTGCAGTCCGCACAATCCGGTCAGCCGTGTATGGACACGGGAAGAACTGGAAAAGCTGGGAGATATCTGCAAGAAGCATGGAGTAATCGTGGTCAGCGATGAGATCCATGCAGATTTCGTATTTGATGGGAAGCACCAGGTTTTTGCAGATCTGAAGCCGGAATACAAAGACTTTACAGTTATCTGCACATCTCCTGGAAAGACATTTAATATCGCAGGGTTACAGGCATCCAATATCCTGATCCCGAATGAAGCACTCCGGGAGGCATTTGCAAAGCAGATCACAGCAGCCGGTTACAGTCAGATTTCCGCACCGGGGATCGAGGCGGTGATCGCAGCCTATGCACAGGGAGAAGAATGGTATCAGGAAATGAAAAAGTATGTGGGAGAGAATATCACATTCCTGCATGAATGGATGGAAGAGTATATTCCGCAGATCAAAGTGACCAGGACGGAGGGTACTTACCTGGTGTGGATGGATTTTCGGGGATTGGGAATTGCAGAGGAAAACCTGAAAGATTTTGTGGAAAACCGGGCAGGATTATGGCTCGACGGTGGAAAAATGTTCGGAGAGTCAGGAAGCGGATTCCAGAGGATCAATGTGGCATGCCCCAGAAAGACGCTGGAAAAGGCTCTGACACAACTGGAAAATGCAGTGAAAAATCTTTAAGATAAATGTAAACTAAATACAAGAAATAGTTGACAATCTAAAACTGTACTTTTATACTAGAATACCAGTGGGAGCGTGCAGTACGAGGCAATCTGTGAATCTTACAGTTGAGACTTTTCACCGCTCACATCATACTAAATGAAAGAAGGTACAGTAAACAATGCCAGATACATCCATGATCCATACATTATTAGCAGACTGGGACGAGGAGCGTTCCTTGAGCAGAGATGAAGCTGTAGAGATCCTTGATCTTCCGAAAGAAGAGATGGAAGACCTGATTTCCTGTGCGTATGCATTGAGAACAAAATATAGAGGGAAAAAGGTCAGCGTACAGTTGCTGACAAATGTGCGTAGCGGAAACTGTTCACAGAACTGTGCCTACTGTGCCCAGTCCTGTGAGTCGCATGCACCGATCGAGAAGTACCGCCGGGTATCGGATGAGAAATTATACGGAGATAATGATCTGGTGGATGAAAAGAACCTTGCAAGGCACTGCATTGGTCTGAGCGGAATCAAGTTTACGGATGCAGAGATTGAGGACCTGGCAGAACGCATTCGTATTATGAAGAAAAAGAATACGCAGATCTGCTGTTCCATTGGATTCCTGACCGAAAAGCAGGCGAAGATGCTGAAAGAAGCAGGATTGGATCGGATCAACCATAATCTGAACAGCAGCCGTTCTTTCTATCCTGAGATCTGTTCCACGCACACATATGACCAGCGGGTCAATAATATTAAAATGTTGCAGGGGCTGGGATTTGAGATCTGCAGCGGTGGAATTATCGGTATGGGAGAGAGCAAAGAAGATGTAGTAGATATGCTGATGGATCTGAAAGCAATTTCCCCTGAGTCCGTTCCGATCAATTTCCTTCTTCCGATTCCAGGGACAAGACTTGCAGACCGTGATATTTCAGGACTGACACCGGAATATTGCATGAAGGTACTCTGCCTGGCAAGACTGATGATCCCGAAGTCAGATATCCGTTGTGCTGCGGGAAGAGAAGTTTATTTTAAAGGGATTGAGCCGGAATTATTCAAGGTTGTTGATTCTATTTTTGCATCAGGTTATCTGACAGCAGGTGGTCAGGGAATTGACGACACGATGAAGA
>ENA-OQIE01001461-OQIE01001461.1-human-gut-metagenome-genome-assembly--contig:-NODE-1461-length-10706-cov-3.390065_pt1 | contig 10706 bp, 7 predicted proteins | sample MGYA00242569_ERZ504731 | MGnify/ENA primary metagenome ERZ504731 (study PRJEB26092, sample SAMD00036208) | human gut metagenome | host: Homo sapiens | study: EMG produced TPA metagenomics assembly of...
AGAAGTGGAAAATGCACTAAAGACATATATGTATACAACACGGAGAACTACTCTCCCGCTTCCGGGGCATGAAAATGCGCTTTTCTTATCTACTCAGCGAAAACGTATGGGCGTTCAAGCTATTGAGAATATGGTAAAAAAATATGCCCGGGAAGTAACGCCTAACAAGAAAATAACTCCTCATAAGCTTAGAAGTACCTACGGTACCTCCCTTTATAAAGAAACAGGAGATATTTATCTTGTTGCCGATGTTCTCGGACATAAAGATGTAAATACAACGAAAAAGCATTATGCAGCCATTGATGAAGACAGACGCCGGCAGGCTGCAAACATAGTGAAACTTCGCGAGGTATAAGTATTTATTTTGAATTCCATTGACCGATCACTTCATTTACAGTAGAGACGGTAACGAATACTTTCTGCCCACATGAATGAAGATAATTTAAAAGTGTGCGATATTCTTGTTGTGTGATAATTGTGATCAATTCGGTTCTGTGTGTTTCGTCATAAGCGCCTTGAGCTGTATATAAAGTTGCTCCGCGATTTAGATCATGAATAATATATTGTTGGATCGGACGGTAATCATCTGCAATAATACATACGCGTTTTCGTTTTTTAAAGCCGTCAATAAAATAGTCTACTGCTGCTCCGTTTGCATATGTTCCGAGAAGACTGATAATAAGTGTCGGTATATCGTAAACAAATATAGAAGTCATTGCAGTGATAAGCCCGGAAATTGTCAGTGCTTTTCCTATTTCAATATGTGTAAACTTATTCAGCATCTTTGCCACAATATCTAATCCTCCGGAAGATGCGTTTACATGGAACAGTAATGCCTGACCAAGAGCAATCAGCAGAACATAAATTACGAGATCGATTACCTGTTCATTGGTAATCGATTTGTCAAGTGGTATGAAATGCTCGAAAATCCAAAGATATACAGGGAGAAGCATAGATGTGTACACTGTCTTTGCTCCAAATTCTTTTCCGATGAAGATAAACCCGATAATAAGAAGGAATGTATTTAAGATAAATGTTAATACAGAAACTTGTATCCCTAACAATTTCGATAATACGAGAGCCAGACCGGAAACACTTCCGGCTACGATATTTCCGGGAATCATGAAGAAATAAACCCCTGCGGCTACAAGAAACATTCCAAATGTAATGATTAATATTTCACGAATAGATATTCCTTTGTTTTTCATTTTAATACTCTCTTTTCTGGTAAAATATAGTTACGGGACATCTATTTACAAAAAAATAAAAAATAAATTTTCCCTAAACAATATCTTATCTCTATCAGAGATGAATTTCAATCAAATTCTTTGATTATTTATTACTATTTTTAACTTACGGATCGTAATCTGATTTTTTTCATAAACAACCGGTGATTCTATGATTTTCTGTAAGTTTTCGACTTGTATTTATATTCTTCTGCCGATATAATATAAACGTTATAATTACAGATCAATCATGAAAGGTAGGAAGAAAATGCAGTTACAACGCTTACTCAGTTATACGCGTAAAGCAGTGGATGAATATAGTATGATACAGGAAGGGGATCATATTGCGGTAGGTATTTCGGGCGGAAAAGACAGCCTTACCCTGCTCTATGCGCTTCATGGATTAAAACGGTTTTATCCCCGTAAGTTTGATTTAAGTGCTGTAACTGTAGATCTTGGATTTGCAGATTTTAATTTGGAACCGATTCAAAATTTATGCAGGGAATTAGAAGTTCCTTATAAAATAGTAAAATCAGATATTTATGATATTCTTTTTAATGTACGCCAAGAGAGTAATCCTTGTTCGCTTTGTGCAAAAATGCGTAAAGGCGCCTTAAATGAGGCGGTTAAGGAGATGGGGTGTAATAAAGGGGCTTATTCTCATCATAAAGATGATATTATTGAAACAATGTTGCTCTCATTGATTTTTGAAGGAAGATTTTATTCCTTTTCTCCAAAAACATATTTAGATCGTATGGATCTTACTGTTATCCGTCCTATGATGTTTATAGATGAAATGGAAGTAATCGGTTTTCGCAATAAATATTCTCTTCCGGTTGTAAAAGGAAAATGTCCTGTAGACGGACATACGAAGCGGCAATATGCAAAAGAACTTTTAAGAGAACTTAACAAAGAACATCCGGGAACAAAAGAACGAATGTTTCACGCTATTTTAACAGGAGATATTAAAGGTTGGCCGCAGCGCACGATATCGAGACGTTAAATAAGATCTTAAAAGTGAATAAACTAGCGGCAAGTAAAACACATCCGATGTTTAATCCATCGGATGTGTTTTTATAATATGTGACATTATCGCATGTCAACACCTATTATTTATTATAAGTATTTCTTTTCCTGAATAGGATCAAGGAAAATCCGGTGCAAATCATCAGCAGAAATAGAGGTATTATATGAGTTGAGTCACCTGTTTTTACTGCTGTACTTTTTTCTGAATGAGTGATGTTTTGATTTGGCCGGTCAGAAGTTTCTAAGTCGGCTTTTTTTTCGGTTAATCCGTTGATTGATTTTTTAATACTATTGATTTGCTGTTCAAGTTGTTCGGCAGTGACGTTGTCTGTTAAAAGCGCCTCAGATTTTATGATTTGCTCTTTAAGTATTTTGACTGTTTCGTCTGTGTATTTACCGGATTCCACTTTTGCTTGAGCAGTTTCAATGAGTAGAGCTAATTCCTGTTTTAATTGTTCAATCTTTCCTGAATCAGGTGTATCCGGATCAGTAGGACCTTCAGGGTCAACAGGAGGTTCTGTTGATCCGGTGCCTATGATCACATTTAGGGAAATCTCGTCTCCAGTTGCTTTTCCTGCACCGATCAAATTCCCTTTTAAAGTGAGGATCGTATCTTCAGCAGAAGTATATTCTGAAAGATCCCAGTTTACAAATAATGATGCCAAGTCCAGTATTTTATCACTGTCTTTTAATGCAAGCTTTCCACTGATAATTAAAGGAAGCAGCTTTCTTAATTCTTCTTGTGACGTACCTTTGTCGATTTTAATATCGCTGATCGGCATATATTCTTTTAATTCTGTTTCGGAGGATATCCTCTTTCCTGTTATGGTAAGCTCTTCTAAACCTACACAGTTTCCGACAGCAGCACTGTTTAATTCACGGAATAATAATTTGACATACCTTCCGATGATTGGTTGATCAAGTGAAATTTCATCTGTTGGATGGGCTGCTCCGTTCGGTTCGTTTTTTATCGTTTTTGCAGTGATCCAGTTTTCTTTATCAGCAGATACGAGAACGTCATAGTCTGTCGGATAAACTAAATTAAAATACTCTGCAGTAAGTGATTCGATGATATTTGTTTCTTCACCGAGATCAACGATGATCCATGCTTCTTCAGATGCATGATCGCCTTTGATGTAATTGCTGTTCCATCTTGTCTCACGGTTCCCGTCCACGGCAAAATCTTTTTGATCTCTGTCAAGCTCGGTTCCTGATACCTCTACCGGACGGTTTATAGCAAGATTTTCTGAATCCGGGATTTCAGGTTGTTCAGGCTTTGGTTTTTCGGAATCTGCTTCTGTATCGATGATTTGTTCTACATAGATTCCGATATCATCTGTATTTTGTTTTTCATCTTCGTTTGTATAAATTTCATATATAGAAGGCGCTTTTCCCTCTGCCCATTCAAGTCGAATCGCGAAAATATTGTCATATTCTGATACATCAAAAGTTTTTGTTCCCTTATCAAATGTACCTAAGTCTTTCCATTTATCAGTTCCGGTTCGTACCTTTACATTAGCTTCGGAAATAGTATGTACATCTTGCAAAATAGAGAACGATTTTAATTTTGTATTGTCTGTCAGTTTATATTCCAGCCATCCGGCAGTTTTGTTTTCTGTTGTAAATACAGTGGACAGATCCTGATCGATACATTTTTCAAGATTACCTTCTGCACTCGAAGCAATCGGATATGTACTTGTATTTTCTTCAATATTTTTGTTAAATTCAATTTCTTTGATACAAAGGAACGGATTATCATATTTACCGATAACGTCATCTGTTACGAGAATACGAAGATATCTGCTCTTAGCTCCCTGGGCATTTGCTCTTACATAACGATAGGGAGGTTCCACTTTTGTATTGTCATTTTTTACAGACGCGATCGTGGTCCACTCTTTTTTATCAGAGGAGATTTGTATATCTGCATCGTATAAATGAGGTTTTCCATCCGCTGTGACGATTGTAACATCATAAAGCGGTGTTGAAGTTCCGAGGTCTATAATAATGTATCCGCCATTATTTTGACCCTGATTCGTCCAGGCATGGGTTGTAAAATCTCCATCAAACATATTCTCCCACGTACCTTCTTTAAGCGGATTTGTAAAACTTGTTTCGCTCATCTTCGGTGTGATCTTAAGATTATTTACGGAAATACCTAGTTTTGTCAATGATCCTTTTAGCGTTTCATTTGTCTGATTGACAAGACGGACATATCGCATCGGTTGTGGCCCTTTGAAATTTTTCGCATCTGTCCATTCAATTCCATTTGTTGAATATTGTATTTTTGCTTTTTCAAATTCGTCTGATTCGGAAAAAATATCAGACACTGAGACAAGGGAGGTCATTTTGATACCGACATATTCATTCGGTTTTAATTCTAAATCCTTAATGTCTCTTATACGAAATTCGTTTTCGTAAATGTGGATCGGAGTCTCTTTTAATTTTTCAATATTTGTATAAATACGTTCCCCGTCAGTAAATTTCTTATTTACTGTAAATTCGCGTACTTTTGTCCAATAATTTGCTTTGTTCGGAGTTGTCGTTCCTGTCTTGGTAAGACGCAGACGCACATAGCGTGCATTTATGTTTAACCCTGTTTTTTCTATTTTATGTGATTCATCTGTTTCTTTGTACTCCTGAATTGTGACCCATGAACCGTCTTCACCTGTTTCAGAATATTCTAAAACGAAATTGTGGAAATAGTCATGATCAGTTTCTGATGCTCCCTGAAGAATTGTAATATCTGTTACAGGGATAACACGACCTAAATCTACGCCATAGTAATCTCCTATCTTTTGGTTTTGATTCCATTCGCCGGCAGTTGATGGATCTTTGTCAAATAATTTTGCGGAAACAGTATCATCTGTTCGTTTTACACCTGCAAGAACTGCATAAAACGAAGGAATTACATTCGTATTATCAGGATCGAAAAACGGTGTTAATTTATTTTTTGCCGTTGCGGCTGCTTTCGATACGAACGGTTGGATACGTTTACTTCCTGCTTCTGCGCCTTCTTTTACTCCTTCTGCTGTCGGATATGTATTCCATGTTTGTAGCGCCTTGCCTGCTGTTGCAAACGTTTCCCAAGCTGTATCTATGTCTTTTTCTTGAATAGCAATGATACTTTCGATAATTGCCTTTCCGCCTGAAGCGATATCTTGCAGTGATTTCAGCCATGGATCTAATTCTGATTTTAAATCAGCATTGTCACATGTTGATCTAAATGTTTCGATTGCAGCAAGAATAGATTCAAATTCCGATTTTAAAGCTGCCGTTTCTTTATCATTTTTCAAGTTCTCTCCATTACTGATTTTAGCTGTAACATTTTCAAGCTTTTCTTTCAGATATTCTGATTCCGGAAAGCCTTGCGGTACACGTACGGAACGAGGACAGTTTGCAACATTAGATGCAATTTTAAAGTAAGCGTCCTGTACTTCAGGTTCAAGATAACGGAATGCATCCTGCCAAACAGTTTGCGCGTTTGCAGTGTAATTAGTATTGTTCCAGAATAGTGATGCAAGCTGGAACAGACCGACTTTATTACTCTGTGCAAAGCGGGAAGGGTTTGAGACAGCTCCTGTAAGTCCTGTTATGCCATCGCGGGCGTAATGTGTGATATCTCCAAGATAAAGTCCTGATTTTCCATGTTCGTTTACCGGATAATTCAGCCAGAAACAAACTTTGTGTCCTGTTTTCTCTGAAACATAATCGATTGTTTCCTGTGTGATCGGCGAGTTTACGTCATCACCTGTCCAATATAGGATAATTGACTTGTCAAGTTTTTTTAATGCACTTAATTCAGCCTCTTTTGACCATGCTTTGTTATATCCCTGCATACAGTAAGTGATCGGCTTGCAGTTGTTTGGAATAATGAATTCTTTTGTCAGCTTATTTAAAAGATTTACTACATCTTCATGAGTTCCTTGTCCGAAGTCGTCATTTAAAATGTCAAATTTTCTAACGCCTGCGTCATAAAGCTGACGGAATTTTGCAAGTAGTTTCTGATACCGTTCATTATAGGCGGTTTCATTCGATGTATCTAAATTGGTGAAAAATCCCGAAATATGTACGGACCATGTATAGTAACATTTTGTCTCTTCACCTACTTTTACAAGTTTTTGTATCTGATCGATTTCGCTTTGCGGATAAAGTTCTCCCCATTTTGATGTATGATAAGGATCAGTTTTTGATGCATAAATATAATGGTTCATTTTAACATCACGTGCAAATCTCATAAGGCTTTCCCGTGATTTATAATCCCACCCTCCGTAAAAGCCTTCAATAAATCCTCGATATTGTATGTCAGAAAAATCCTCGATCTGTACGCTGCGAAGGGCTGGATCTTCATAAGATGTAAGCATCATCTGTAACGTAGCGATACCGAAAAATGTACTGTCGGTATCTTTTCCTACGATTGAGATAATATTTTCTTTGGCGCTAAGTATATATGAATCAGTTCGATTGAAAAGATCAGACGTTTTAATCGTTGTATTTTTATTGATATAGCTGTCCGCTTTTCCATTGGAACCTTTTATTCCCAACAGGATCGTAGTTTCTCCGTTGACGATCTCTTCAGAATGTACAACTGTTTTCCCATAGTCTGTTATAACTTCTTCCAAAAAGTTCTGTGTAGCTTTATCTATACCTTCCTCGAAGACAACATGAACTCTATCTGACATCACAAATTGTTCGTTATCATATACAACAGAATGAGGAATCGGATAAATTTTATATTCGTTTGATTCTGTGTTTTTTTCCTTGGCATGAATTCCGATACCGCTGCATAGAGGTATGATAAGTAGTGATATGAGCAAAATGCTCAATATGCTTTTGATTTTCCTAAAGAGTTTCAGCTTTTTCATAAAATGTTCCCGCTCCTTTTTCGTTATTTCATACAAAAATTACCTATTATTTTAATGATACTACACAAATCAACTAAAATCAATGAATAAAAATTATGAAATTACACAATAAAAACCCGAAAATCATAAAACATCATCTTAATTTCAAGATCGGTTTTATAGTTTTCGGGCTTTTTAAGTTATTCTAAGTTTCTTTATTTAAATTCGTTTGCTTTCTTTCGCAATACTTTCTTTTAGTTTTACATAGTCAATAATCGCATTCGCCGTTCCGTCTATGCCAAGTTCGGAACTTGTAAGACAAAGTTCGTAGCTTTTTGAGTCGGACCATTTTTTATTTGTATAATAATTATAATAACTTGCACGCTTTTTATCTGCCTTCACGATCGTATCTTTGGCTTTTGCATCCGTCAGATTATACAGTCTTGCAATTCTTCTGATCCTTGCATCCAGATCAGCATGGATAAATACGCTGACTACATTTGGATAAGACTCCAAAGCATAATCTGCACAGCGTCCCACAAGAATACACGGACCTTCGTCTGCAATCTTCTTGATTGCATCAAACTGTGCCAGAAATACTTTATGGTTGATTGGCATATCTGTATACGTACTTCCTGAATACCCCATGGAATATGTATCCATCACCAGAGAATACAGAAAACTGTTCGTCGGTTTCTCATCATGGGTCTCAAAAATTTCCTCGCAGATTCCGCTTTCCTTTGCCGCACGTGCCAGCATCTCTTTATCATAAAGCTTGATTCCAAATGCCTCAGCAACCTTAGAACCAATCTCCCTTCCGGCACTTCCATATTGCCTTCCTATGGTAATGATCGTATTTGTCTTCATAATCGTCCACGCTCCTTCTAGCCATTCATATTCATCCAGCCATTATTTATAATAAGCAACATCAATATATGTAATTTGCATAAAAGGGAATTGTGAACTCCCTTTACATATGACTATTATATACAAATTATTCTGATAATACAATCCATATTTTCACTTTTCTTACTTCTTTTGCCGCAGTGTACTTAAAAGCTTCATAAAGTACTCCGGGAGCGGAGCATCAAATTCCATATACTCTCCGGTAGCAGGATGCGTGATCCCCAGGATCTTTGCATGCAGCGTCTGCCCCTCCAAATGAAACGGACATTTTGCCGGACCATACACATCATCCCCCAGGATCGGATGTCCGATACTTGCCATATGCACCCGGATCTGATGCGTTCTTCCTGTCTCAAGTTCACACTCGATATATGTATAATTTCCCAGACGTTCCAGCACTCTATAATGCGTTACTGCATGACGGCCGTTAAGAGCCTTTGTACTCATTTTTTTACGGTCGGTAGGATGTCTGCCTATTGAAGCATTTACAGTGCCTGTATCAGCCTTTAAAGAGCCATGAACGATTGCATGGTATCTTCGGGTGATCGAATGTTCTTTTAACTGTTCCGCAAGGATCTGATGTGCATGGTCATTCTTACAGATCAGAAGTGATCCTGTTGTATTCATATCGATCCGATGTACGATCCCCGGACGGATCACACCGTTAATCCCGGACAAATGTTCTCCGCAATGATACAGGATCGCATTGACCAGCGTATGATCCGGGTGTCCGGGAGACGGGTGTACGACCATCCCCTTGGGTTTATTCACGATCAAAATATCTTCATCTTCATACAGAATATCCAGCGGAATATTTTCTGCTGCAATATCCAGCGGTTCCGGATCCGGCACTTCCACATCAATCTGATCCCCCTCATTCAGCTTATAATTTGCTTTCACCTTTTTCCCATTCACAAGGATCAGACCGTCCTTTAAAAGTTTCTGAATATAAGAACGGGAAAGATCGTCCAGATTCTCTCCGAGAAACTTGTCGATTCTTTCCCCTTTTTTTTTAGATATGAGACTCATCTGTTCCATATTATTTATTTCCTTTTCTTTTTGAAGCTTTCAGAAAATCAAAGTCTGATTCATCCTTATAGTAAAAAAGGATCAGACACGCAAACCAGATACAGGCAATTACCACATAACAGTCTGCCACATTGAACACCGGAAAATCGATCAGACTGAAATAAAAGAAATCTACTACATAATTCAGCCGGATCCGGTCAATCATATTTCCCACTGCACCGGATGCGATCAACACCGCACAGATTCGCAGCATACGATAGTGTGATGTATACGGCATTCTTGAATACAGATATCCTATGATCCCCAGGATCAGAGCAGCGATCACCACAAAAAAGAACTGCCGGTTCTGCATGATCCCGAAAGCTGCTCCCCGGTTTTCTAAATATTGCAGTTGAAATACATTTTTAATCAGGATCACCGGACCATTTTCCCTTAAATCCATTACCGCTAAATATTTCGTAACCTGATCCAGTGCCAGGGCCAGGACGAAACCAACCAGCCCCAGCAGACAACTTATTTTTTTATTATACGATTTCATTTCGTATTCACTCCTTATTTCATTGCTCAGATATATCTTTCAATCTCCACACTCAAACGGTTCTTCTTCGTCTTCCCGCCTGTGCCGATATACCGGAATTTCCCCATTCCACGGACAGAAATCAGATCAGTTTCTTTTACCTGATAGCCATTACTTGTGATCAGTTTCCCATTTACAAATACCTTTGCTCCCTCAATCAGGCCTGACAACCGGCTTCTTGAGGACGAAAATGCCAACGGGAGCAGACTGTCCAGCCGCACTGAAGAAACTGTGCCTCTGACCGCCTCTGTGCGGGGAACATATTCAACTCCCTCGAGTTCTGTCAGACGGCATTTCACCGGTGTATGCCGCACATTCGACAGTTCCCGGCTGACCAGCTCTGCAATTTCTGTCTGTGCAAAAAGATACGCCCGATGTTCTTCCAGCAGAATATCACCGGTCCTGCTCCTTTCAATCCCCAGATTTAAGACTGCTCCAAGAAAATCCCTATGCGTAAGATCCTCTGCAAACCGGATGTTCCTCGGACAGATCTCCACTGCCTGAAACGGGTATCCGAGTTCCTCCGGCAGAAGATTCTTCTTCCCGTAACGTAAAGAAAGAGCCTCAGGGATGAATGCCGCCATCTGACGCTCTGCTGATGCATACCCGCCAAAAAGGATATAACCTGTATACAGGCTATCCTTCGGCAATGTATGTAATATATTCTGTTCGTTCAGGTTCAGGAAATCTGTAAATGTAATAATGTCCCGCCGATAAGCCACTCTGGACAGATCAATCAGTCTCCGCTCTAAGAGATGAACTTCCTTCTCACTATTACCATTACTATAATTCTTCGCCATAACGGATCCTAGTATCTTCCACGGACACTTGCTGTCTCCATAGATCCTCCAAGAAGATCCTGAAGATCACCGGAAATATCAACGTTCGTCGGTGTAACAAGGAAAATATAGTTAGAAATTTTCTGAAGATTTCCATTAATTGCAAAAGTAGCACCGGAAATAAAATCAATAATTCTCTGAGCAACATCCAGATCCATGCCTTCCAGATTCAGGATTACGGTACGACCGCCAAGCAGAGTCTCCGTGATCTCTCGGGAATCATCCACTGATCCCGGCTTCACTACACAGACCTCCATATTAC
>ENA-OQIE01001479-OQIE01001479.1-human-gut-metagenome-genome-assembly--contig:-NODE-1479-length-10609-cov-3.647360_pt1 | contig 10609 bp, 5 predicted proteins | sample MGYA00242569_ERZ504731 | MGnify/ENA primary metagenome ERZ504731 (study PRJEB26092, sample SAMD00036208) | human gut metagenome | host: Homo sapiens | study: EMG produced TPA metagenomics assembly of...
AAAATTAAAAATGCACTTAGAAAAGTCCCAACTTATGAAAAATCTATCTGTCCGGCCACATTGGAGCAGAACAGCATTTATATTTTCATCCCGGACGAAAAGCTCAAAATCTATGGCGACCTGCTGCGCATTATTACGGCGCAGTCGATGGAATACTTTTCATCCAGACCGCCGGAACACAAGCAGATGATTCTATTTTGTCTTGACGAATTTGCCTCGTTCGGCAAGCTGCAAATCACCGAGGCCTTGCGCAAACTGCGAAAGCGCCACATCAGTATTATGGTGCTGACTCAGTCCTTGGCCGACCTCGATATGATTTACGGCAAGGACGAACGGAAAGCCATGCTGGGCAACTTTAAGTTTACAGTCCTACTCGGCTGCAAGGACACCGAAACGCAGAAATACTTCTCCAAAATGATAGGCGAAAAGCACACACTGCTGGTCGCCGATACCAGCCAGAAGCTGCAGCCAATCATTAAGCCCGCCGACCTCGCACACTTGGAGCAAGACCTATTTGTAATCTGCGATGACGGCGCAATACGGCTGTGCAAGAACTTTTACTTCAAATGACGTTGCCAAAAAACGTTTCGTAAGCGGCAACCGGGAGCAGTTAGCTTGGATTTTCCAGGTGGGCTGCTCTTTTTTTGCGTAAATCTTGCCGGGGCAGTTTGGGGCAAGTGATTTGGTTCATTTCTAAAAGAGATTGCTTTTTTGCTTTTTATGAAAATACCTGCCACGACCAGCCCCAACAAGCGTTTTTTTGGCAACGTGTACGGAAAAAGGTTTTCAATTCTGCAAATTTATGGTACAATTCTTATATTGTGTAAGTGTACCCAAATGCAGAAGTTGGGGGTGTAGGATGTCAACTAAGAGGCCGAAGCCGGAACTGTCGGCTCACTTTATCCGTGAGAAGCGGATTCTTAAAGCGGCTGATACTGCTAAATACAATGCAAGGCTGAAGGAAATCGACCTGCCGGATGATTATGCCGTCTACGGTTACGAACCATCCAAGGGCGGGATTCCAGCTGCATACTGGGTGTGTAAACAAAGTGTTGGCAAATGCCCGGAATGCCATACACGCTATCTGGAGAATGCGATTGCCAGCGTGTCGGAATCCAAGCTGACGCATTATTGCAGAGTGGAAATCCCGCACGAGGGAAGGAAACCTACCTACGAAATTCACCCGGCAACGCTTTATTTGCGCCGCATACGCTGGCTTTGCTATAACTGCTATTCTAAGCAGAAAACATACAATGCTAGAATGCAGGATGATTCCAAACTTGTGGATAAAGAAGACAAAAAGCTGACCTTGCAGGTGAAAGAACACCTTGGGCAGCAGGCTATGCATATGGAGATAAATACGCTTGCTGAAATATTTGATATTTCCCCACATACAGTCGATAAATGCTTTGACAAGGCAGTGGATAAATATGACAAAGAGCGCGATTGGGATAATATTTCTACGCTCGGCTTGTACACTATCACATTGAATGTGCAGGGGCAACAAGCTGATTGCTGCCTATGTGCGAACGTGGATACTGAAAAACTGATTGAATTTTTCCTCTACGAGGATACAAAAGCCGCAGAAGCCTTTTTGAGCAAGCTAAAGAACAAGCAGAATATCCAACGCGTTTTTACCAGCATAGACAGCGCGGCATTTGATTTTGCCAAGACAAATTTTCCTATCGAAACAATTATGGTAGACCGGCTGAATGTGCGTAAGCGTTTGCTGAACGGATTGGAAACGGTCAAAAAAGGCAACGATGATAGCAAGAATTATCCTTTACTGCGGCGGAATTGGACACTGCTTGATAATGATGACGAGGCAATTCCGACCAACAGCAAAGACTACATCCTTCTCAAAAAAGTGTTGGATGCATTCCCTCGAATTGGTGTTGCATATTGGCTGAAGGAAGCCGGTATGGATATTTATCGCAAACTTGCGGGTCAGTGCAAGCTGGTAAATGATTGGATTCTCAGTGACAAGCACAACATCCTGCCGTATGAGCAATTACAGCAATGCATGACCCAGGCGAAAGAGCCTCTTGTGCGCTTTGCAGAGCAGTACAACGGCGTTGACCGCAGCAGATATGAAAAAGCCATATTAGCTGCGGAGAAACCTTTGATGAATTGTGCCAAGTCAAATGAAAAAAGTAAATCTGCACGGTGGTCACGCGCAGCATCTTTTAAGAAGATTCGCGCCCGCGTTTTGTACGGTGCTGCGATGATGGCGAACTATTTTGCGGCGCAGGAACCAAACGAAAAATCTCACGAAGAATACGCGATACATAAGGAAATGTATTTTACAACGGTTGACCGCATAACAACTGCAAAAATTAACACACCTGCGGTTGAAACTGATGTCGCGCCTGAAATCTATCTCCATAATTTTGGAATTCCCTTATCCATATATCCAAACCTGTTAGGCTACGGGCTGGAAGAATACAGAGGTACACTACTGTATTTACGGCCATTAAGAACAAATAACAATGAGGTGAAAAAAATGTCCCCAGAATCAAATCATAATCCAGAAAATATTCTCCCAAAGGAGCATGCTATAGTTCGTCGCAACGAGCGTAGTTGGGCGATAGAACTAATAACAAAAATCAACAAAATTGCTGAAAGTAATGACCTTGCAATAAAAAGAGCTGGTGGTGAAACAACGATTTCTGTTAACAGAGGAAATACGATGTTCCCTGATGTAGTTCTTTATGGAGATGAGAAACAAAGCGTTATACTTCAAGGTTGGGAACTAAAAATGCCAGACGTTCCTATAGAAAATGAAACCTTCATAAAGGATGCGCAACGAAAAGCCATTGCACTTAATTTGAATAGTTGCTTGATATGGAATTTTTCATATGCGGTGTTGTATGTTCGTGAGAGAGGTGATGCATTTAAAAAACTAAAGCAATGGGATGATACAAACCATATCCACACACGGCAAGATGTAGAAATCTACCGTGCAGATTGGGAAAAACAGCTTGAAAAGATAGTTACAGAGATAAATGGATATTTTGTATCAGGGCGATTCCGCAATATATCAATCGGAAAAGTTATAACAGAATCTACTATCACGACACTTATTCAACGAAACAAAGCTATAATTGCTAGTGGTCTGAAAAAGGCGGCCTTTAGGGATTCAAGAATGGCTGCCTATATTGATAGCTGGTGGCTAAATGTTAAGGCGGAATATGCGCAAGATGAATCAGACAAGTATAATGCATATGCAAAGAGCATAATTCTTAATTGGACAAACAGAATTGTTTTTGCCCATATTATAAAGTACAAACAAAATGGAGCAATGTTGGTCGATGACATTGATTATGACAAAAGTCCTAATGATGCAAACAGCGTTTTTGAAAGAATTACAGCTAAATGCGATTTTTATAATGTTTTTTCACCCATTCCATATAATGAGGTTTTGCCTGAATTGTCGTGGCAGGATTTTGTGGAATTATCAAATTTTTTGCGTAGCAATGGAATTGACCATTTAAATCAGGAAGCACTACAAAATATATTGGAAGGAACTGTTGCAACAAGCAAACGTGAAATAAATGGGCAGTTTACAACACCAACAGAATTGGCTAAAATATTGGCTCGCTTGACTGTAAAAGATTGGACAGATGCAGTGCTCGACTGTTGCTGTGGAACTGGAACAATTCCTAAAGAAGTAATTCGCATAAAAAAGTCACAAATGTCTGCAAAGGATGCGGTTGAATCGGTATGGGCGTGCGACAAAAATAATTACCCTTTGCAAGTCGCTAATATTAGCATGACAGAGCCGGATACTATCAATATTGCAAATAGGCTATTTAAACACAACGCATTAACTTTATCCGTTGGCGAAAAGGTAGAGGTAGTGAATCCCGAAACAGGGGTGGCAATGACCTTGCTACTACCACCTTTTGGTTCGGTAGTTTCTAATTTGCCTTTTGTACCATTTGAAATTATTCCGGGTGACGATAGGGATAATATATCCAAGCTGTCTTTTTCCGAAGAGCTTGATGGAAGGTCGGACTTGTACGGATATATTGCTATAAAGATAGCGGACGTTCTGAAGCCGGACGGAACTTTAGGAATTATAGTTTCGAACTCGTGGCTCGGTACAAAGGCAGGAGTGAAATTTGTAAATGCGATAAAGCAAAGGTATAATATAAAACAAGTTCATATTAGCGGAAAGGGCCGGTGGTTTAAAAACGCGGACGTAGTAACTACGATTATCATCTTAGAAAAAAGGAAAGATGGTGAAAGACCCCATACGAACTTTTGGCTTTGGAATCTTTCACTGGAGCAGTTATCTAAAAATTCTGAAGATGAAAATACATTGATAAATTCGGCACTTCTGTCATCAGAACTGAACCGTAGTATCTCACGGCTTTCTACATATTCAGAATCCCAGATGGACGAGCTTCTGAACTTGAATATCTGCTATAATGCACTTTTCCATGACGTTGATTGGCTACTGGGTGTAAAGGATAAAATTGTCCCGATTAAAAAAGTTTATTATGTATTCAGAGGAAGCCGACGTGGCTGGGATGCGCTTTTTTATCCGCGAAACGGCGAGCACAATATAGAACCAAAATATCTAAAAAGAGTATTGATTAATGCAAGGAATGTAACAGAGCTTGTTACCGTTGCAGATAGAGATGCATTTTGCTGTAACGTATCACTGGAAGAATTAAAGAACCGTGGAGATTTAGGGGCTCTAAGATGGATAGAAAAATTTGTAGACCAGCGAAATGGAGTCGGAAAGCCTCTGCCCATAGCCTTGAAAAGAAAAGGCATGCAATGGTATGAACTTCAAGATAATGAGGTTGCAGAAGTCTTTACCGCAATGAATCCAGACCAGCGACTTTTCTTTGCAAAATTTGAAACGCCATCGTTCGTAAATCAAAGGCTCATAGGATTAACGCATCGTGAAGAATATCCCGATGAGGAACTAAACCATGCATTGATAAACTCAATGTTTACCATGTTTTATATTGAAGCCTCTGGATTTGGAAGAGGACTTGGTGTTTTGGATGTAAATAAGGATAGTATTGAAAATTGTTATATGCTTAATCCTGACTTAGTTGATGTTAATGATAGGCAGAGAATACTACAGTCGTTCAATAGCGTTAAAGCAAGAAAAATAATGAAGGTCGAAGACGAACTGAAAGATGAAGATAGAATTGCCTTTGAGCATACGGTACTTCAAAGTTTCGGCATAGACGATTATTTTGACAAAATTAAAAGCTCCCTCTTGTCAATGCAGGCAACACGAAAAACGGTCAAGGAACTGTGATTTATAGCAAGAAAGCACCGCAAAATGCGGTGCTTTCTTGCTATAAATATTTGTCAAATAAGGATAACCAACTAAAGGTTTAACAAAGCTGGTGTAGTATAGAAATTATTTTTCCTCAAAATCTTTAATAAGATTTGTTATAGCAACATTTCGCCTTGCTTTTTTATCCATGTCTTCCCATGCTAAAAATAACCGTCGCTTTGCAACATCAATGTAGTTTATATCATCTTTTTTGAATAGAGCTACATTCTCGTTCTTTTCAATTCCAATAAAATTGCGTCCTTCCATCAATGCTGCAACCAAGAAGGAACCGCTACCAAAGGTATTATCAAGAACTACATCACCAGGGTTTGAATATGTGCGAACAAAATAGCGCCCCAGCTCGATAGGTTTTTGCGTCGGGTGGACTACCTCGCCTTCACTTTCGGCGGTCTTTATATAAATAATATCTGTTGGATAACGTTCTCCACTGCTTGCTACATGAACAGGCTGAAAATCTCCATAGCTACCGCTTAATTGATTCTTTCTAATACCTTTATCATAAGGAATGCCTTGTGTCATCTGTGGATGATAAGTGGGCTGCTTTTTATAGAAAACGCACACATCCTCATGCTTTCTTAAAGGTTGCTTTTTTGCATTTAAAAAGTTTGTGGGCTTGGATTTCTCCCATACCCACTTATACTTATAATATTTTGGCTGACTAAGAATTAGTTTGGCTGTGAATAACCCCTGAGAAGTAAGTACTATAGCGCCATTAGGTTTGATAATGCGTAAATACTGCTTCCACAACTTGTCAAGTGGAATATAACAATCCCACTGGTTTTGTGTAATGCCATAAGGCAAGTCACACAAAATCATATCTATTGATTCATCGGGAATACGCTTCATGCAATCAAGGCAATCTTCTTCAAAAAGATTGTTGACCATGGGATAAATAGGAGAACTTGTATCAATCATGTTAAAATCCTTTACATAATCAAAACCGGAGTATATAAGCCAAATGGGAAAACCATATTATGAGTAATTGGGCGATTCGTTGAAATAGGATATTGCTATTATTTGTGGCGTTTGACTTATAGTATAACACACACTGAGAGAAAAAGCGACTGGTGATGAAAAAGAATATGCCCTTTTTTCTCTGCCTATAGAGGGAAACTTTAAGATATTTTTTATAAATCGCAAAAAATACTCGGCAGATAGCCGAGTAAAAATGCGTACAGCAAACAGGACTCCCTCGAAAATTGGAGGCAGCCAAGTGACATAATAAGCATTACAGATTAGCCTTCTTCGGCTTGAGTTGCACTTTCAGCGGCGTTCAGACACTCCTTGACGCGGGCATAGTAGATACGCAGGAATTTGTTTGCGGCAGCGGTAGTACAAACGTAGTAAGGTTTTCCCTCATCACGCTTTTTAGCATAGAACTGGTAAACTGCTTCGTTTTCGGGTTTGCGCTTAACGTAAGCAGAAACCACTTGAAAGAGAGCCTTTCGCAGCTGCGGAGAACCACGCTTGGAAGTTGCAACACTGGAAAGCTGCATCTTGCCGGATCCAACAACACCGGGGTCTACGCCTGCAAAGGCCACAATAGAACTGCGGTGTGGGAAACGGCGAATATCACCTAATTCAGCCATGAGATGCGGTCCAGTGGACTTTCCAACGCCGTACATAGCCATAACGGTCTCGTACTCCGGCAACTGCTTGCAGAGATTCAGCATTTCGGTTTCCAACTTGGACTGGTTTTCGCGCAGTGCAATAAGCTGGTCTGTGGCAACCGTAACCAGTAGCTTGGCGTTGTTGTCACGCGGCAGCGTAGTATAAAGTCCGCAACTGGCTGCGTAGAGAGCATCTGCCGCATCCGCACTAAAATGGTAGCCCTTTCTCTTGCACCATTTCTTGTATCGCTCTTCAAAAGCATCCGGTGACATACGGTTAATGCAGTCGCAATGCCAAAAGGTTCTGTAAAAATCAACCCACTTCAAGTGTCCGTTTTCCTTTTCGGGGCTTGAGAACAACTCGTTTACACCCGGAAAGGTCTTGTCGGACAAGGAAATGAGGTTATTTGTGAGCATGACAATATTCTTGCTATACAAGTCACATTGACGTGCGCACAACTTGAGTTGTTGTCTAATTGCTTCCATAGGAGTATATTCCCGCAATGTAGACCAGTTGTCAAGCCCATACTTGGCAATTTTTAGAGCGTCTTTCGGGTCGGACTTTACTTTGCGCAGAGAACCCGCTCCGCTTTGCTTAATAAGCAGCGGGTTTAGGACGCTTACAAAGATACCCTCACTGTGAAGCAGAGCTGCGACTGGTTCGTGGTATCGGCCTGTCGCTTCCATAACAACGCGGGTGTCTGGCTCCATGCAAAGTACATTCAATGTGAAGCACGACAACTCAATATCCGAATGCTTCACTTCATATGGTGTTGTAACAAGCTCTTCACCGGGCTTCATAGCTGCTACCATGCTCTTGCCCTTAGAAACATCGATTCCAACTACGGTCATTCGTTTTCCTCCTAATTTGAATTTGCAATGGCTTCCGCCTTTTACTTATTGCTTGTTCAATCTCCTGAGTAACACGAACGCACCGCTACGGTGGGACTACCTGCGTAAATCGAATGCTGCGAATAAGAACGGCGGCTGACTGACTCCTTTACGGACGTGTAAATCCAGCGTGATAAATGTCAGACCACTACGTTCTTATTCTACAGCTTAGGCAACAAGTTGGATAGCAACACGGCTGGATGCCGTGGGGCTACCCGCAAATATATTGTAGGAGGACATGAAAATGCTGTACACAGAAAAAGAGAAAAATGAGATTGAGCGCGTCCGTAAAGTGTTCGAGAAACACATCCAACAAATGACTGCTTATGATTTGGTTTGGTCGGACAAGGTCGGCTATGTGTGGCTGGCAATATCTATCGACCCAGTCTATATTGATACCGGCAACTGGATAGAGTCCGCTGCTGGCCTTTGTTATGAGTGCTTGAATGATATAGCACTGGATGTTTTTGGAATGACCGGAAACGACCATGACTTCGAGGACGCCGATCCGCTGGAATTGGCCGAGATTAAGCGGCGCTGGAAACCCTATATCGGCCAACTGCCGGAATATGCGTATATCTGTGACGATTTACTAAGTGGACGCAAATAATCCACCTGCAAAAGTGCCAGAAGCATTTTATAGCTTCTGGCACTTTGTTGCGAATTTTAGAGCTTTCTATGGTTTCGATACTCTATTATTCCCCAAAACAGTCCGAGAATAAATAGCGCGACCACAACAATAAAACTGTATTTGAATGGGACCCCAAAATGTGTTTCTATTACATCAAGAGTTCCAATAGCGCTGAGCAAAGAAATAATGTATAGCAGAACATTCAAAATCGTAGAGTTTCTGCTTTTCTTTAGTTCATTTTGTGCAGTCAAATAGGATATTTTCAGATGAAGAGCTTCTGCGTGTTTTTTGTAAGGTTCGCTTTCCTTAATATAGCCCAATATGTTATGGGTTTCGATTGGAAGATTAGGAGAGAAAAAAAGGTTCTGCAAGTAAATATCGTTTCGTACCAACCGATGAAGATCTGTTTCATTTTCAAGGTTGGAGTTTTGAAAAACATGAATATAGAGTTTTAGCGCTTCCAAAATAATGGCTGGATATAGAACCATATTGAAATTATCACAATCGAAGTCACAAATTACACTACAACCAGCTTGTGGATAATATTTGTATATTTCCACTGTACTAATGTCTTTAATTGGTTCAACGGGTGCTTTCGTGCTAATAAGTTTGCAGAAGTAATCAGCAATGCTCTCGATATTATTTGAAAAGACTAATGTGTCATGGACAAATGAAGACTCTTGCGAACGATAACACTTATTTGTTAATTCCCAGAAAAACTCGGAAATATTTTCATATATTATTTCAGAAATTTTTATTCCTGCCTCAACGGGTTTCTCTTCATTAAAGAATTGATATTTCTCCACAGGCAGCAGGTTATAGTTTCCCGCTTTGCCCTCGACATCATCTTTGGTAAGTGGCTCGCCGGTTTTGTAATTTATGACTTCAAAAACGACAAACAAAACACTGTTCATCATAAAGGCACCAGCATCAATTTGATACATCTGACCATTTATCCAAACTAAAAATGGCTCTAGCCAGAAAGTAAATTCGATTTTGAAATATCGTTCATCAACTAAGATAGATTGTGCGTGCCTAAGATTGATATAGAAACCGGAATCTTTCAAAGAGTCACTTGCATTATTTTCTTTTTCAGCTGAATCTTTTGATTTGAAGGAAAATGTGGTCTCTTGATGTACGTAATCATACTGGGCTTTTACTTCCATTTTTCCATCAACAGAAGCAATAATTTTTTCTGTTGCCACAAAGGAAATATGGTGTTTTTCCAGCAAGGATTGCATTTGCTTCTTTTTGCGCGGAACAACATTACGGAGATTTCGTAAAAACCAGTTTGTCGCTTTATATTGTGTCGAATTATATGCGCTTAAAAATAAAACAGTATCATCCGCTTGCAATGACCTCCGACCCCGTCAGTAAAATTTATATTATTAATTATACAGCCAAATGACATACACAACAAGTAAAGTGCAACAGATAATACGGTTGCTTATTTTTTGATAAAAAGTCCTTGACAACTCGTTTCGGGCAAAACCGCTAAGTCGATTTTGATTTCCTGCGGTGCGCGTCTGGCCGTATTTGATATTGCGGAGCTGCGCGAGGTTACATCCTACGATGAGTTGGAACTGGATACGCTGGGAGACAGAAAAACGGCTCTGTTCCTCATTATGAGTGATACGGATGACAGTTTTAACTTTCTCATTTCCATGTGCTACACCCAGTTATTCAACCTGCTTTGTGAAAAGGCCGATGATGTGTATGGCGGCAGGCTTCCGGTTCATGTGCGCTGTTTGATTGATGAGTGTGCTAACATCGGGCAGATTCCGAAGCTGGAAAAGCTGGTGGCCACCATCCGAAGCCGTGAGATCTCTGCCTGTCTGGTGTTGCAGGCACAGAGCCAGCTCAAGGCAATTTACAAAGATAATGCCGATACCATCATCGGCAACATGGATACTTCCATCTTCCTGGGTGGCAAAGAGCCAACAACGCTGAAAGAGCTGGCGGCTGTTCTGGGAAAGGAGACCATAGACACTTACAACACCGGAGAGAGCCGGGGACGGGAGACCTCCCACTCGCTCAACTATCAGAAATTGGGAAAAGAGCTGATGAGCCAGGACGAGCTGGCAGTTATGGATGGCGGCAAGTGCATCTTGCAGTTGCGCGGTGTGCGTCCGTTTCTTTCAGACAAGTATG
>ENA-OQIE01001480-OQIE01001480.1-human-gut-metagenome-genome-assembly--contig:-NODE-1480-length-10608-cov-2.964581_pt1 | contig 10608 bp, 6 predicted proteins | sample MGYA00242569_ERZ504731 | MGnify/ENA primary metagenome ERZ504731 (study PRJEB26092, sample SAMD00036208) | human gut metagenome | host: Homo sapiens | study: EMG produced TPA metagenomics assembly of...
AACCCCATCCAGAAAGGTAATGAACCTCAGCACCTGGAAAAAGATTAGTCACATCCACAAAAGGAAGGATAAGTAAAGCAAGCATTGCAAGACCGTAGATTGCCATAAGAAGAATAAGAACAGCGTTGATGATTGATTTAAGTGTTTTCATGATAAGTATTTCCTTTATTAAATAGTTTTTGGTATATAATTTCTCTTTTTCGCGAATAAGATTATCTTTATCGAAAACTTATTATCGTTTATCGATGAATATATATTACACTCTTTATTTCTCCTTGTCAACACATTTTTATCGTTTTTCGATATTTTTTTATCTAAATTTAAAAACCAGTCAAGAAAATCTCAACTGGTTAGCTTACTTATGTTAATCGCCTAGACTGGTCATGCTTCCGTCTAGACTTTTTATGAGTTTAAGAAGAGGGATTCTACGTTATGAAAAAAAGGAAAAAGGGATTTTGGAAAATGAAGGATGAAAGTTGTAGAATATGGGTAAATTGAGCCTCTTCCTAGCATCAATACTAGTTTTGATAAACCTTAAAGTCTTGAGGATGCTTCTGGAAATTTCGGTTGTAGGTTACTTTAATTTTTACTGTCATTGTTTTGTCCTCCTTTTTTAGGAATGGTTTGGCTTAGCCAAAACGTTTTATTATCAAAACCTATCTCGTTTTGATGGTTTTATTATAGGTTACCTAACTTAAAGAAAGCTTGTAATAAGCTTGAAGGAAACTTAAAACTCTCAGTGAGTTTACTGAGAGTGCTTGTGTTTATATCATGGATAAAATAAGATAAAACCTGCAAAATAAAATATAAGACCTATCAGTAGAAGAAAGAAGAGATGAAAGATAGCAAAAAAATCGAGTTTTAACCGCTTCTTTTTCATGGGTTTCCTCCTCAGTCAAACTCAGCTTGCCTTCTCAAATGTGCTTCTAGCACCTGCCAAGTAGGATTTTCACGCCAGTTAGGGTCAGATACAATTTGGCTGGCCACGCGCCTTGCTTCTTCTAGGATATTATAGTCTTCCACAATATCAGCCACTTGAAATTCAGGAATTCCTGACTGACGTGTTCCAAAGATCTCTCCTGAACCACGCATTTTAAGGTCCTCTTCTGCTAGAACAAAACCATCCGTAGTCTCACACATGGCCTGCATGCGTTTTTTTCCAGTATCATTTTTAGGATTGGCCACTAAAACACAGTAGGACTGCTTATGGCCACGACCTACACGTCCTCGAAGTTGGTGAAGCTGGCTAAGTCCAAAGCGGTCGGCATCCATAATGACCATAACTGTAGCATTTGGCACGTTAACCCCTACTTCGATAACTGTGGTTGATACTAAAATCTGAGACTTTCTTTCCTTGAAGTCCTGCATAATTTGGTCTTTTTCATCATTTTTCATGCGACCGTGCATCAGAGCCACTTTAGCTAAATCCCCCAAAAAATCTGTGAGTTCCTGATGAAGGGCCACCGCATTTTTCAAATCGAGAGCCTCAGACTCTTCAATCAAAGGTGAAATAAAATAGACCTGAGCATCTTTTTCCAACTCGCCCTTGATCCAAGTCAGTACGGTATCTAGTTGCTCATGTTTAACCCAACGGGTAATAATGGGCTTACGCCCAGCTGGCATCTGGTCAATGATTGACACATCCATCTCTCCAAAGGCAGTGATCGCCAAGGTCCTAGGGATAGGTGTCGCTGTCATCATGAGGACATCAGGATTGTCACCTTTCTCACGGAAAATACGACGTTGATTAACCCCAAAACGGTGCTGTTCATCAGTAATAACTAACCCAAGCCTGTGATAAGTCACAGCATCCTGAATCAGTGAGTGAGTCCCTACAATCATCTGAGCCTCCCCAGATTCGATTTTGGAAAGAGCTACTTTTTTGTCCGCCGCCTTCATCCCAGAAGTTAGGAGCACTACCTCTAGCTCAGGAAAAAGCCCCTGTAAACTTTGATAGTGCTGCTCTGCTAAGATTTCCGTCGGTACCATGAGGGCAGACTGCAAGCCTGCCGTATAGGCTCCATACATGGCAAGGCTAGCGATAACTGTTTTCCCTGAGCCCACATCTCCTTGTAAGAGACGGTTCATATGAGCCCCAGATTTCATATCAGCTAGGATTTCCGATAAACTGCGTTGTTGGGCTTCTGTCAAGGGGAATGGTAATTCTGCAATTTTGGCTTTGATTTTGGCTTCATCGTAAGCAATTGCTAGACCATTGGTTTCGGACTTATTCTCAGCCTTCAGTACCTGTAAATTCATCTGGAAATAAAAGAGCTCCTCAAACTTTGTCCTACGTAGAGCCTGCTTATATTCAGCCAAATCTTTCGGAAAATGCATGGCACGCACAGCCTCTTGGCGTCCCATGAGACGATACTTGTCCATAAGCACCTGTGGGAGACTCTCCTCCAACAAATTCAAGGCCCCACTATCAAAAGCTGCCTTTATAGCCTTTATCAGCTGGGCCTGACTAACCCCCTGAGCCACATGGTAGACTGGCTGCATATCGTCCTCAACTTGAGCCAACACTTTCATACCAGTCACTGCAGACTTCTTCTGGTCCCATTTGCCAAAAATAGCCACTTCTGCCCCCATCTCAATCTTGTCTACAAGATAAGGCTGGTTGAAGAAACTAATGGCAATCACTACCTCTCCTTGCTTGATTTTAAAACTCAGACGATTACGTTTAAAGCCATAATACTGCACATTGGCAGGTGTCACCACTGTTCCCGTAATAACAGCCTTTTCCCCATCCATCAGTTCAAAGATAGACTTACTCTTAAAATCTTCATATCGGAAAGGAAAATAAAGCAAGAGGTCCCCAACCGTGTGTAAATCTAATTTGGTAAATTTTTCAGCGGACTTAGGACCAAAACCTTTCAAATCCGCAATTGGTGAATCTAGTCGAATCATATCCTCTATCATTTCTATCGTGTTCTTCTCCTCGTGAAAGAGGAAGCCTTATCAGCTATTATAACACATGAAAATGGTCTTCACTAAAATCAAAAAATCCAGTATCAAACTGGATTTCTATTTATTTATATTAATCATAGCTACGAGGTACACGATCACTAAGCAAACAAAGGACCTCGTAGTTGATAGTGCCACGTTTTTCAGCCACCTCTGTCGCAGTGATGCTTGCTCCCCCATTTTCCCCCATAAGAGTGACAGGAGTTCCTAGGGGATAAACCTTAGGAAGTCGAACAGTGATCTGGTCCATAGACACACGCCCAACAATAGGACAAAGCTGGCCATCCACAACAACGTGGAAACCTTGTAAATCTCTGGTCCAACCATCCGCATAGCCAATCGGAATGGTTCCAATAACCTCATCAGCTGTCGTCGTATACGTTGCACCATAACCCACATCTTGACCTGCTGGCAGGGTCTTAACATGAACAAGTGCTGTCTCCAAGCTTAAAGCAGGACGAATGTTATAGGGAAGGTCTAAAGCACTGCCACTAGGATTGAGACCATAGATGACGACACCTAGACGTACCGCATTAAAGACTGTTTCTGCATGCCAGATACTTGTCGCAGAGTTGCTAGCATGTACCAAGCGAGGGCGGTCCACCAAGTTATTAACCAAATCCGTGAAGAAGGCCAATTGACGCTTGAATTTACTATCATCTGCCTCATCAGCTGTTGCAAAATGGGTAAAAATACCTTCGACATCAGCACCAAGCGCCTTAAGACCAGTAATCAAACTATCTGCATCTCCTTGGCTACGCACCCCAATGCGTCCCATACCTGAATCAATCTTAATATGACAGGTCAAACCAGTCAAATCAAGCCCTTGATCCTTAGCCATTTCCAACCACTCAAGCGAAGCTACCGTCAGAGTGATGTTTTCTTGAATAGCCAAAGGAACCTCGTCTGGCAAGACGACTCCTAAAATAAGTATCGGTTGCTCTAAGCCAGCTTGACGGAGTTCAAGTGCCTCGTCTAGGTTGGAAACACAAAAACCATCTACCTGTTTAGACAAATGCTTGGCCACCGCAACAGCCCCATGACCATAAGCGTTGGCCTTAACAACTGCAAAAGTCTGCACCTTTTTAGGAATGTGACTAACCACTTGTTCAATATTTTCTGAAATTGCTGATAGATCAACCTTTGCCAAGGTTGGTCGATGTAAACTTGAGATCATAAGCTATCCTCTTCCAACATCTATCTCTTAGTTTTTTTCTAAAATGACACTTGCCTGAACAAAATCACCGCTATGAGAAATCGAGATGAAGACATTGCCTTCAAAAGGCGACTGGGTCACCACTGGCGCGCCCTTGTCATTGGTCAAAATTTCAATATCCTTAAAGCCGACTGCTCCAATACCTGTACCCCAGGCCTTAGAAAATGCTTCCTTACCGGCCCAACGACCTGCTAAATAGGACATCTGACGATTGCCAGAAAGGGATTCAAAACGCTCCCACTCTTTTGGTGTCAATACCTTTTTTGCAAAGCGTGGATTGCGGTCATAAGCCTTTTTAACAGCTGAAATTTCCTGCAAGTCTATACCATGTCCAAAAATCATAATTCTTACGAAAGTCGATTGTGGATTTCACGAATAAGACTATCTGTCTTATCCCAACCAAGACATGGATCTGTGATTGATTTACCGTAAACTTCAGGTGTGTCTTGACGACCATCCTCAAGGTAAGACTCAATCATAAAGCCACGCACGGTATCCGCGATACGCTCATCCCACTCACGGTTAAGAAGGACTTCACGCACAATGCGAACTTGTTCCATGAAGTTTTTACCTGAGTTATCATGGTTTGTATCAACAAGAATAAATGGGTTTTCCAAATTAAATGCACTATACTTGTCCAAAGCCTTAACCAAGTCTTCGTAATGGTAGTTGACAATGTTCTGTCCATTTTCATTGTTGGCACCACGCAAGATAGCGTGAGCGAGTGGGTTACCATCTGTTTTAACTTCAGCGCCATTGTAAAGGAAATGCTGTTGGTTCTGCGCAGCATAGATACCATTAAACATGACATTCAAATTCCCTGACGTTGGGTTCTTCAAACCAATTGGCACATCAATACCTGAAGCTACAAAGCGGTGTTCTTGGTCCTCAACCGAACGTGCTCCAACAGCGTGGTAGCTAAGTAGGTCATCAAAGAAGGAAAGATTTGACGGATAAAGCATCTCGTCAGCGATTGGAAGGCCTGTTTCAGTAATAATACGTGACTGAAGGTGGCGAACCGCCTTAACTCCAGCAAGAAGGTCTACATCACCCTCTGCATCTGGCTGGTGGATAAGCCCCTTATAACCGTCCCCATTAGTACGTGGTTTAGCTGTATAAACACGCATAACAATAAAGATTTTATCTTTCACTTCTTCCTGAAGTTTGGCCAAACGGTGAGCATAGTCAAGAACAGCTTCTTCATTATCAGACGAACATGGACCAATAACCAAGAGAATACGTTTGTCCTCACCCTTGATAATTTTTGCCAAAGCCTCATCATTAGCCTGTTTAGTTACTAGTGCATCTCCCGTAAGAGCATGCAATTTCCTTACTTCCGCTACATCAATCAGCGGACTATTTTGATGAATTCCCATCTATTTCCCTCTCTTTGTGAAAAGAGAGCGAACCGCTTGGTCATCCAAACGGTTCACTCCCCATATATGGTTTCTGTTACCTTATTATTTTGACAAAGTATCGTGGATTTCACGAATCAATTCTTCTGTCTTATCCCAACCAAGACATGGGTCAGTGATTGATTTACCATAGACATCTGGCGCATCTTGACGGCCATCTTCAAGGTAAGATTCAATCATGAAACCACGTGCAACTTTGTTGATTTTTTCATTCCAGTCACGGTTAATCAAGGTTTGACGAACGATACGGATTTGTTCCAAGTAACGTTTACCTGAGTTATCATGGTTTGTATCAATAACGATGAATGGATTTTCAAGGCCCATTTGTTCATAGTGTTCGATGGTTTCAAGAACATCATCATAGTAGAAGTTAGGCACGTTTTTACCATATTCATTCGTTGAACCACGAAGAATAACGTGTGCCAATGGGTTACCTGATGTTTCAACTTCTTCACCGTTAAAGAGGAAGTTTTGTTTGTTTTGTGCAGCGTAGATACCATTAAACATAACGTTAAGGTTCCCTGATGTTGGGTTCTTCATACCAGTTGGAACATCAATACCTGATGCAACAAAACGGTGTTGTTGGTCTTCTACAGAACGTGCACCGATGGCAATATATGACACAAGGTCATCTACCAAAGGAAGGTTTTCTGGGTAAAGCATTTCATCAGCAGTTGTGATACCAGTTTCAGTGATAACACGGTAGTGAAGATTACGCACAGCCTTGATACCATTGATTAGGTTTGGTTTACCTTCAGCATCAGGTTGGTGGACAAGTCCTTTATAACCATCACCATTTGTACGAGGTTTAGCTGTATAAACACGCATAACCATAAAGACTTTATCTTTCACTTCTTCTTGAAGTTTAGCCAAACGGTGAGCATAATCAAGAACTGCATCCTCATTATCAGATGAACATGGACCAATAACCAAAAGTGTACGGTCATCTTCACCCTTGATGATTGCTTCAAGCTCTTTATCACGAGCTTGTTTCTTGGCAAGGGCTTCACCTGTCAATGTAGTTGATTCTTTAACTGCATCAAAATCAATTTTTTCACTTACTGCTTTAAAAACCATAATAATTACCTATTTTTTTCCTAAAATTGTTTACGACCGTGACAATTTTTAAATTTCTTACCAGAGCCACATGGACAGAAGTCATTACGACCAACCTTACTAAAGTCAATTTCTTGACCATTAGCATCTGCTTGGTGAGCCTGGATATTGCCTGTTGCTGTTGTTGAAACACGTTCATTCACATTTTCACGAGATTGTTCATGAATTTGTGCTTTCATCATTGTACGTGTCACATCATATTCAATTGCCCCAATCATATCTTGGAACATCTTGAACCCTTCAGATTGATACTCAACGATTGGGTTGTTTTGGGCATAACCACGCAAACCAACGGCATTACGTAATTGATCAAGGGCATCGATGTGATCCGTCCACTTGTTGTCAACAACCATCAAAATCAAGACTTTTTGGAATTCACGGATAGCTTCCTCTGAACGCAATTTCTTGATTTGACGATCATAAACATCAGCTGCTAACTCATTCAAGTAAACTTTAATAGCGTCATAATTAACACTACGTTTCGTTACCTCTCCCACTTCTTGTAAATCTTCAAGTGAGATGGCATTCTCAGGAACCAAGGCCTGACGAGCAAAGTTCAAGATACCTTTAAGAGCTTCCTCTTGATCATTGCGGCTGTGACCATCTACCGTACGGTTAATCGTACGCTTAATCATAGCCTTAATCTCAGGTTCAAGGTCACGTTCTGCTGTGATAACATCATAACGCTCAGCGTAGATGATTTCACGTTGTTCACGCATAACGTCATCGTACTGAAGGACTTGTTTACGAGTATCGTAGTTATTTCCTTCGACACGTTTTTGAGCCGCTTCCACTTGACGAGTCAACATGCGTGATTTGATAACGATATCTTCATCATCAGCGTTCAAACGTTCCAAGACTTGCTTGATACGATCAGAACCGAAACGACGCATCAATTCGTCTTCAAGTGAAAGGTAGAATTGAGATTCCCCTGGGTCCCCTTGACGTCCCGCACGACCACGCAACTGGTTATCAATACGACGGCTTTCGTGACGTTCTGTACCAATAACACAAAGTCCACCAAGTTCAAGAACACCTTCACCAAGTTTGATATCGGTACCACGACCGGCCATGTTGGTCGCAATCGTAACGGCACCACGTTGACCCGCATTCATGATAATATGCGCTTCTTTTTCGTGGTTCTTGGCATTAAGCACTTCATGAGGAATACCTGCTTCAACCAACATCTTAGAAATCAAGTCAGATGTTTCAACGGCAACCGTACCAACAAGGACTGGTTGCCCCTTCTCATAACGACGCTTAACATCTTGTACCACAGCACGGAATTTAGCATCCAAGGTTGGGTAAAGAAGGTCATCGTGGTCAATACGTTGAATTGGACGGTTAGTTGGAATCGGAATGATTCGCATGTTATAGATTTCACGGAATTCATCTTCCTCGGTCTTACCAGTACCAGTCATCCCTGACAATTTCTTGTACATACGGAACATATTTTGGTAAGTGATTGAGGCAGATGTCTTCGTTTCTTCTTGAACCGGTACACCTTCTTTTGCCTCGATGGCTTGGTGGAGTCCATCTGAGAAACGACGACCTTCCATGGTACGACCTGTAAATTGGTCAACGATAAGAATTTCTTGCTCAGGACTGACCACATAGTCAATATCATGCAACATGATGTAGTTGGCACGAAGGGCGTTGTCAATATAGTGAGTCAAGGCAACATTGTCAATATCGTACAAGTTGTCCAAGTTGAAGAATTCTTCAGCCTTGTCAATACCTGAGTCATTCAAACCAATCGTTTTCGTTGGAATATCAATGGCATAATCATCCTCTGTCAAGGTCTTAACAAAGGCATCTGCACGATGATACAACTGGTTAGTTTCTGAACTTACAGGACCTGATACAATCAATGGTGTACGAGCTTCATCGATAAGAACCGAGTCAACCTCATCGACCAAGGCATAGTTCAATGGACGTTGTACCATGTTTTCCTTACGAACAACCATGTTATCACGAAGATAGTCGAAACCTACCTCTGAGTTGGTTGAGTAAGTGATGTCACAGTTATAAGCTTCACGTTTTTCAGCTGGTGATTTGGCTGAAAGGTTAATCCCTACTGACAAACCAAGCCAACTATAAAGCTCACCCATTTCAGTCGCATCACGCTCTGAAAGGTATTCGTTAACGGTGATAACGTGTACACCTTCACCTGAAATAGCATTTAGGTAAACAGGCATTGTCGCAGTCAGGGTTTTCCCTTCCCCTGTACGCATCTCTGGGACGTCACCATGGTGAAGAACGATACCACCCATGATTTGCACACGATATGGGAAAAGTCCAAGGACACGTTTTGCCCCTTCACGAACAACTGCAAATGCCTCTGGCAAGAGTTGGTCTAGGCTTTCTCCGTTTTGATATCGTTTTTTAAATTCTTCTGTTTTTGCCTGAAGTTCTTCATCTGAAAGAGCCGCCATTGCATCAGCATAGCTCTCGACTTTCTTGGCAGTTTTTTCTAGTTTCTTAATTTCGCCTTTATCATTTTCAATGATTTTGCGTAATATATTTGCCATCTTTTTTCCTTTCGACAGTCTTTATCTCCATATTTTACCACAAAAGCCCCCTTTAAACAAGAAATCACTCAAGGATTGACAAAGAAAAAAGCCCTAGTTTAAGGGCTTTCACAATGGATTCGCAAATAAACTAAAACTTTTTTATTAGATTCACTGAAAATATCGACAATAATACTTTATGCCTACTTCTCAGAGTTTTCTTAGCTCTCTAGGATATCCTCAAAATCATGCAAAAGATTTTCAAAAGCCTGCTCAAAGAAGGCATGGTCGGTGCTACTATAGGCCTTCATTATCATAGGGCTAGCTTCAAAATCAACGTAGAATTGATAGTCCAAGACACCATTTTTCCAGTAAAATTTAATGCTAGGGGATGCCGTTTTTTCACCGCACATCCCAGGAATGGCCCGTTGTAAGCCATAAATGTGATCTCCATAGTCTTTCAGACGATAGTAAGCTCCCTCAAAATAATAGGATTTGCCGATTTCAATACGCTCAAATAGTGCCGCTAAAACTTTTTCATTACTCATACTTAAGCCTCGTTAGGGTGACTGACAATCATCTCCAATTGTCCATCAATTTCCCAATCTGTCACATCATTTGGAAGAATGAAGTGATCACCTTTTTTTAGACAATAAATGCGTGAATCGATAGTCATAGTCCCATTGCCAGAAAGTACTGAACAAAGCAAATAGGGAGCTGCTTGCTTGAAGTCAACCAAGCCACTGAGTTTCCATTTATACACAGTGAAAAAGGAGTTTGATGTCAAACAAGTCGACTCTAATTGCAAGGTCTTAACAGTTGCTGGGACGCTATTTTCTGGGGCCCCTAGATTCAAGACATCAAGAGATTGTTGAATATGAAGTTCACGTTTATTGCCCTGATCATCCCTACGATCAAAATCATATACACGATAAGTGGTATCGCTAGATTGTTGAGTCTCTAAGATAAGGATACCTGGACCAATAGCATGCATGGTGCCACTTGGTACAAAGAAAAAGTCACCTTTCTTAACAGGAGTTTTCGCCAAAAGTCCATCCCAATCACCTGCTTCAATCAAGGATGCCAGCTCTTCCTTTGTCTTAGCCTTGTGACCATAAATAATTTCTGCACCCTCTTCAGCATCAATAATATACCAACATTCTGTCTTTCCTAGCTCACCTTCATGCTCTAGTCCATAGGCATCATCAGGGTGTACTTGTACTGAGAGCCAGTCATTAGCGTCCAAAATCTTTGTCAACAAAGGAAAAACACTAGTCTTGGGATTTCCAAAAAGTTCCGGTTTATCCTTGTAAAGCTCTGCCAGGTGGAAACCAGCATACTTTCCGTTTTTGACATAGGATACACCATTAGGATGGGCGGAAAT
>ENA-OQIE01001489-OQIE01001489.1-human-gut-metagenome-genome-assembly--contig:-NODE-1489-length-10485-cov-4.986357_pt1 | contig 10485 bp, 9 predicted proteins | sample MGYA00242569_ERZ504731 | MGnify/ENA primary metagenome ERZ504731 (study PRJEB26092, sample SAMD00036208) | human gut metagenome | host: Homo sapiens | study: EMG produced TPA metagenomics assembly of...
GACACCCAGCTCCAGGAAACCGGGGTGGTTGTACTGGGGCTCGTTGGCGGGGTTCTCCAGATCCAGACCCTCGTGGCTCAGATGCCACAGGTTCTTGTCCTTGGAGTAGTTGGTCTCGCGGTTGATCTTCAGGGGGATGTGGTGCGCCTCGGCGTAGTCGATCTCCTCGTCACGGCTCTTGATGTCCCACTCACGCCACGGAGCGATGATGGCCATATCCGGGCACAGTGCCTTGAGGGTCAGCTCAAAACGCACCTGATCGTTGCCCTTGCCGGTGCAGCCGTGGCAGATGGCATCTGCACCCTCCTTGATGGCGATATCAGCCAGTGCCTTGGCGATGCACGGACGTGCAAAGCTGGTGCCCAGCAGGTAGTCCTCGTACTTTGCGCCGAACTTCAGGGTGGGGAAGATGTAGTTCTCCACAAAGTCCTTCTTCAGGTCCAGCACATACAGCTTGGATGCGCCGGTAGCCTTGGCCTTTTCTTCCAGACCGTCCAGCTCGGTGCCCTGACCCACGTCACCGGAAACAGCAACGACCTCGCAGTTGTTGTAGTTTTCCTTCAGCCAGGGAATGATGATGGAAGTATCCAGACCGCCGGAGTAAGCCAGCACGACTTTTTTGATGTTTTCCTTTTTCATGATAAACGCGCTCCTTTAATAAAAATACACTTTTGTTCTCTGATGCGCATTTCCCTTCGCATCCTCTGTCTTTCGTTTGCGGTTGATGCTTTTATTATACGCAGCGCGGGTTTTCCGTCAATGCTAAAAACTGCCAAACATAGCGCCTGTTTCGCTTTTCTTTTGGTTCAATCTGTATCTTTATGCAATTATTTTTAAATATATGCGTATTTTATGCAATTTGAGTGTATTTTTTCATGGAGTTGGGGAGAAATAAACCACCGGAGCATCCGCAGACGCCCCGGTGGTTTAACTATAACTATTTAGTTCAGCTTCAAATCGCCCTCTTTGATCCAGCCCAGCTTGCGCTCCACCTCGCAGAACACCACGCTGAGCACGGCGGGCAGCACAAAGCACAGCAGCGCCATGGCGGCCCAGTCCATGGGGGTGATGGCAGCCTTGGTACCGGCGGCAATATCGCTGACCCAGCCGGTGTAGACGCCGATCTGACCCACCAGACCACAGGTGCCCATGCCGGAGGAGACCGCCGCGCCGTTCATCTCAAAGTGGAACAGGCAGGTAGCCAACGGGCCGGTGATGGCACTGGCCAGCGTGGGGGCGATCCAGATGCGGGGGTTCTTGATGATGTTGCCCATCTGCAGCATACTGGTGCCCAGACCCTGACTGACAAGGCCGCCTACACCGTTCTCCTTGTAGCTCATCACGGCAAAGCCCACCATCTGGGCGCAGCAGCCCGCCACGGCAGCACCGCCTGCAAGGCCAGTCAGACCCAGTGCGGCGCAGATAGCAGCGGAGGAGATGGGCAGGGTCAGTGCCACACCCACGATGACCGACACCAGAATGCCCATGACCAGCGGAGCCTGCTCGGTGGCCCACATAATAAGAGTGCCCACCTGACTTGCGGCTGCACCGATGGGTGCGGCGATAAGCATGGAAAGCCCGACGCCTGCAAAGATGGTCACCAGCGGGGTGACAAGGATATCCACCTTGGTCTCCTTGCTCACAGCCTTGCCCAGCTCTGCCGCCACAATGGCGATGATGAGCACGGCCAGCGGGCCGCCTGCACCGCCCAGTGCGTTGGCCGAGTAGCCCACGGTGATCAGGCTGAACAGCACCAGCGGCGGGCAATGCAGTGCCCAGCCGATGGCACAGGCCATGGCGGGGCCGCTCATGGCCGTTGCGTAGCCGCCCAGATCCACCAGCAGTGCAAGACCGGTCTGCTGACCCACCGTCTTGATGATGGTGCCGATGAGCAGACTGGCGAACAGCCCCTGTGCCATTGCGCCCAGTGCGTCAATGAGGTAACGCTGCGGAGAGATGACGATATCCTTCCGCGCCAAAAATTCTTTCAGCTTCGACATAAAACTTGCCTTTCTATCCAAAACAGATCGTTAAGGTTACGAACGTATGTTCTGTATCATACCATACACCTGTCAAGACAGCAAGAGGTTGCTGGAAAAATTGTGAAATTTCGGCTTTGTGCAATGTTCTGCCCTGCCGGAACGTATTCCATTTGGAACTTTTTCCGACACACTGCCCCGGTGGAGAATTTGTGTAGAAGCCCGCTGTGCCGTTGACGGCTCCCCGCGTGCGGGTGTATACTAGAGGAAGCGTAAAGTTATCATCCGCCGTCCTTTTTATTATAAGCACATGGGCGGCGTGGAATAAAAGCGGGCCCGCCCCGGGCAAGGGGCAAAGACCCGGTGCAGCACAGCGCTGCACCACCGGGAGATTCGGAGGCAGAGACGACAGATGAAAAAACGATTTGACCGATCCGGCACAGCCCGCCGCAAGGCGGTGACAGCCATTGCAGCGCTGACCATGGCGCTGGTTCTGGCTGTGGGCGGCGCAGGGGCAGCGACCCTGCTGTCTGCACAGCCGGAAACTTTGACTGTGGGCGCGGTCGTGCCCCACATCACCGCCGGGGCACCGCAGGCAAGCAGCCCGGCAGCAGCAGCCCCTGCCCCGGAAACAGAGAGCACGGCAACCGCCCCGGAACAGGCAGCGGAAAGCACCGCGCAGCAGGCTGAGTCTGCCCCGGCGCAAACGGAAAAACCGGAAACCGTCGAAACCGCACCGGCCGCACCGGAAGAAGCTGCCGCAGTACCGGAAACGCCGGAAACGCCGGCACAGCCCGCTGAGGATACCGCGCTGGAAGAGGAGAACTCCCCTGCCATGCTGCTGGAAGAGACCCCGGAGCTGGCCGCGCAGGACCCGCAGGCTCCCGCAGCGGACGGCACCGCACAGAATGATACCGCCGCCCAGCACACCCCGGAGGGCAGCGTACTGTTGACCCCGGAGCAGATCCAGCAGGCGCTGGATTCCGGCGCGCTGGAAGATGCCGAGGCGCAGTGCATCGACCTGACCGATGAAAACGGCTTTTTCCGGTGGCTGTTTAACTGGCTGTTCGGCAGCAAGGATAAGGAAGAGGAACCGGCTCCGGCCTACTCCGGCTGGCGCACCGAGAACGGCAAGACCTACTACTATGCGCAGGACACCAACAAAAAGGTCACCGGTCTGCGCTCCATTGACGGCAAGCTGTATTATTTCGATGCCAACGGCGTTAAACAGGACAATGTGACCTTTGGCATCGACGTGTCCAAGTATCAGTCCGGGCTGGACTGGAACAAGATCAAAAAGTCCGGGGTGAGCTTCGTCATCATCCGCATCGGCTACCGGGGCTACGGCGCTGCGGGAAACCTGGTCAAGGACCCCATGTTCGAGGAGCACTTTACCAACGCCCGCAATGCGGGGTTGAAGGTGGGCGTGTATTTCTTTACGCAGGCCGTGAACGAGGCCGAGGCGCAGGAGGAGGCCGATGGCTGCAACTGGGCTTTGAATGGCCGGATGCTGGACTACCCCATCTTCTATGACACCGAGGCCTCCACCGCCCCGCACGGCACCGGCCGCGCCGACGGTCTGGGTGTTGAGGACCGCACCAAGTGCGCCATCGCCTTCTGCGAGCGGGTGAAGGAGCTGGGCTACAAGCCCGGCGTGTACGCTTCCACCACATGGTACCGCAAGCGGGTGGATTACAACACCCTGCGCAGCCGCTACACCATCTGGAACGCCCACTACGGCGTCTCTTCCAGCCCCATCGGCTGCGACCTGTGGCAGGGCACCGAGAAGGCCCGCATCAACGGTTACAGCGGCGAGCTGGACGCCAATATCAGCTACATCGGGTAAAAGAGACTAAACACCCCGGTCAGCGGCGCAAGCCCTGACCGGGGGTGTTTTTATCATACTGTCCTGTTTTTGTGCATAAGCTGGTGGCAGAGTATGCAAGCGCAAATGGCGGGGAGGCATGGGGATATGTTTGTGGTAACACTGAGCAAGACGAGTCTGAAAAAACTGGGAGCAGGGGCGGCGTGCTGCGCGCTGGTGGTGTTCAGCGCCATGCTGGGGCGGTTCATCAGTACCCGGACGGTGGCGGGGGCTGCCCCGGGGAACCGTATCGAGAGTGCGCAGGACATCCAGACATGGTTCACCGGCTACGGGCTGGAGGTGGACGGCGCGTCCATCACGGCGGATAAGGTCAAGATCCCCCGCAGGTGGGACGACAGTTTTTCTGCCTTCAACGGCGTGGTGCAGCAGAGCGGCATGGATTTGACCCGCTACAAGGGCAAAACGGTGGAAAAATGGTCGGCGCTGCTCCCGGCGGCAAGCAACGGCGAGACCAGCCGCTACGGAGTGCTGCTGGTGTATAAAAAGAAGGCCGTGGGCGCGTATCTGCTGGAAAAACCTTCCGGCACGGTGCTTGGACTGCAGGACGCTCAGAACGAACTGGCAAAGCAGACTTCCGGCGAGGATTACAGCGGCGACTGGGGCGAGCGGCACGACGAGCAGCTGACCGACAGCACCGCACAGCAGACCTCCGGCGAACCGGAGGCAGAACCCGAAGCCGCCCCGCAGGCAGCCCCCTACACCGAGCTGCCGCTGGACGCAGAAGGGTATCCCGTGGAATAGGGACGGCATTGCCGTAAAACGACCTTTTTTAAGCTCTTGTCCGGCAGTTGCACAAACTGCCTAGTTTTTACAAACGATTCGGCAAAAATTAGACAAAACACGGATTTTTGTAGCATCCGTATGTTCAAATATAACAAAAAATTCTTGTAAAAATCGGCAATATGAAACGATGCAAAAAAACCGGTACGGGTTTATAATAATAGTATACCAATCCCTGTTGGCAAAGCCATGTTCCGGGGCTGAATGTGCAGCCCGGGCAGAGGGATCAAGTAGTAAGGAGAAAATGATTATGAAGGAATTTCAGTACACTGTTAAGGATGCCTGCGGCATCCATGCCCGTCCCGCCGGCCTGCTGGTCAAGACCGTGAAGGGCTTTGCAAGCACCGCCACCCTCGAGAAGGACGGCAAGAGCTGCGATATGCGCAAGCTGATGGCTCTGATGGGCATGGGCGTCAAGCAGGGCGAGACCGTGACCATCAAGGTCGAAGGCGATGATGAAGAAGCAGCCGCAGAGGCCATCCAGAAGTTCCTGAGCGAGAACGTCTGAGCCGCGGCTTGAAAGCCGAGCCCTCGCGGGAAAACTGCGGGGGCTTTTTTTAACAAAACGCCGGGCGCTGCACGCCCGGCTGTAAGTGGAAGGAGAACGTGCTATGCAGGTAGGCACCGGCAAAAGCGTACTCAATGGCATCGCCATTGGCAAGCTGAAGATCTACAAGAAAAAAGATACCGCGATTTCCACCGCCCCTGTGGCAGATACTGCCGCAGAACTGGAGCGTTTTGAAGCTGCCCGCCAGAAGGCCATTGAGCAGCAGACCGCCCTGTACGAAAAGGCACTGGCAGAAGCCGGCGAGGACATCGCCGAGGTGTTCAACATCCACGCCATGATGCTGGATGATGACGACTTTGTGGACGCCATCAAGGAGATCATCAACGGACAGAAGATGTGCGCCGAGTACGCCGTCAAGACCGCCGGCAACAATCAGGCTGCGGTGTTCTCTGCCATGGACGACCCGTATCTGCAGGCCCGCAGCGCCGATGTGCTGGACATTGCGCAGGCCATGCTGGACATTCTGCAGGGCGTGGACAACGCTTCCCTGCAGGGCACCGAGCCCAGCATTCTGGTAGCCGAGGATCTGGCTCCCTCCGAGACCGTGCGCATGGATAAAAGCCTGCTGCTGGGCTTCATCACCCGCGAGGGCAGCTCCAACAGCCACACCGCCATTCTGGCACGCAGCATGAACATCCCCGCCCTGATCCAGTGCAAGGACATTCAGGACGACTGGGACGGCAAGATGGCTGTGGTGGACGGCTACAACGCCTGTGTGTATGTGGACCCCACCCCCGACCTGCTCAAGAGCCTGAAAAAGCGCCAGCAGGAGGACCAGAAAAAGCAGGCCCTGTTGCAGGAGCTGAAGGGCAAGCCCAACACCACGCTGGACGGCAAGACCATCAACGTGTTTGCCAACATCGGCGGCATGGGCGATGTGGGCGCTGTACAGCAGAACGACGCCGGCGGCGTGGGTCTGTTCCGCACCGAGTTCGTCTACCTGAACTGCAAGGACTTCCCCACCGAAGACTACCAGTTCGAGGCTTACAAGCAGGTGTTGGAAAGCCTTGCACCCCGCAAGGTGGTGGTGCGCACCTGTGATATCGGCGCAGACAAGACCGTGGATTACATGAAGCTGGACCACGAGGATAACCCCGCACTGGGCTACCGCGCCATCCGCATCTGCCTGACCCGCAAGGACTTCTTCAAGACCCAGCTGCGCGCGCTGCTGCGGGCTTCTGCCTACGGCAACATGAGCATCATGTTCCCCATGATCACCAGCCTGCGGGAGCTGCAGGACGCCAAGGCTGTTCTGGAAGAGTGCCGCGCCGAGCTGACCGCCGAGGGCGTGAAGATGGGGCAGAACATTGAAGTGGGCACCATGATCGAGACCCCCGCCGCCGTGTTCATCGCGGACGAGCTGGCCGCCGAGTGCGACTTCTTCTCCATCGGCACCAACGACCTGACCCAGTACACCTGTGCACTGGACCGCCAGAACGCAAAGCTGGAGCCCTTCTTCAACCCCCATCACCCCGCCGTGCTGCGCGCCATCAAGATGACCATTGAAGCCGGTCACCGTCACGGCATCTGGGTGGGCATCTGCGGTGAGCTGGGCGCCGACACCGCCCTGACCGAGACCTTCCTGCGCATGGGCGTGGACGAGCTGTCCATGAACGCCAAGAGCATCCTGCCGGTGCGCAAGATCATCCGCAGCGTAGACCTGAGCAAGCCCTCTGAGAAGGCCTGAACCGCGGAAAAAATATTATTATAATTTGTGGCTCAGAAACGCCTGCGGGCGTTTCTGAGCCACTTTTTTCACAGAAGGGGTAACTCCCGGACAGGCAAACCTTGCCGCTACACAAAAAAGCTCCCCCTTTCGGGGGAGCTGGCACGCCGTAAGGCGTGACTGAGAGAGTTCGCGCGGCGGGCATTCCCAATCATTTCTGCTGTTCCAGCATGGTCTGGATGCGGGTCTTGGCGCGGTAATAGGTCACCCGCGCCCATGCGGCATTGTGGCCGAAGATCGCCCCGATGCGGTCAAAGGGCAGTTCGCCAAACACCCGCAGGCTGAAAACCTCCTTGTAGGGTTCTTCCAGCGCGTGCAGACACTGGTGCACCGTAAAGGCGGCATCCTTGTCCACCAGCAGCTGCGCGATATCCGGGCTGTCGGCGGCTTTTGTTTCGGCATCTTCCAGCGGGGCGGCGTGCTTTGCGCGGCGGCAGTGGTCGTAGTAGGCGTTGCGCGCTACGGTGAACAGCCACGCCCGCACATCCTGCTTGCCGTCATAGTCTTTCAGGCCGTCCAGCGCCCGGAAAAAGGTCTCCTGCGTCAGTTCCTCGGCCAGCGCTTCGCTGCGGGTAAGTCCCTGCAAAAACAGGCAAACGTCCCGAAAGTAGAGCCGGTAGATGGTTTCAATGTCCATAATCAGCCCTTCTCAAACACGCCTTGTTCCTGTGTGACCACATCCTCAGATTCGTAAACATAGGTCTGCGTTCCATCCTCTTTTTTCAGGATGAACCGCTCCACCTGCTGACCGTCCCTGTAATAGCGGGTCTCGTCGGCGCATTGCACCGTCAGCAGCTGCGTACCGGAGACTGTAATGCTGGTATCGGAAGCCGATGTGCCCAGCAGCCCTTCCAGTGCGGCATGGATGTGCGGGAAAGTATAGCGCACCGCCCGGACGGTAACGGATGGTTTGCCCCAGTTAAAGGAGCCTTCCAGTTCCAGCCAGACGTTTTCGCCCTGCACTTCCAGCACACAGAGGTTGGCCTCGTTTTCCTTTTTGTTGTAAGTCCAGATCTTCGCCTGTTCTGCCGTTACCGGTGTTTTTGCACCGCCCATCCAGAACGCCAGCCCAAAAGCGCACAGCACTGCCAGAACCGCTGCCGCCGCTATGCGGATGCTCTTTTTCTGCAAGGTCTTTCGGATGCTCCGCAGCGGTGCATCCGGCTGGGGTTCCGGCTGCACCGGCACCGGTTTTTCCATCTGTTCCAGCTCTGCACGGCAGGCTTCGCACTCTGCAAGGTGCTGCTCCACCAGCGCACTGCTGGCGGGGCTGGCAAGCTTTTCGGCGTACAGGGGCAGTAAGTCGCGGATCACGTCACATTCCAGCTTCATGGTCATTTTCTCCTTTGCGGGCTTTCGTGTGCCCTTTCACCCCAATAACGCACAAAGAGGAAAAACGTTACAAAAAATCTGCAAATTCACCGGACTGCGGTCTTTTCCCGCAGTTTTTTCGTTCCCTTGAGGAAGAGCCACACCAGCACCCCCAAAAGCAGGCAGATGCCAACGTGCATGGCGGCCATCATGTAGTAACCCTGAAAATCGAACCGCACCGCACCGGCCATCAGGTAGGGCTGATGCCCCGCTTTATACAGGGTGACAAAGCAGGAGATGGCGTTGTACAGGCCGTACAGCCCTGCCGCTGCGCACACGATGACCCGCAGCAGCTTGCTTGTGATGAATCTTATGAACATAATTGCAGCTCCGTCCTCTCTCCGTCCTTGTAGCAGTAGATGCCCCCTGCGCGGGAGAAGTCCTTATTTACCTCCACGCAGTCAAAGGCGCTGAAGGCCTGTTCAATTTTTTCGGGCGTGCAGACAAAGCCCCGGATCTTTAGGGCAGCATCCTCGCCCACCACCTCGTTCCACAGATGGATCGACCAGTAGCTGCAATTTTTGTCCACCGTCCATTTATCGTGCTGTTCCATGTAGTCCTCGATGACCTTCAGCTGCTCTTCCCCGATATTGGTGCTCAGGGACAGTCTGCCGATGTAGCGGCCGTAATTGGCAATATAGCACGGTTCCAGATCGAACAGCAGCCCCGAAAGTCCCGACACCGCCCAGACCGAGAAGGTGACCATCTCGCCGTCCGGGATGGCACGGTCTTTCAGGTAGACCGTGTGCCCGGTGCGGTTGTCCAGCCCGATCCATGTATGCCCGAAACACTTGAGGAAGGGCTTGGATTCGCTCTTGCCGTCAAAGGTGGTGATAGCCCCTCCTCTTCACAGGGCAGGGTGCGGGCAGCTTTGCCGGCGGCGGCGCTGCACCACAGCCCAAGGGCTGCTGCACATACCGAGAGCAGCACCGCCCATGCAATGATCCTCTTTTTCAATGCAATTCCTCCTATATGTTACGGCTCAGCCGTTTTCCTTCCAGAACAAGCCGCCGGAGGTCTGGAACAGCAGCCGGGGGTTCACGCTTCTGCTGCCCAGCTTGAAGTCCATGGTCAGCTCCTCGCCCAGCGCGCCCACAGCCTGCCCCTTTTCCACGGTCTGGCCCTTGCTGACTGAAAGCTCCTGCAAGCCGTACAGATAGCTGCGCAGCCCACAGCCGTGGTCGATGACCACCGTGTTGCCGGTAAGTTCCAGATTGCCCGCAAACACCACCGTGCCGTTGGCCGCGGCGCGGCAGGGCGCACCGGGGATGGTGTACAGCTTTGTGGAGTTGGAGCGGCTGCCCTGCTGGCCGTTCGTTACTTTAATTTGCCCGTAGTCCACCAAGGTCATGGAGTCCTCGGCCGGGGGCACAAAGCCGCCCTGCCACTGTTTGGCGGTGGCGGCAGCCTCGTACAGCGGCCAAATGGCACTGCGGAACTGGGCGTTGGCGCTGTCCGCAGCGGGCTCCTCGGCCTCTGCCTCCACCGTGCCGAAGTCCTTCGGCAGCACGGTCAGGGTGCGGGTGATGGTCTCGCCGTTCACCGTGATGTTAATCTCGTGCCCGCCGGAGGAGGCGTTATAGGCTGCCGGGATATAGGCACGCCAGCCCTCTGCGGCGCGCACACACTGCACGCCGCCAAGGTCGGTCTCGATGGTAGGCACAGCGTCCCCGGTCATACCGGAGATGCGCACGCCTACCGTGCCGCCCTGCTCAACCCGCTCGGCGGAAAGCTCCACCTCCGCGCTGGCCTGCAGGGTGAACCGGAAGCTGTACCGGTACCAGCCGGTGGGCTTTGCGGGGCGCTCCAGCCCCAGATTTTTGCGCAGCTGGCCGGTGCTGCCGCCCTCGAACTGGGTGATGGTGCCGTCCTTGGGCACGCGCCACGCGGTCAGCTCCGCCTTATACTCGCCGTTCGCAGGGAAGAGGAAGTTCTGGTACTCCCCTGCGCTGCCCGCAAACAGCGCATCCCCCGCCGCATTCTGAATGGTCAGGGCGGTGTAGCCGGTCCACTCCGGCAAAGAAAGTTCCGGGTGAGCGGTGTACAGCACACCCAGCTTCTGCACACTCAGGGTGGCGGGGCTGGCGAACACCTTATCCAGCTGACCACCCAGCAACGGCACCTGCCAGCAGGAGCCGTTGGCTTCCAGCGCCCGCCCGCCGAACTGTGCCGCACC
>ENA-OQIE01001500-OQIE01001500.1-human-gut-metagenome-genome-assembly--contig:-NODE-1500-length-10430-cov-4.085965_pt1 | contig 10430 bp, 9 predicted proteins | sample MGYA00242569_ERZ504731 | MGnify/ENA primary metagenome ERZ504731 (study PRJEB26092, sample SAMD00036208) | human gut metagenome | host: Homo sapiens | study: EMG produced TPA metagenomics assembly of...
CAACACCTTTTTCGGCATCTGCAAATTCCGCCGCAAAATCTTCGGCCCTTCCGGTTTCCTGTCTCTGTTCCAAAATCTTCAAAGCCAGCGGCTCCAGCCCTTTTTCGCGGGCTATCTGCGCGCGGGTGCGCTTTTTGGGGCGGTAGGGCAGGTATAAATCTTCAAGTTCCTGCATTTTTACTGCGGCGTCAATCTGCGTTTTAAGTTCCGGCGTCAGTTTTTCCTGCGCTTCAATGGCGGCAAGTATTTCCGCACGGCGTTCTTCCAGCTGGCGCAGGTATTTGGCCCGTTCTTCAATGCTGCGCAGCGCTTCTTCGTCCAAAGTGCCGGTGGCTTCTTTGCGGTAGCGCGCAATAAAGGGTATGGTGTTGCCGCCGTCCAAAAGTTCCAGCGCAGCGTGCACCTGCTGCGGTTTTACTTTCAGCTCGGCTGCTATAATCTGTTCAATAGTCATGGCGTACCTCGTTTTACAAAAATAATATTACTACATTCGCCGCGGTTAGAAAAAATCCTTGTGGCGTTTTAGTGAAATATTTTTGTCAACGGATAATGAATATTGACAGAGAAAATCTTATTTAATATAATTATTAAAAAGATTTATTAAGGCTGCATTGCTTTAAGGGCAATGCCGGAAGGAGGAGCTTATGTTAACTAACAGCGAACTTACTGCTATTTTGCGCGAAAACGGCTATAAAGTTACGCCGCAGCGCCTGGCTGTGTACGAAACGCTGGCAGCAACGCATGAACATCCCAGCGCTGAAATGCTGTACAAAACGCTGCGCCCCAAATATCCTCCCATGAGTTTTGCTACCGTATATAAAACCGTGGAGATATTAAACAGGCTGCATGTCATCCAAATCATCAATACCGGTGAGGACAGCTTCCGCTATGATGCCGACATCAGCGACCATCACCATGTGCAGTGCACCTGCTGCGGCAAGGTAGAGGATTTGTTTAATGTTGATTACAGCGGTATTATGGCACAGGCCGAAAAAGAAAGCGGCTACAAATTAAGCGGGCACCAGTTCTATTTTTACGGAGTCTGCGAAAACTGCCGCAAAAAACACTGAGCGTATGAAAGGGCCCCATTCGGGGTCCTGTTTATTTTCAGGGGAAAATAAAAGTTACAAATATTTAAAAAAATTTACTTTTTTATCAATCTTAAGTGCTTAACTTTTGCTATAATTATAAGGTATAAAAGTAAAAATGGGGAGGATTAACTATGGAACTTGCCCAAAGAATTGAACATACATTATTAAAACCAGAAGCAACCGTTAAAGATATTATGCGCCTTTGCGACGAAGCGCAGAAATACCATCTTTACGCCGTATGCGTAAATCCGTGCTATGTGCCGCTGGCAAAGCATCTTTTGCAGGGCACGGAAGTAAAAGTAGTAACCGTGGTTGGTTTTCCGCTGGGCGCAACTTTCAGCAGCGTTAAAGCGCTGGAAGCCAAAACGGCAATGGAAGAACATGCCGATGAAATTGATATGGTTATGAATGTTTCAGCCTTTAAAACAGGCGATTATGCTGCCGTAACGGAAGATATACGCCGCGTTGTGGAAGCAGCGGCGCCCTGCCCGGTAAAAGTTATTATCGAAGCAGCGTACCTTACTCCGCGTGAAAAACGCACTGCCTGCCGCATTATTGCCGACGGCGGCGCAAAATTTGTAAAAACCTCCACCGGTTTCGGCAAAGGCGGCGCAACTGTGGAGGATGTAAAACTTTTGCACGAAGAAGCAGGCAAGTATGGGTTAAAGGTTAAAGCCGCAGGCGGAATCCGCGATGCGGAAACTGCCAAAGCCATGGTTGAAGCAGGCGCCGACCGCATAGGAACCAGCGCAGGCGCAGCCATTGCCGCAGGTGAAGCATGACGGGCGAGTTTAAAATTTCCGTGCTGGCCAGCGGCAGCAAAGGCAATGCCACCATTATTACAGCGGGCGGCAAAAACTTTTTGATAGATGCCGGTATCAGCTGCCGTCAGCTTACGCAGCGCATAAAAGAAACCGGCATGCAGCCGGAGGATTTGGACGGAGTGCTTTTGACGCACGAACACCGCGACCATATCAGCGGCCTGCCGGTATTCAGCCGTAAATACCACTTGCCGGTGTTTGCCAACGAGCCAACCTGGCGCAGTTTGCCGCAGCGCAGCGAAATGGAACGCAGCTGCTGCCGTCTGCTGCCCAAGTGCCTGGAAACAGAAGGGCTGAAAATTGAAAACTTTGCCGTTCCGCATGACGCGGCAGGTGCCGTAGGCTACGTGTTCAGCTATGCAGGTGCGCGCTGCGTGTACCTTACGGATGTTGGCTTTATTACGGAAGAAATTAAAAATAACGTAGCCGGTGCGGATACACTGGTGCTTGAAGCAAACCACGACGAAGAAATGCTTAAAAAAGGCATTTACCCATATGCCTTAAAGCAGCGCATTCTGGGTACGCGCGGGCATTTATCCAACAAAGCCGCGGGCTGGCTGCTTTCGCAGATGGAGCGGCTGCCGGGTGAAGTAATACTGGCGCATCTCAGCCAGGAAAACAACACGCCGGAGCTTGCGCTTAAAACGGTGCGCGGAATTTTGGATGCAGGAGAAACCGGCGGGGATACGCAAATATATGTAGCCTCGCAGGATGAAATAGTAAAAAATTATTGAGGGGTGTAAAAAATGCAAAAAACATTGCTTAAAAAATCAATGAATTTATTTTTGTGCGGCATATTAAGCACGGCCGTGCTTTTAGGCGGCTGCGGCATCGGCAATACTGCCAATACGCAGAAAGAAGAACAGCCTGCTGCCGCAGTTCAGCAGGAAGTAAAACTTTCCGGCGCGCGTAATACGCCGGTAGTGGTAGCTGCGCAAAAAGTTGGCCCTGCCGTTGTAGGCATAACCAACAAAGCCTATGTGCGCGACTTTTTTAACCGCGTGCAGCTTACCGAACGCGGCACAGGCAGCGGCGTTATTTACGATAAAAGCGGTCTGATTGCCACCAACAACCACGTTGTGGAAGGTGCGCAGGAAATTATTGTAAGCCTTACAGACGGGCGCAGCGTTAAAGGCAAGGTGCTTGGCGCAGATGCCGCAACAGACCTTGCCGTTGTTAAAATTGATGTTGATGAAGATTTGCCGGTAGCCAAATTTGGCGATTCTTCCACCTTGCAGGTTGGCGAACCCGCCATTGCCATCGGCAACCCGCTTGGGCTGGAATTCCGCGGCAGCGTAACGGTTGGCGTTATCAGCGCATTGAACCGCTCTATCGAACTGGGCGACCGCAAGTTTAACCTTATTCAGACTGATGCCGCCATTAACCCCGGCAACTCCGGCGGTGCGCTTGTTAATGCCGACGGCGAGGTTGTAGGCATTAACTCTGCCAAAGTAGCGGTAAGCGGCGTTGAAGGCATTGGTTTTGCCATCCCGGTAAACTCTGCTAAACCTATTTTGGACGAGCTTGCCCAGCACGGACGCATTGCGCGCCCCTATATCGGCGCCAGCCTGATTGATAAAGATATTTCCGCACGTTATGGCTTTGACCTTGATTTGCATGGCGGCATTTTTGTAATGAAAATTGTTACCGGCGGCCCGGTTTATAACGCAGGCATGCGCCCCGGCGACATTATTTTAACCTTTGACGGCGCTAAAGTGGAAACCGTGCCTGAACTGCGCACCAAACTTGCAGAAAAGAAAGTTGGCGACACCGTTGCCATTGTTGTGCTGCGTGCAGGCATTGAACGCACATTGCAGGTAACTTTGCAGGAAATGCCGGAGGGAAACTGATATGAAAATCAGCCTCGTCTGCGTAGGTAAAATTAAGGAAAAATACCTTACCGAAGGCATTGCCGAGTTTACCAAACGTCTGACGCCGTACTGTAAGCTGGAAACCATTGCCATTGGCGAAGAAAAAATGCCGGATAACCCTTCGCCTGCCGAAAAAGAGCAGGTGCTGGCTAAAGAAACGGAGCGTTTGATAAACGCCATACCGGCAAGCGCTTATGTGGTGCTTTTGGATTTGCAGGGCAGGGAAATAACCTCGCCGCAGCTGGCGGAACTGTTTGATGGCTGGGCGCTGGCTGGCAAAAGCCATATCGCCTTTGTTATCGGCGGAGCGTTTGGCTATACGGATGCTTTGCGCAGGCGCGCAGATATGCGCTGGAGCTTTTCCAAACTGACTTTTACACACCAGATGATACGCCTTTTATTGGTAGAACAAATTTACCGCGCCTTTAAAATAAGCCGCGGGGAACCGTATCATTTATAGGGAGCGTTTTGATTATTAAAAATTCCCCTAACCTCATACTTTTATTTGGAGGTTAGGGGAGTTATTTGTTTTTTTATTTTTGGATAAATATTTTTGTAAAGAGGATGTATGGGTGACTATGTATAGTTATTGCTGTTTCTATAATAGCAACGGATATAATTATTATACTTATAATTGTAAATTTATTGCCTTGAGAACATTAAAAAGTATAAGCGTGGCTAATGTTTTAGATGAGTTGTCAAAATATGACATATACAATAAGGAAAACTCTCTTGATGGCATGAATCAAGTAAGGGAAGAACGTTGGATAAAAGATAATATTTTGAAAATTCATAAAGAAATAATGGGAAATAATTTAAAAAAACTTGATGTTGATAATTTAGCTGGATATCTGTATTTGATTGATTGTTATTTAAATTCAGATGAATATAAAAAGCAAATTAAGGAAATAGAAAGAAATGACCCTTATATTAGTGAAAAAGAAAGGCAAAAACTTAATAATTCAAAAATAAAGTTAAAAGATAAATTAGACCAAATAATGCGTGAATGGACTGAAAAAATTAAAGATAAAGAATTTAGTAATGATGTAAGTGCTGCTGTTGCAAAAGCTATAGACTATTTAAACGATTTTAAAAATCGAGACGATGAATTAAAAGAAAAAGCAGATAAAATTGCAAGAAATTTACATAAAATAAAAAGGGATTATCCTAATCTATTTAACAATGACATTTTTAAGAATTGTCAGTTCTTGCAAATGAATGGAAACTTCGAACTTCTGAAAAATCTAATAAACGATACACGCAGGCGAATAGAAATGGATTTGAAGAGAGCGGCAATTTACTATGATGATAAAATAATTGATAATTTAGTAATAATTAAAAAGTTGTGTGCGAGAATATATTTAAGTGTACCAAGATATGAAGTTGAACTCCGAAAGGAATTAAAAAGAGAATGCGCATATATTAGTGGCATAATAAATGAATTCTTGGCTACCACTTTAGTTAAACAAAACGATTGAAATTAAAATAAAACCTTAATAGAAAAATAAAAAGGCAAAAAACTAATGATATCATATTTTGTGTATGTTATCAATACGTTTTTTGCCTTTTTTTGTGTATATAAACAGGAATTCAATTAGTGTATGATTTATTCAAAGGTACCTTGAAGCAAACTAAATCGAAGAAGGTAAATAATATCCGGAGTATTTACCTTCTTACCAAGGAGGCATTTCAAATGTGTGAAGTTATTTGTGAAACCAATATTGTAAAAAATTTAGAAAGTGTGCATAAAGGCCAAGAAGTCTTGATTGCATTTTTTAAAGAGAATTATCCGTGTAAATTCGGCATATTCGATGATTATGCTGCTGCTGAAAAGGTTGTGAGCAATTTGGATGGTAAGGGTAATTGGTTTATGTCGTTGAATCACTTCGGTAGTGATTTCAAAAGTGTTGTCCCTCGCAATGAGCTGTTTAGTGCACGAGCATTCGGAGATTCTTTGAGAAATGTTGATGTCGATAAATATAATTATTTTTTTGTAGACATCGATCCAGAGCGTCATACCGAGAAACAAGGGAAGTGCTCTGCGACTGACGAGGAAGTGAAGTCTGCTTACAGCTTAGCTCTTAAAATTAAAGAATTCTTGAGCAAAGAAATGAATTTTGCAGAACCTATAATGGCATTTTCCGGCAATGGATATCACCTTTTATATAAAGTCGATATTGAAGCAAATGAGCAAAATATAGCGCTGTTCAAAAATTGCTTGAAAGTGCTTGCAAAAAAGTTTAATACAGATGATGCTTGCGTTGATGAAAAAATTTTCAATCCTGCTCGTAATACAAAATTATACGGTGTTTTAGCCTGTAAAGGCGTTGAAACAGAAGAACGTCCTCATAGAAGAAGTGGGATTGTATTTGTTCCCAATGAAGAAAGTGTTACTTCTCTTGAGAAAATTAGAAAATTAAGTGAATATGCTGTAACTGAACCTAAAAATAAAAAAGGAAAAAGCAGCGATGATAATGATAATAAGGATAACCTCGATAAGTTTATTGGCGGAATTCTTAAGCACGCGGTACTTTTTCAAGGGAAATCTGATGGGTGCAATTACATTACGATTTATGATGAGGAAAATTTTGGCGGCTGTCCTAAAACGTACAAAATAAATGACAAAAGGCTGAAAGAGGTGCTGCTTGCTAATTATCATAAACGTACGGATACATATGTACAAATAAGCGCGTTAGATAAGTATCTTGATACATTTAACGCTCTTGCGGCAAATAGCGGTAAAGTAGATGATGCTTGGACTCGTATTGGGAGAGTAGGAGATGTTATTTTCTATGATCTTAAAGACGAAGAAAATATTATCAAAATTAGCAAGGATGGCGTAGAAATTTTAAGTCATTTTGCTAGTATTGATGAAGTTCCAAAGTTTATAAGAAAAAGCGTTTCTGCCAAGCAGGTTATGCCTAAAAAGCAAGATAATGCTTCATTAGAGGTCTTGTTAAAGCCGTACTTAAATCTTAGCAATGAGCAAATGACTTTGCTGTTAATTACTTTGATTACATGGTTTATCCCGGATTCTCCCAAGGTTATTTTGTTGCTTACTGGGCAACAGGGTTCTGGTAAAACTGTACTAGCTAAAATAATTCAAAGGATAGTTGATCCAGTTAACCATGAGGCTGTATTTATGCCGAATGGTACTAAAAATATCGGTGTTGTTCTTGCTTCGCATTATGTAGTATCTTTCGATAATCTTTCGGAAATTACAGGTGATGTAAGCGATTTGCTTTGTCAAGTAAGTACTGGCGGTTCGATAATGAACAGGCAGTTATATACAGATGGTGAGGCAAGTATCATTAGCTTTAAGAATTGCCTTGTTCTTAACGGAATTAATGATATAGCAGCTAAACCGGATTTGCTGGATAGAATTGTTCATTTTGAACTTAAGAACCTTGAAAAGAAAAGATTGACAGAGGAGCAATTTTGGAATGCGTTTCAAAAGGATTTGCCTGCCATTTTGTATGAGATTTTTAATATTTTGCATAAGGCTATAAAGGAATATCCGAATATAACTTTAGAATATCCGGGCAGAATGGCCGATTATGAAATTTGGGGAAGTGCTGTTTCTAAAGTTATGAAAGGTGACGAAAAATATTTCCTTGAGGCTTATAAAGGAAACAGGCAAAGTATTAATGCAAGCATCATTGAAAATGATGCCTTGTGCTCTTTAATATTGGATTTCATAAAGAAAAGTAAGAAAGAAGAATTAATTTTCGCACCTACCGCTTTTTATACCGAACTAAAAAAGCAGGCCGGTAAGAATGATATAAGTACAACTAATAGCAAAATTTTCCCGGCATCACCGGCCGCTTTAACCAAAAAGTTAGAGCGTTTTATTCCGGCTTTAAAAAAGGCAGGCATAGAAATCAATCATTCCAGAAGCGGCAAACAGGGGCGTTTGATTACTATTAAAAACCTTGTTTACAATACTGAAAAAGATAAACAACAGGCGCAGAGGGAGCGCATTAGCAAACTTATTGGCGATACCGACGAATAAATATAAAATCGGTAGCTATAGTAAGTAGGTTTTAAGAGTTTCTATTAAAAATATGAATATATATTATTATCAAAAAACGCGTTTTTTAGAATTTTAAATATATATTATTTTTATAGAATTTAGTAAGTATAGTAAAAAATGAAGGGGTGAGTTTGATGGAAACTCATAGCAATTATGTCTACGAAGAAGCTGTCGAGCTTATTGCAGAAATGCTGTATGAATATTTGCTGAATAAAAACAGTGAAATGGAAGAAAGCGATTTCATGCAAATATTATGAAAATTAAGCGATAGGAGGTGGATAAAATGATTAAGCAGGATTTAGTAGCCCTTTACGTAAGAGTAAGTACTTTACGGCAAGTTACAGAAGGTTACAGCATTCAAGCGCAGGAAGCAAATTTGCGTGAAGAAGTACAACGGCAGGGAAAAGCAGTCTTTAAGGTTTATTGCGATGCAGGCATTTCTGGAGCTAAGGTTGATAGACCAGGGCTACTAGAACTGCTTAACGATGCTCATCAAGGGAAATTTGCAAGTGTAGGTGTTTGGAATATTAGCCGTATGAGCAGAAATCTCCCACACCTGCTTCAAATTATTAGCGATTTTGAACGACTTGGCATAGGTTTCTTTAGCATTAGTGAGAAGTTTGATATTACTAATCCAATAGGTAAGTTTTCTGTTCAAATTTTGGGGAGTATTGCTCAAATGCAAAGGGAAACATTGAGGGAGAATTGCATAATGGGCAGTAAACGAAAAGCGCAAAAGGGAAAGTATAATAGCGTTAGGCTTTTAGGCTATAGACTGGTAGAGGATAATGAAGATCCTCGTTTTGCTAAAAAGCTGGAGATTGTACCAGAAGAGGCCAGTATAGTAAGGACGATCTACGATTTATATTGCGAAGGAAAAGGTTTTAAAGCCATAGCAACTACGATGAATAAGCGTAAGCTTTGTGGTAAAAATGGCAAATCTTTTTCAATAATAACAGTAAGGGAAATACTTACTAATCCAGCCTATGTAGGTAAAGTAAAATATGCTGGCGAGTATTATGCTGGATTGCATGACCCTATTATCAGTGTGGAACAATGGGGCAAAGTGCAGAAGCTTATTGCCAGTAAAAATAAGCCTGTCAAAAATATTGATTATGATTATTTACTATCCGGAATTGTAAAATGCCCAAAATGTGGGAAAAGTATGATTCCTACACATGTTAATGCTTACAATAAGTCAGGGGCAAAGCGAATATATTATTACTATTCGTGTAGTCAATATCTTAATAAAGGCGCTTGTCGGCCAAATGTTGTGCGTGCAAAAGAAACGGATAAGATTGTTTTAGAATTTGTGGCAAAGTATGTGAATAATGAAGAATGGCAGCAAAAAATTTTGGATAAATTTTGCATTGCAAAGGGAAAAAAGCAAAACTACCCGGAGCATATAAAAAAGCTTCAAAAAAAGAAAAGGAAAATATTGGAGGATTATGAAAATGGGAATATTAAACTAGAAGAGTTTTTGGAACTTACACAAAATATTAACACAAAGATAGATAGTTTAAATAAAATGTTATCAGTAAATAGGGCGAATACAGATAGAAGAACCTTTAAAAGCATTGAAATAAAAAGTGCTTTAAAAAACTTTTCTTCGGTATTGGCAAATGTAGATATTGAAAAGAAGAAAAGGCTAATACGTAATCTAATTAAGGCTGTATATGTTGACGAAGATAAGAATGTCAAAAGTATAGAGCTTAATGTTCCAAGTACAAATAATTGCCAAGGGCAGATTATTAGGTGGCCTTTTGAGAAAGGAGAGGTTAGAAGAAATGGAAGAATTTAAAGGCAGACGTGTAGCTATATATGCTAGGGTTTCGACTGAGGAACAGGCCGAGCATGGTTATTCCATTGAAGGACAAAAAGAAATGTTAAGACAATATTGCCAGCTTTACAATAAGGTTGTAGTTGGTGAATATGTTGATGCCGGTATTAGCGGTAAAGAGATGAGCAAAAGAATAGAATTACAAAGATTGCTCAAAGATGCTGAGGAAAATAAATTTGATGAAGTCTTGGTTTGGAAGTTCAGCCGTATGTCCAGAAATACTAAGGATTTACTGGAAATAGTGGATAAATTGGAAAAAAACGGAGTACATTTTTCTTCAATTTCAGAGAAATTTGATACAAGTTCGCCTATGGGGAGATTTGCATTTCAGATGATGGCTGCTATCGGAGAACTTGAAAGAAATACGATTGTTGAAAATGTTCGCATGGGGTTAAAGCAAAGAGCAAAGCAGGGCTTGCATAGTGGCGGGAGAGCTTTGGGGTATAAGGCAGTGCTAAGCCAAAATGCTAACCGGTCAGGTAAGAAGGAAATTGTGATTGTTCCGGAAGAGGCTGATATTGTCAGAAAAATTTTTTCTTTATTTGCTTCCGGAAAGGGGATAAAAGCGATAGCTAATAAATTAAACCATGAAGGCTATAAAACTGTAAGAGGAAATGCCTTTTCTACATGTGCTATTAGGGAAATCTTAGACAATCCAATCTATAAAGGATATGTACGATATGCAAGATATGAAAATTGGAGCGAAAAGCGGAGAAAAGGAAAGAATCCCACTCCAATTATAATGAAGGGACAGTTTGAAGCCATTGTAAGCGA
>ENA-OQIE01001504-OQIE01001504.1-human-gut-metagenome-genome-assembly--contig:-NODE-1504-length-10417-cov-3.176015_pt1 | contig 10417 bp, 11 predicted proteins | sample MGYA00242569_ERZ504731 | MGnify/ENA primary metagenome ERZ504731 (study PRJEB26092, sample SAMD00036208) | human gut metagenome | host: Homo sapiens | study: EMG produced TPA metagenomics assembly of...
TATCCGGAGGCAGTAAGACGGCTGATTTATACCACAAATGCCATTGAAGGATTCAACCGCCAGCTCCGGAAAGTGACCAAAAGCAAGACGGTTTTTCCGTCGGATGACAGCCTTTTGAAAATGCTGTATCTTGCGACTATGGACATTACCAAGAAATGGACAGGACACCGACAGGATTGGGGACAGATCCATTCCCAGCTTGAAATCTATTTTGAAGAGCGTCTGATTGGACACAACCTGTAAAAACAGCTTGTTTTAGGCAGGTTTTATTGACATGCCCAAAAACTCCTGTATAATGCAGATATGGGCAGAACCTGAAAAATCGGCTCTGCCCATTTGTAACTATTCATAAATCTTATATCAGTTTTTAACGTTTACACAAAACTTGAAACGGTCTCAAGTATAGGTTATTTTTCCCTTATGGAATTACCATACAACACTGCTGAAACTCGAAATTTTCCCCTTTCATTCTCAATAAACAGTTCGCCATCATATTCAGCCAACGCCTGTTCCACTGATACAAGCCCAATTCCATGACAACTGGCATCTTCCTTTGTCGTAAGATATCGTCCATTGCTGTCTCTTTTTTGTTTTAGTTGGCAACTGTTTTTTATGCAAATCTGTAACATCTCCTTTGTGTAGGTAGCTTCTAACAGAATATATTGTTGCTCCTCAGGCAGTTTTTGACAAGCTTCTAATGCATTTTCCAGCAGATTACCGAATATAATGGCAAGATGTCCATTCTGAAACGGCAATACAGATGGAATGAATACCCTTGTCTCAAACTGTATATTATTTTTCAAAGCAAGAGCATACTTATGGTTTACAAGGGAATCCACGACAATATTTCCGGTACGGGAAATCTCATCTTTTTCCATTCCTATGCTGTCATTTAGCATGTTTTGTATATATTCATCTGCATCTTTTATATGTCCTGCATTTACCATGCCTAAAATTCCTGATAAATGGTTCTTCATGTCATGACGCATACGGCGTAGTTCGAGATAATGGCTTTCTCTCTCTTCTGTCTAACGGCTACAGAGTTCAAGTTGCTGCTCATACAAGTGGTTACGAGCTTGAAAATAAGCAATTTCTCCCACTTTATCATATACCGTAAAAATCACATAATTCACGAGTAATAGGAGTATACCCGAAACAATCGAAAAAAAAGAAATTTCCTCATGGAACGCCGCCATGAGAAAGATATGGTGCATCATATAAATACTACTTGCCGGTACTAGAAGAATTATGATAAAGTATCGTAACGGAATTTCCGTATATGTCTTTTTTCTGGTATAACGATCAAGTAGCACGGAAAACAACAGCATACATATCTTGGATATGAAACTTCCAGCTTCTGCAATGATATTTTCGTTTGTACCCATTACTTCTAAAACTAGTAACACAACGACCTCTACCAGCATCCATACTGTACAAATAAGCAAGGTACTGATACAGCGTTTTTTCAGACATTTTTTTCTAGTAACGGTACTAATCACAAATATCATCAGTATGTTCCCTAACAACAGAAACTGTGGTGGGAACAAAATACCCAAACCTGCTGTTACTAAAAAGGCATAGTATAAAAACCATGCCATCATACCAGCGATTTTTCTGTTCCCTGAACCTAAAAGAATCGTTATACACCTTTGGATAATCAGAAGTTGTAATACTGGAAGCAGAAAACCCGATATAAGTGAAAAATATCCTTTCATTCAATAACCGCCTTTCCGGATGCCATTCCGCAAAGCTGACGGCGCACTTCCTTTTGGCGGTCCTCGCTAATGTTCAGTTCAATTTCTTTTTTATTAATACTGATTGTTATGTTAAAAAAATTCATCTTTGTTATATAATCATAATTCACAAGGAATGACTGATGGATACGAAGGAAATACCTCCTACTGTCTGCTAGTTCTTTCTCCACTACATTCAATTTTCCATAAAAATATGCCGTGCTTCCATCATTCAGGTAAATATGTACCACACGGTTACGACTTTCAAAATATACCACATCCTTTAAAGGCACTTTTTGAATTTCCCTATTGAATGTAAACTGATAAAAAACCTCTGTTTCCCCTATTCGATGACAGGCTTCTTTAAAATATTGATGAAATTTCTTTTTATTTAGCGGTTTTGAGAGAAATCGGAATGGTTCGACCTCAAACAAATCCTTTAAATATTGGTCATATCCAGAAATATATATGAGCATTACTGAACGGTCTGTTTCACGTATTTCCCATGCAGCGGAGATGCCGTCAATCTGTTCCATTTCAATATCTATAAAAATGAGTCCGTAACGTTCTCCGGAGTGTATACTTTTCAAAAGTGTCTTCCCATCTGAAAATACATCTATATCAACCCGAATTCCTATGCAACGGCTTTCCTGTAAGACTAAGGTCTCGAGACTTCCTGTAAAGTTGAGGTCATCATCACATATGGCTATCTTCAGCATCTTTAACCACCTTTTCTGCTGTATCTGATTCCAGTTCTTCCAACTGGGTCTGTTCTAGACGTTTGAGAAGACACTGAAGCGTCTTTTTGTTTGTGTCTGTCAGATTATTGTAGCGGAGAACAATGTCATAACACCGGTCCATTTGCTGATTCATGCGAATCTGCCCACTCAAATCTCGTTTTATATCGGACAGTCCGAGGATATAGTCAGTGGTAACATTAAAATACCTTGCCATGCTGACAAGTAGGTCTGCGGAGATAGCATAGGTATTTTTCTCCATCTTACTTACAGCCTGTTGGGTGGTGTTAATTATAGTTCCAAGGGCTTCCTGTGACATGTTGTGACTCCTGCGGAGCTCACGGATACGGTTCTCAGTCATAACTGTAACATCCTTTCTAATAGTTATTTTACATAATTATCAGAAATATGTTCACAACTATATAGTGTAAATAAAATACATTATATAAGTGATGAAACAGATACACTAAACCAACATGCTATGTAAAATGTGGGAAGAAACGATGTGACTTTGCAGAATGTAGATAAAGTGTTTTTTGTGATTAAGGATAAAACTTTAAAGTAATATAGATTTTTACATGTATAAGTGGAATGTCCTTTTACATCAGTGGAGTAGGGAGTGTTACAGTTACAAATATATTTACTGTGAACTTTTGGATAAATTCCTTTGATACGGTTAGTATGTTTTTTTCATAGGTATAGGTTTTTGATTTATGCCTTTAAAATATTAAAAATGCGAAGAAATGTGTTGCTTACTAAGAATTTTCCTAGAATTATGAATAACATAGTGTTAAATAAATTTACATTTGGCTTTTAATTATTGTAAAAAAGATGTTGACAAAAAATAGAGAACTCTATAATATAGAGTTAATAAAAATTGGGGGGAACATAATATGGAAGAACTAATAAGAGAGCCATTAAAGGAGAATATAAAAAATAATTTGGAATTGTATATTATGTGTTGTATACCAGTTTTTCCATTTTATTTGTCAGCAGACTTTTTTGTATATTTATATTTGGGAGATGGCTGGAAAACAGGAAATGGATTGGGAAACTGTCTGCTACTAATAACAAGTGTTTTGTTGCTGGTTTGTTTCGCTGTATTTCGATATGCTTTGAAAGGATATATCAGAAACAAAGCAGAAAAATATAGTCTCTTGCTTGTTTTAGGGATAACAAGCAGAGATTTTTGGAAGCTACTTGCAAAAGAGTACTGCCCTGCTTTTTTATTCTTGCTAATAATTGTTGCATTAGGGAGTAATGCGATAAGCAATTTGATTTTAATGAGTGTATTTAAGACTATTTCTTGTAGAGGGATTTGTTCCTCAGTGATAATAATGGCTATTTTAATTATGCTGTTTTTGGGGGTCATGGCTGGGACAATAATAGTTTTGAAATGGAATCAAAGGAGCACGAGTTTGGCATACTATTTGGAAAGTTTAAGTAATGGGAATGAAAAGTTACATAAATATCGGATGGCATATCGAGTAAAGGTGTATGTGGCTTTTTTATGTTTTGTATTTTCGTTTGCACTATTGTATGAATATTCGGTTGGAAAAATGTTTGTTGCAGTATTATTACATTTAGCGGGAATCTATTTTTTACTACAGATAAATGGACGGCTTATTAAAGGTGTTGTTAGAAGAAATGAAAAGAAATATTACCAAAAGCTTCTTATATGGACTGATTTTATTTTTGAATATCGATTAAATGGTAATGCAATCTGTTCAATTTATGCTGTTAACCTTTTGGTTGCTTTGATGTTCGGAGGATTTTTGGCATCTGATTTTCCGTTGGATAGTACTTATATTGGTGTGGAAATAATGCTCATAGTTATGGGAATTTCGATTGTTTTAGAAGGGCAGGCAATTATTTTGGAAAGGATGATTTTAGATATAAAAAATGAAAAAAAACAGCATAATATTCTTTTTCATTTGGGAATAGGCGCTAGAGAATATAGAAATCTTCTTCAAAATAGAATAAAAAATATGTTTATATTGCCTGGTGGAATTGCATCTGTTATGGGGATAATATTTTTTTTATGTGATTATGTTTATCAGGAGAATGTTACTACCCTATCACGGTTAAAGAGTTTGGGAGTGATGAAATATATAGGTGTGATTTTAATTTTTGGTGGATTACAATATTGTGGATACTTATTTGCTAGAAAGAGAGTTGTAAAAGAAGGTAATTAATTTAAAGGAGAACTGCTATGGTTCTATTGAATATATATGATTTGGGAAAAGATTATTATATTGAGAATAGTAGAACAATGGAACGAAAAAAAATTGAAGTGATTAAAGATGTTTCATTACAAATCAGAGAAAAAGAATCTGTTGCTATTATGGGTAAGTCAGGGTGTGGAAAGACAACTTTGTTAAAAATGATGGGGGGCTTATTGGTACCGTCTACGGGTAGTATTTACTATAAAGGAGAAAATCTTTTGGATTTAAAAAAAGAGCACCTTGAAAAGTATAGGAGAACTCAAATAGGATTTGTATTCCAAGATTATAAACTACTGGAAAGCATGACAATAAAAGAAAATATGATTTTACCATGCGTATTAGACCATCAGGATATAGAAACATCTATTTGTAAAGTAGAGAGAATGGCAGAAATGCTTAATATAAGTGATAGATTAGATCATTATCCGAGTGAATTATCCGGAGGAGAAAAACAACGGGCGGCAATAGGAAGGGCTTTGATTAATAGTCCATCTTTGATATTAGCGGATGAGCCTACTGGAAATTTAGATTTCGCTTCAAGTAAAATTGTTATGGAATTATTAGTTAAACTTCAACAAGAACTAAATATAACAATGATACTTGTTACGCATGATAGAGAGATCGCGAATTATTGTAATCGTGTAGTTCAAATTCAAGATGGTCAAATATGTAAAATAAGGTCTCATAATTAGAAAAATCTAAATGCAATGTAGAGTGAAAATTATTAAGGATTGAAGGAGTAATATAATGGATAGAAAAATAGAAATAGCCTTAGATGATATTTCGTTAATTAAAGAGGTGATTAAGAGAACGCAAAAGGATTTTGCAAAGGTATCGATGTTTTTTATTTGGATAGGTATTGTCAATGTAATAGTTTGGATTATGGAACAGATGACGTATTATATTAGAAATAAAGTGGGGTATGGATTTTGGCTTGTGTATGCCTTGGGTCAGGGGAGTCATTGGATTCGACTGATAGGATATATTGTGCTATTTATTATAGTTTACAGAAAAATAAAAACTGTGAATAATGAAATTAGTGAGGGCATGATAAAAATATGGGGGATTGTTTTGGTGGGGGGGCATATCCTTTCATTTTTATATGCAAGTTTGATTCCAGATGGGAATAGTGACAAAATTATTACTTTATGGAAGTGCAGGGAATTGATTGATATTTTGCCAGTTATTTTTGCTTTGTTTATGACAGGAATTTTTGCACAAAAAAATGTTATTACTGTATGTACAGCAATATATAGTATTATTTATTTTATGCTTTTTTTGAGTATGAAAGAAATACCATATGGAATTTATGGAGGGAGAGGAACTCTTATTTCACTCAGTAGTATGAGTATAAAATTCTTAATGACATTTGGAATGGTTATATTAGGAATGTATTTAAAGATAGGAGCAAAAAGGCATGGAGATAAATACAATACCAGAGGCATTTCAAACGAAGCTTAGATTAGCAATTTTATCTGCTCTATTAACAGGGAAAAAAAATTTTAAAGAATTGAAAATGATAACGTCTGCAACAGATGGAAACTTAGGCATTCAGATAAAAAAATTAAACGAGTTAGGATATATTGCAATCGAAAAAGCGTTTGTAAATAATAAGCCTCAGACTACCTGTACAATTACAGAATATGGAAGGATGCAATTTAAAGAATATGTTGAAATGCTTGAAAATTTCCTTAAACAATCAAAGGAATAAATAGAATAGTAATAATATTTTGTATGATAGAAATTTATTGAGAAAAGGTACTTGAAGTGATATAGAATTGTACTCCTACAGAAAATACATTTTTGATACCGTGGAGAATCTGAGATTTTAAAGATTTGTCCACGGTATTATTGCGTCTAAAGTCAAAAATAGTAAATGTTTAATGTTATAGTAAACGCACCATAGCAAGTACCTTGCTACGAAAGTAAAACTTGTAGCAAAAAACTGAACCTTGACAACAAATGTTTTCAACAATTATGAAAGCATCACTATAAAGCAGTCACAGTATTGGCTGCCTGTAGTGAGATATTGATCGTATTTAAGAAAGACTAGCTTTGAGTTTCCACATGATAACCATGCTTTTCCAATTCCCGTATATAATGAGAAAGCTGTTTTTGATCACAGTGCTTACGTCTTGTTTCAAAACAGGATTCGTCAAATAGAGTTCCTTGTTTTAACATTTTGTAGATGATGACAAGAAGTTTTCGGGCAAGTGCGACAATCGCTTTTTTGGCTCCTTTTTTCTGTTTGATTCTCCAGTACCATGCCGAAAGATAAGTGTTGAGTTTCCCTGCAATCACCCAGGCAATTTCGCAGAGCATACTTTTTATGTAAGGATTGCCTTTTGTGACAGAGGTGCTTTTTCGTTTTCCAGCGCTTTCATTATTACCTGAGCACAGACCAGCCCATGAGCAGATATGTTCCGCAGTTTTAAATGGATTCATATCAATACCGATTTCAGCAATAATTGCACAGGAAGCAGTTGTGCTTATTCCATAGATGCTATTCAACTGCTCAACCTGCAGGGCAAATGGAGCCATATCTTCCTCAAGACTCGTTTCAATTTCAGCAAGATGTTTCTTTAAAGAATCGTAATGAGTCATGAGAATCCTTAAAAATGCCTTTTGGTGTTCTGACAGTGTTCCGTTCACGGACATGAGAATTTCATCAATATGTTTTCTGGTCTTGGTTTTAAGACATGAATCTAAAGTAGTTTTATCAATCTGCCCATGTTCTATTAAATGCAAAATGATATTTCTGCCAGAAGCCCCGAAAATATCAGAAATAAAGGATGATAGACGAAAGCCGGAACTTTGTAAGAATTTTTCAATCCTGTTCTTTTGTGATGTAATATCGCGGATGACACTCTTACGGTAACGATTTAGATCGCGGAATTCCCGAATTCTTTTTTCGGGAATAAAACTTCCGTTCAAAAGTCCGGCGCGAAGCAAGGTGGAAATCCATTCGGAATCCCGCATATCGGTCTTTTTGCCAGAAATATTTTTCATATGGCGTGCATTTACAACAAGCAGGGTAATGTCACCAGAGAAAGCATCCTCCAGTATTTCATAAATTGGCATCCAATAGATACCGGTGCTTTCCATAGCTACATGATGGCAGTTTTTAGAAACGATCCAATGCCGTAATGCTATCATATCCGGAATCAATGTAGAAAACTCACGGATTTCAGAACGGGTTGGCTTGCCCAGAGGACCAGTCAGGATACATGCAACAATTTTTTCTTTGTGGACATCCAGTCCACAGGAAATTTCCAGAAGGTCTTTCATACAGAACAACTCCTTTACTATAGAATTGGCAGGAGATTTGCCCGAGATAATACGGACTTTGCTACTCGTGCTATTCATAAAAGGTGCGACAATATGCTGTGCTCAAGGGCAAATCATTTACGTTGACAAACGGGGTGCAAATCCTCCAAGGTGCAATCAAACTTAATCCTGCCTAAGACTATTGTAAGGCAAAAAGAGAAGTGAAAAAAGTAGTGGAGTCAGTATCCTATTTTCATTATAGGCTGAGATAAGATTTCATGATTCGTTGACAACTATAAGCCGCTTTTGCGGCCTGCTGTAAATTTTATTTTCGAATGTTTTCCGGCAACGCCGGTGACCAGGGGAGCAACTCTTCCAAAAAGCTGCGGTCTGTGTCTTCCATGTGTTCCGGGATCACGGTCAGCAAATGTTCGAAGTACTCGTACGGTTTCAGATTGTTGGTCTTTGCGGTTTCTGCGATACTGTAGATCACAGCGGATGTCTTGGCTCCGTTTATGGTATTGATCACCTGCCAGTTCTTTTTTCCAATGCAGAATCCTCGAATGGCACGTTCCGAAGCATTATTATCCATTGGTACATCTCCATCATTCAGAAATACCCGGAGATATTTTTCCTGATTCAGGAGATAGGTAAAGGCCGCTTCCAGCTTACCCTTTACCGCGATCTGTTCTTTTTTCTGTTTCAGGTATGCAAACAAAGCATCTACCAGTGGCTGGATGACCACCTGGCGCTGTGCAAGCCTTTCTTCGGAAGCGAGATCTTTCAGTTTTCCTTCTTCACGGTAGATTGCCTGGATCTGCTTTATTACCAGAAAGGCAACGGATTCCTTTTTCCCTTCGGCCGGTATGGTGGCAAGGACTTCCTCAAACTTCCGGCGTCCGTGCACCCAACAGCCTGCAATCGTCAGATCTTCCTTCTCCTTTTCCAAAGTGTGATAGACCTGATAGCCATCCGTGACGCAGATTCCGGAATAGTTTTTCAAAAACTCCCGGGGATGGGAAGTATTTCTGGTCCGCTGATACTCATACAGGACGATCTGTTTTTCAGGATACATAGATCCGGAACGATAGACCCACATATAGCTTTTGGATCCTGCCGGACGGCCGTCATGGTTTACAAGCACCGGTGTTTCATCTGCCTGGATGACGTGGTAGAAATACAATTCTTTATGAAGATAATCATAAAGGATTGATAGATATTCCTCTGCCAAACGTATGCACCAGTTTGCCATGCTCTGCCTTGTAATCTGCAGGCCATAACGCTGGAATTCCTGCTCTAACCGATAGAGAGGAACTGCATTCACATACTTTCCATTGATGATCGCAGCTCCAAGAGATGGTGATACCAAACTTCCATGCAGTAATGCTTTTGGATGGTCTGCTTTGACCATGTGCTCATCTGTTTTGCTGGCATACACGCCGATGTGATGTTCTTCCACTTCTACCTTCGCAGGTACGAAATGATATTTTCTGGAAATGGCATCCGGTAACTGCTTCCATCCCCTGACACCGAATTCCTCTTCCAATTCCTCTTCGGACAGATAATGATCAATCCGTCTGACTGGAAGCCCGGAAAGATCAGCCTCTTTTTTCCCCTTGCGCTTTGGCTGTTTGGGTGATTTAAGTTCCAGATCATCAGGCTCTGCTGCATTGAGATCGCAGACAGCTTCGGCTTCATTGAAAAAGACAATCGTTCCATCTACTTCGCAAAAACAGATCTGGCTGGTATCTTCCATTTTTTCAGAAGACCTGCCAAAACGGTTCTGCTTACCAAGGATCACCTGTTCCATCAGAAGCTGCATTTTTTCGTTCGATGTGTGAAGTTCCTTTGTTAAAGCATTCAGCTGTTCCTGCTGTTGTAAAAGAAGCTGGATAAGAAACGACTTATCAACACTATTTAATTGTTCCTCCGTATAATTGACTGCCATAACTGAACCTCACTTTCCTGAGTGGTATTATAGCAGAATCCACGGTTTTTGGCTATTTTTACATTCTGTCACCTTCGTCATTTTGACGGTGGATAACAGTCATGAATACCTGAAAATAAAAGCCTGAAATTCAGATATTTATGACTGTTATCCACAATCTGAAAAGTTTTGGAATCAGGAGGATATAGAATCTCACTGAAAACTTTCAGGATGTGAATAACTTTAAATTTTATATTGCACAGGATAACCGGATATGGATGAAAATGATTTTATTTTCTATGTTTTGCACAAAATCACAACGAGAATTCAGGATCAGGAACTTCTTCTATAGGATGTCTGGCAACGATTTCCAGACCCTGCATCAACATTTGATACTGGTCCGTGCTGATCTCCAGTGCTTCTTCCTGGGTACGGGGCCATCGGAAGTTTCCGTTTTCAATCCGCTTGTACAGAAGCAATTATCTAAGAACTCGAATAATTGCTTTTATTAGAATAGAATTATTATTC
>ENA-OQIE01001522-OQIE01001522.1-human-gut-metagenome-genome-assembly--contig:-NODE-1522-length-10336-cov-5.466810_pt1 | contig 10336 bp, 8 predicted proteins | sample MGYA00242569_ERZ504731 | MGnify/ENA primary metagenome ERZ504731 (study PRJEB26092, sample SAMD00036208) | human gut metagenome | host: Homo sapiens | study: EMG produced TPA metagenomics assembly of...
CTGGCCATATTGGAGAAATACAAGGAACACCCGGTCTGCATGAAAAAAGGATGCTGTCTGCCCGTCTTATGCAACCAGAAAATGAACAGCTACCTCAAGGAAATCGCCGATTTCTGCGGCATAAAGAAAAATCTGACCACGCATGTGGCCCGCCATACTTTCGGAACCACCGTCACGCTCGCCAACAACGTTCCCTTGCAGGATGTATCCGTCATGCTCGGACATGCCTCCACACGCATGACCCAACATTACGCACGGGTCATGAACAGCAGCCTGAAAGAAGCCATGAACAATGTAAAGGAACGTATGGCGCAATAGACGTACAACACACCATTAAAGCCGTCCCTGCAAGGATGGCTTTTTTTGTATCCGAAAATCCATAAACACCTGCCATTCTTTCATTTTCTTACCCGCAAAGATAGCCCTTTGCCTCTCTGATTGCGCAAGGCGGCCCCTTTCAGGGGCTGGTTGGCTAAAAGAAAATCATCCTCGCTTCGCTCCGGTATTTTCTTTTGCCAAGCCTTGCACAATCAAGGCAAAGGGCTGCCCGGCAAGTAAGAAATCGAAACACTGGCTCCACGGAGCCGGTCATGTCTAACTTTAAAACAGTAGAAGTATGAACAAGATGACAGTAACCAAAGTACGAACAGGACAGGAAAATACGAATCCTGCAATCACCACGCTGGTCTATCGGGAAAAGAGTTATCCGGCACGGGAAGTACAAGGCAAAGACGGGAACTATACGGTTTCTGTAGAAAGGCTGGAACAGGAACTGCTGGATGGCATCAAAAGCCTCGACCCGGCAGCTTTCGAACTGGACGAGAGCATAGCCTACTATTGCACGGAAGAGGAAATCCGCACACTGCCGGACGAAGAACTGGACGAAATGATTTACAGCTGACATCAAAAAAGCAATGGTTATGACTGAAACGACAGCAGCAAAGGTCTGGGAAGAACAAGTAACGGACCTTACCGCAGAGAACGCACACCGGGTCACGATGATCCGGGAAAAGGGTACGGACCATCCTCCCGTACCGTTCCATTTCAGAAAGGGTATTTGCAACCAGTTATTGCTCAATAGTTTGTGAGTAATAAGTCAGAAATATGGTCGTAAACTTTAACTGTACATTCTAAAGGGTGAAGATTTAACGCTTTTATTGTTTCTTAACTTGGCTGGAGTGCTAAATTGGGCGTTTTCTTCTCTTTTCGGTGCAATTTGCTTTCTGTTATTCCACTTCTATTTTGGCTTACTCCTAAGCCTCTACAAAGGTACGATATTTTGTTGGATATTCGCCCACTCCATTATCATTTGTAGATTCAGTTACGTGTTGCACAGCGATGTGTCAATAACTCAACTACGCAAAAGGAGGCGAGGGAATGGAAAAGAGGAATCTATTATTTTGGAGGGAGTGCAGTCTTCCGCTTGCCCAATTTATTCCTACTAAATAATATCCTCTCTGAAATAAAATAATAGGCTCTCAAATCAAAAAACTCTTGTTTGAGTTGATTTTTCTACTATTTCGTCAGTCGTTTGTCTCCGTTGCCGGATGCAGGATTAAGCCAAGCCGATGAATGGGGAAAGGTTTTGGGGCTGTTTACTCTCCGAAGGAGGAAGAAACTACGCCAAACGGTTTACGGCTTGACCTTTCCATATTCAATGAGGCTAGCTACCTTTGCATCCGACATAAGGGGATAAACGGCTATATGTGGAGTAAAGATTCATCGCCATAAAGGTTCTTGCTCCCAGTTATGAGGAAAGCCTAATAATTGAGTCTTGACAGATGGATGCTTTGCCAATAGTTGTTTAAAGTCGGGAACGAAGGTATTATAAGGAGCAACAGAGTTTAGCCAATATACAACATAACAAAGTTGAGGATATAAGACTTGCTCTCGAAACGAGAAGTCAGTAATCCAAGTATGAGGCATACGTTCCGGCATCATAGGCTTTACAGGGAACACTCGGTTTGATAGTCTTGAATGATGGGCGCAGCAGTTGCGAAGTACGGCAAGGCACTCTAACCAGCTTCTCAGAAATTTGTGGTGATTTAAGCCGAACTCTCTCGCCACAGCATGTTTTGCGGTAGCATTCGAGAAATTAGAATAGAGTTTTGATAGTGTACCCATTGAGATGACTTCCAATGTTTTCCACACAGGAGGCAAGTCAGGTTCACTATATTTACGGAAATGCTCAGTGATAAAACCATCGTGAGAGCGAGAAACCTCCTTACGGATTACGGACAAGTTTGCATCAAAACGAGTTCTATTGGTCGCATAACTTTCGTCCATAAACCAAAATGCTCCAAACTCCAACGCGAAATGCTTGATTATTTTAGTGCGCACAGAAACTTCTATCATTTGGATTGCAGTAAACAACAATGCTCTAAGTTCCTTATCAAAAGAATAAAGGTCTATGATGTCCGCAAAGTGGCTACCTACTCTAAATTGGTGCGTAATGCGATTTGCTTCAAAATGTCGCCAATAACCAGCAAGACGAAAGTAACTGATGTTGTCTAGGATTTCAATCGCTTGTTCAACATTATCAATGAGCAAGCCTCTCTCCCTGAGAATATCAATTTGCTGCTCTGTGGTTATGGCTTGGTTTGTATATCTGACTCCCATAAATAAAAATGTCCCGCTGGGTACGCTAATCTTACGGGAAGCGGGCGGGATTTGTTACTGCAAAGGTAATGCTTTATTTTTAAATCCACAAGAATGTTGCGAAATATATGCGAACTTTTTTCTTTGACTACCGTGAATCTCAGATAATTTGAGTACTTTTGTAGTCGGATTTGGGTAACCATTTCCAGACATTTGAAATAAAGGAGCGTTATGCTACTCTTGTAAGTGCGAAGCCTGAGAAACTAAAACACGAAATCAACAAGAATTGGCATGGCAGTTCCCACGTTATAGCGTGGGCTGCTTAACCATATCTGTTGATTAAGGTTTTCTCAGGGCCTGCACTTAAAGACGTGGTTATTGGCAGTACCACGCTTCTCGTTTTCAATAACTATAAAAATAACAATTATGTGGCCATTTGGTTATTTCAAGAAGAAACGAGAAAAAGAAGAACAAATGCGCAGACGAGAGGAAGAAAATGCTCATTTGCAAAAACTGGAACAGGAACGTATTGTCCGAGAACGTGAAAGACGTTTGGAAGAGAATCGAAAAAAAGAAGAACAACGTAAGGTTGAAATTGAGAACAGAAACTCATTTTATCCTTTTACGTTCAAGTCCGATTGTCATCAACGTTACGAATCAAACATCCCCGTTCAAGGGCTTCAGCAATGTGGACGAACTGTCAGTGTAATCAGTAATACGAATGGATGCCCTGGGTATCGGCTTGAGGCTGGTGTTGGCTATATTGTAAAAATATATAATGACGACTTGGGCAAACCTAATATGTCTGACAAGCCAATGAAACTTATTCGGAAAACAAACGAAATGGCAGAATTTCGAGGTTTCCCAATAGAAGCACAAACTCCATTTGGGTGGCAAGAGATTGACTACAGCGATTATGGCCTCACCATTTACTATAAAAATAGCAATGTCTGCAAATGCGTGCTGCACATGTATGATCGTGGCGTGGATTTGGAGTACAGAAAAGAATCTGCGAGCACAAATTCGCCAGCTTCCGCTAGTCAAGAAAAATCAATTGCAGAAAAATATGTAGAAGAAGCCTTTACGCAAATTAAAATGGGGAAGGATGGTGATAGTGTGTACCGTCCTTTATATAAAGCGTGGAGAGCAATGCAAGCAGATCCTGCATGTATAAAAAAGATTCATAACAAGAGAGAGGCAGGCAATGGCTTACTGGTATTCTTATCGTATGGGACAATAAGGGACATTGACGACCGACAGCAAATCATCAGTCTATCATATTTAATGCTTAGCGAGGAAATAGAGATTAATCCCAATAGCTTGAACACGATTAAAAACCGTATTCTATCTATGACGATAGATCGTGAAGCATTCCAATATACCGTTTCTGCCGCCATAGGTACAAATGCCGCCTTTGATTTTATGGGATTCTCTCAGTTTGAATCTAGGGATGCAGCTCTAAAAATGCTGTACAAGGATTTGACACTATCGCCTGTTTTCAAGAATCTTCCTGACTTTGCTGAAATGCTAAACGATTTGGAGATGAAGATTAGCAACGACTTTTTTGGTGGTCATGAGACCCCAGACTCCATAAAAGCCCAAGGTGAAACTAACCATTCAAAAGTGCTCTCGTATCTTCGTGAAAAGGTTTATGAAGAAGAGTGTCTTGATTTCTAGCTATGACAAAAAAACAAGAAGACAGAACAATCAAATTGGACAACGAGGAGATTGCCAAAGCAACCTTCCCGATTGTTATTTCTGTAAGCCGAAGCACGGATATACCTGCATTCTATGCCGATTGGTTTTTGGGACGACTGAAAAAAGGCTATTCGGCATGGACTAACCCATTTAATGGAAAAAAAAGCTATGTCGCTTACGAGGATACTCGTTTTATCGTCTTTTGGTCGAAAAATCCTCGGCCACTGCTTAATCACCTTGGCTATTTAAGGGAAAGAGGGATTGGTTGCTATATCCAATACACCCTTAATGATTACGAAGAGGAGGGATTGGAGTTGGGCGTGCCAAAACTTGAAAAGCGTATCGAGACATTCAAATTGCTTGTAAACGAACTTGGCAAGGGCGCAGTAGTTTGGCGCTTCGACCCTCTGATTCTTACTGATAAGATAGACATGGACAAGCTTTTGCGGAAGATAGAATATATTGGCGACCAGCTTCGTGGCTTTACCGAGAAACTTGTTTTCAGCTTTGCAGATATCTTGTCGTACCGCAAGGTTAAGGCAAATCTTGAACGCAATCATATCCACTATGTCGATTGGACAAAAGAGCAAATGATAGAGTTTGCCGAGAAACTCGTTTGTCTGAACATGACTAAAGGCTGGAACTACGTTCTCGCAACCTGTGGAGAGTCTGCTGATTTGGATGGTGTAGAGCACAATCACTGCGTGGACGACCGATTGATGGTGCGCTTTGGTTATAAATCTAAGGAATTGATGGATTTCCTAGGAGCCGAAATCATAAAGCCCAAGCAACAACTTGATTTGTTTGCAGAATCAGAGCCTTTGGAAATGCCTGTGGATGCAATCCTTCTGGATAATAATCAATATGCAGTGATTCAGAAAAACAACAAGGACAAAGGACAGCGCACGGCCTGCGGCTGTATGAAAAGCAAAGATATAGGAGAATACAACACATGTCCACATTTATGCGAATATTGTTATGCCAATGCAAGCAAGGAAGTGGCAGTGCAAAATTGGAAGCGACATCAGTTAAATAAAGACAATGATACAATAACCGGAAGATAATATGTATCAAGACAAGATTGGGGAATATGCTCCTCTCACAATAGACAACATAATTCATACAGCAGAAACCGATATACCTCAACGCTTTCGCTCTATGCCATGGGCATATAGCGATGCCGAAGGTAGAACTTTGGAACATGGGACTGCCATACTTGAGACGGAAGAGCTGTGTTCTGCTTATCTTGCGGCTTATGGTAGGATGCATCGTAAAAAACTTTATTTTGCATTGGACGGGGCAAAAGAAAAAGGAAATTTCCCTTATCAGGAATTGCGTAACGGAATAGAACTCTTTGATTGGGGGTGTGGGCAAGGTATAGGTTCGATGGCCGTTATAGAAAACTTAAGAAAAGAGGGATTGCTGTCTTGCCTAAAGAAGATAACCCTAGAAGAACCATCAGAGGTTGCACGAGCAAGGGCTGTGCAACACGTAAAGCACGCACTTGGTACCGATTCTAATGTAATTGTTGAACAATATTCCGAATATCTTCCATCAGACTATAGTACTGAAAATACTATTCAAAGTATTACTATAGAACAACCTTGTGCCATTCATATATTCTCCAATGTACTTGATATTGAATCTGTAAGTCTTAAAGGTGTTTCCAAATTGATTACATCTTCTGGTGTAAAGCATATTGTACTGTGTATCGGCCCTGCCAATCTTAACGAAAGTAGAATAAATGCCTTTAAGAACTATTTTAAAGACAATGACATACAAGTATTTGCGGATTATCGAGAAACGAAATTCGGTAAACATCCAAACGGCAGAGATTATGGATGCCTAATCAAGAGTTTCGCATTCTCGCTGGATTCTGCAGAAAGTGTTCTTCACAAATACAAATGTTTTGCTCCCATACAATTATTCGCTTGTTATGCGGAGACAATGCCAGAACAAAAGAAAAGAAGCATAAAAGATGGGGCTTTTGAAATTATGGCTCCATTTGATATGACTATCCACAAAGGATTAAATCCCATCTTAGCACTTGTCAGCAATCTCATATCAAGAGGTGTCCCAACATATGCAAGTGAATACATTACTTCGGCTCTTTCACACCGAGATAAAATGGAAAGGGAAACATCATTAAAAGCAATAGCCCAAATACAAAAGACTATTGTTGAAGCAATGATAACAGGGCGACTTGACATCCAATCTGCGGAATGGAATGTCTTAACTATAGAAGATGGTACAGACATTACCGATATAGCAGTCAAAGATTTAGTTGAAATGTACAATAACGTCATTGCAATGACAGATGGCTACAACAACATGTTGTTGCCACACATAAATATCGTAAAGGCTTCTTCTGTCAAAACAGATGATATTTTTGACATTGTCATCGATGTATCTGTAAACAAGTATGCCGATTTTGAACATATAGTATTCTCGAAATACAAGGCTAAGAACGATTGCTATTTTATTGTTCGCTCTTCTAAATCAGTTTATGAGCCACGCATACTTTATACAACAGAACGTATTAAATATAAATCATTCGTAGAAAAGGAATCAAGTGGAAAGTATATTGTAAACGAAACAATAGCGTCCTGTCTTAGATATTTCCTGAGACTTATTTTCCGAAAAGAAGATTTTCGCCCTGGGCAGTTACCTATACTCAATAGGGCTTTAGGCTTGAAGAGCGTGATTGGTTTATTGCCAACGGGTGGAGGTAAATCGCTGACTTATCAGTTAGCAGCAATGCTTCAACCTGGTGTAACATTAGTTGTTGACCCATTGAAAGGTTTAATGAAAGACCAGTACGATGGACTGATTAACGCAGGAATTGATTGTATTTCATATATCAATAGTGATATTACATCCAACAAGGAAGAAGCATACAAGCGTGAGCAAGAACTTACTGGTTCTCAGATACAAATCATGTTCCTATCTCCTGAACGTCTCAGCATTCATCGTTTCAGAGAAGTACTGCGTTCTATGAGAGAATCAGGAATTTATTTCTCGTATGGTGTAATTGATGAAGTGCATTGTGTCTCCGAATGGGGTCATGATTTCCGATTGGCGTATCTTCATTTAGGACGTAATCTGTACAACTATGTCCTGCCAAAAGAGGTTGAAGGCACAGATAATCACATTTCCCTTTTTGGCCTAACAGCAACTGCTTCATTCGATGTGTTAGCAGATGTAGAGCGCGAACTTTCTGGCAGAAATTCGTATTCATTGGAGGAGGATGCTACTGTCAGATATGAGAACACCAATAGATTGGAATTGCAATACAATATTTTTCCAGTTGACACCTCAAATGCAAAGAAAGTATGGGAGGTTGGTGACATTAAAGAGGAATGTCTCATTGATGCAATCAATGATGCAACAGAAAAGATACAAGAGATACAGACTGATGAAAATGTCAATGATATAAAAATACACTTTTTAGATAGAGAAAACATTTCAGACAAAGATATTATATCCAGCGTTAATTCTGTTGATCTCTATACACATATTGATAAAGATTGGTATAGTGTAAGTCATACAGATATGGCTGGTATCGTGTTCTGTTTGCGTGCCTCTGAGAAAAGCAATTTAAGTGTTCCTTCTGTTGCCAAAAAACTAAAAACATGTAATATCAGTGGCTTCTCCACTTATAAGGGGGGCGATGATACGCTGTGTCAAGAAGAATTCTTGCATGGCAATACACAGTTGATGGTGGCAACAAAAGCTTTTGGTATGGGTATAGATAAGTCAAATGTACGTCTTACATTTCATTTGAATTATCCGGGCTCTTTGGAGTCTTTTGTACAGGAAGCAGGACGTGCTGGAAGAGACAAGAAAATGGCATTGGCTACCATAATGTATTCGCCTAAAAAATTCTGGGACAGAAATGCTCGGACGAATGAATGGAAAGAATATTCAGCAGACTACACTAACAATAAATTCTTCTATGATAGCAATTTCCTTGGAGAAGATTTCGAATTGTATGTAATGGAGTTGCTGATGAATGGGTTGCCTTTGCAAATAAGCAATGAAGAAATAGCAGGTATAAACGAAACTATTTTCGGGAAAAGTACGGGAATACTTCAATTTATCAATAGATATCCTAAAGGGACTACTCTTACCTATTATGTTTCTTATATTGAAGATGATTATATCCTTGACAGGTATAATGAACGGTTGGCAGAAAAGCAGATGCCATTATTCAATACTCCAAAAGCAAAATATCTAAAAAATGAACGTGGATTTGGTTATATACGTGATTTCGGTTCGACTAATTACAAAGATGCTATACAAAAGGCTATCTATCGTATGTGCATTATTGGACTGATAGACGATTTCACAGAGGATTATGCAAAGAAACAATTTCGCATCACAACGATTTGTCAAGATGATTCACGTTATTATGAATATCTCAGTTTCTATTATCGAAAATACTATTCAGAAGATAGAGTTGAGTCAATGATTGAGGATGTCAAACTGATGGCACAAACTGAGGGTGTCATTATGGCCTGCCTCAAACATCTTACATCATTTATATATAGAAGTATTGCGGACAAAAGAGCCAGAGGTATCTTGGATATGGAGCAATTCTGCAATATGGCAATTACATCGAACAAGGATTGGAAAGAAACGAATGAAGATTTAAAAGATTTTATATATTACTACTTCAACTCTAAATATGCAAGAGAGGGATTTGTCACTTATGATGCAAGTGTGAAGCAAGAAATGCCATTTTCTCTCAAAGATGACACCAATACTGATTTTCACTTAGAAAGTGAAACAACAAGTTTTGAACTGGTCAAGAAATATATGCGAGTTGTTGATGCGGACATCGTTAATAATGATGCTCAGAAAGACAACGTTAAGCACTTGCAAGGTGCAGTTCGACTTATTCGTAGGGCAGCAGCAGAGATGAACCCTGTTCTCAATCTGCTAAACATTTTTTGTACATTATTTCTTGGACAACAAGATAATGAGATGTTAGAAGAAGAAATCTGCAATGATTACGAAGAAGTCATTGATTACTATACTTCAAAAAATAACCTAAAAGTTCTAGATGAGTATGCAGACTTACTTATAAGTCATGCGGCAATAGATGAACATAGAAAGGATTATCTTCAAAAATTGTCCACTTATATTCAATTGAAGAGACATTTGAATAGTTTAAAAAACATCGTATCTAAATACAAGTAATATGATAGACGAAAAAATAAACAAGACTTTGTCAGAATTGGAAGCTAATCTTCGGAATGTAGAATCAGCTCGAAAGCAGGTTGAAAGTACTGTTAATTCATACGAAGGAATCAAAGCTGTAACTGCAAATTATGTAAAGAATCTTTCTTCCATAGAAAACAATTTGCATGCGCTTATAACCGCTATCGGAGCAGATTATGAAAAAAACACGGATTCGTTCCAAAGAGATTGTAAAGAAATCACTACATCGTGTAATTCTTTAATTTCGAAGATTAACGATGCTGTAGAGAATATAAATGGGAAAGTTTCTTCACAAATAGATAAAATTCACAAAAAATTCATGTATGTCATTATATGTAGCGTGATTGTCTGGGTTACTATGCTAATGCTCTTCTTTATAAGCAAATAGTACTTGTAACAATTAAAAACAACAAAAATAAGACATAATGAAAGATTCAGTCTCAATACAAATCCTCCAAGATATTCAAACAGCTTGGAACACGTTAAATCCTCAACTAATAATAAAACACTTAGACAAGTCTTTTATTTATGATTCCCAATGGGTATTTGAGTCTCTTGATTATGAAAGATATATCTCATATATAACGGGAAAGTTCAATAAAATAAGAGAAACTGGTTGCATTGTAGAAGCTACTATTGTTGACGGAGCAGTTAGACTTAATCAAAATGGTAGTATTGCATTTTATCGAGTGAAGATAGAAAATGGAAAAATAATCAAAGGTGATTTGTGTATGTTCTAGCCTGAATAATTCATAGTCTCCACAAAAAAGAGAACGCCCTTCTTGTATATTTGCAAGAAAAGCATTAACTTTAAGGT
>ENA-OQIE01001523-OQIE01001523.1-human-gut-metagenome-genome-assembly--contig:-NODE-1523-length-10332-cov-4.221160_pt1 | contig 10332 bp, 10 predicted proteins | sample MGYA00242569_ERZ504731 | MGnify/ENA primary metagenome ERZ504731 (study PRJEB26092, sample SAMD00036208) | human gut metagenome | host: Homo sapiens | study: EMG produced TPA metagenomics assembly of...
GACTATCTGGTGATCGAATCTACATACGGAGACCGTACACATGGTGAGGATATTCCAGATTATGTGGGAGAGTTTACAAGGATTTTGAGAGAGACATTCCAAAAAGGCGGCAATGTGGTGATTCCTTCTTTTGCGGTTGGACGTACGCAGGAGATTTTGTACTTTATCCGTGAGATCAAAGAAAAGAATCTGCTTCCGGAATTTCCGGGATTTGAAGTATATGTGGACAGTCCGCTTGCAATCGAAGCGACGAATGTGTTTAATAAAAATGTCAAAGGATGTTTTGATGAGGAAGCAATGGAATTGGTAAATCAGGGGATCAATCCTCTGCTGTTCCGGGGTCTGAAGACGACGATTACCAGTGACGAGTCCAGACAGATCAACTTTGATACAAAACCAAAAGTTATCCTGTCTGCATCCGGTATGTGCGAAGCAGGACGGATCCGGCATCATTTGAAGCACAATCTGTGGCGTCCGGAATGCACGATCTGTTTTGTGGGATATCAGGCAGTCGGAACGCTTGGAAGAAAACTGATTGAGGGTGCAGAGAGTGTAAAGCTGTTTGGAGAGAATATCACGGTCAATGCCAGGATCGAGGTATTGAAAGGGATCAGCGGACATGCAGATATGAATGGTCTTTTGGACTGGATCAGGGGATTTGAAAAAATACCAGACCGCGTAATGGTTGTGCATGGGGAAGATACAGTGACAGATCATTTTGCAAAATTGGTAGAAGATACATTCGGTTGTCCGGCATTCGCACCATATTCAGGTGGAACGGTAGACCTCGCAGCAAATGAGATTATAACGATCGGACAGAAGATTCCGAAAAAATCAGATGAGAAACCGAGTAAGCTTAAGAGTGCATCCGCATTTAATCGTCTGGTGGCAGCTGCAAAGCGTTTGCTGAACGTTGTGTATAAGAATGAAGGTCTGGCGAATAAAGATATGGCCAAGTTCGAGACCCAGATCCAGAATCTGGCAGATAAGTGGGATAGATAACGCAGAATCTGCCAGATGTCAAGGAGTAAAATTTTTTTTATTTGATAAGAAACCGCATAAGCCTGTGCGATAAGGAGCATCATCTTAATAGAAACTGATGGATGAGATTCTGACAGGAGGTCTGTAATGGCACAGGGAAAGGTAGAAATATGTGGTGTGAATACGGCAAAGCTTCCTATCCTGAATGAAGAGGAGAAGGAAGCTTTGTTTGTACGCATCAAAGAAGGAGACCAGGAAGCGAAAGAAGAGTACATTAAAGGAAATTTACGACTTGTCCTGAGCGTGATAAGACGATTTGGGGCAAGCGGGGAGAACCCGGATGATCTGTTCCAGATTGGGTGTATCGGACTGATTAAGGCGGTTAATAATTTTAACACAGAATTAGAGGTAAAATTTTCCACCTATGCAGTACCAATGATCATTGGAGAAATCAGAAGGTACATGAGAGATAACAATTCCATTCGTGTCAGCCGGTCACTCAGAGATACGGCATATAAAGCAATCTATGCAAGGGAAAGTTACAGAAAGAGGAACCAGAAAGAACCGACGGTGCAGGAAATTGCGACAGAAATTGGCATATCCAAAGAGGATATTATGTTTGCTTTGGATGCAATCCAGATACCGATGAGTCTGCAGGAACCGGTCTATAATGATGGTGGAGATGCATTGTATGTGATGGATCAATTGAGTGATCAGACGAATAAAGAAGAAAAATGGGTGGAAGACCTGTCACTGGAGGAAGCAATGAAGCATCTTGATGAACGGGAACGTTATATTATCAAGCTCCGGTTCTTTCAGGGAAGAACGCAGATGGAAGTTGCAAAGGAGATACGGATATCCCAGGCTCAGGTCAGCAGGCTGGAGAAGAATGCGTTGAAAACTATGCGCCAGTACCTTATCTAAGGGCTGGCGCATTTTTGGTATTGCATTTTTGACGGTCTCATACTATGATATTTGCAGGAGGAATTTGTATAATGAAAGCTTGTATATTTGATCTGGATGGAACATTAACAAATACATTGGAATCTATGACATATTCCGTAAATCTGACACTTGAGGAGATGGGACTTTCAAAGATCACAAAAGATCAGTGCAGATTGTTCGTCGGGAATGGAGCCAGGGTATTAATGGAAAAGTCACTGAAGGCAGCTGGAGACACAGATGCTTCAAGAATTGAAGAGGGGATGGAAATATACGGACGTATATTTGACCAGAATTGTACATATCATGTAACACCTTATGAAGGAATCCCGGAGATGTTGAAAGTATTGAAAGATAAAGGAATTCACCTGGCAGTCCTTTCCAATAAGCCGGACCGTCAGACAGTAAAAGTTGTGAAAGCAATCTTTGGAGAAGAATTGTTTGATTATGCACAGGGACAGAAAGAAGGTATCCGAAGGAAACCGGAGCCGGACGGAGTATGGTATCTTATGGAACAGATGCACGTATCAAAAGAAGAATGCCTGTATATCGGAGATTCAGAAGTTGATGCGGCAACCGGAAGGAATGCAGGCCTTAAGACGATAGGCGTGTTGTGGGGATTCCGGGACAGAAAAACGTTAGAAACTGCGGGAGCAGATGATCTGATCGACAGACCGGATGAACTGTTGCAGTTTGTGTAATATTACGATAAGGGAGGTTGAGATGTATGTACGAGTATGATGAAGAATGTCTGCAGACGTTTATTTTGAATCAGGGACAGCTGTTTGATGAACCGGTTGCAGAGACTTTGGAAGAGGCAGAGGCTTTTCTGGAGGACTGTATGGCTTCTATCGTAGATAATATCGGAGAAGTCAGGGAATTCCTTGATCAGGAAGGAATGGATGTCAGTGGAATGTCTGACGAAGAGATTGAAGATGCATCAGAAGTATTTGCGCTATCGGATGGTCGTTATCTTATCGTTGAAGGATAAAAGCAAAAAGACGAAAGTACCTGCCGGGTGGCATCGTACAGGCCACTGTCAGATGTAAGAAAAAGCCGCAACTACTTTGTAGTTCCGGCTTTTTTCAATGCAGTTTCAATGGCCTGGACAATCAGCTGGGAAGTGTAAGGAGTGTCAGATGAATACTGGATATTGTCGAGTGACTGTTTTTTGTAGACCTGTTCGGCAATATCTTCGATCGCAGGTTCGATGAACGGATACATGGTTGTGATAGATTCGTTCAGATTGGTGAAACGGATGGAATTGATATGGGATTCATCTACAGTCACCTCAACTTCCAGCGCAGTATTGTTCAGAGTGATATCCGAGGTGTAGATTCCCGGAGTATAGATCTGGTTATCTTTTGAGGCGGAGCGATGTTCCGGGCGGAACATGAATATCAAAAGCAGGATCAGAATAATGGCCAATACTGCGAAAATAACGGTATAGATGATTTCTTTCATGTGAAGTACAACAATTTTTGTTTTGGAACTCATAGTGAGACCTCCTGGTAATTGGTTTCAAAGATTGTTTCATTTTCTATAATGTATGAAAAATGTGGAAGAATTATTCGTTTAATTTTTCCGTGACAAATGGAAAAGGTTCTTGTAGAATGATAAAAGAAATGGAAGGTGAAAAATTATGTTTATTATTGCAGGACTTGGAAATCCTACACTTCAGTATGAAGGAACCAGACACAATGTAGGGTTTGATGTCATAGATATGTTGGCAGACAGATATAATATTTCTGTAGACGGAAGAAAAGGAAGAGCACTGATCGGCAAAGGAATGATCGGGGGACAGAAGGTGCTTCTGGTAAAACCGCAGACGTATATGAATCTGAGCGGGGAAAGCTTAAGAGAACTGGTCAATTATTATAAGATTGATGAAGAACACGAACTTCTTGTGATCTATGATGATATCAGTCTGGATGTAGGGCAGTTGAGAATCCGTAAGAAAGGAAGCGCCGGAGGGCATAATGGAATAAAAAATATTATTGCCAACCTTGGAACCGATGTGTTTCCGAGAATCAAGATCGGTGTTGGGGAGAAGCCAAAGAAATACGACCTGGCGGATTATGTACTGGGACATTTTTCGAAAGAAGACCGTGAATTGATGGAAGATGGATATGACCGCGCAGACCATGCGGTGGGAATGATCTTAAATGGAGAGATCGAGGCTGCCATGAACCAGTATAACAGGAAAGTAAAGCCTAAGGAGGCATAAAAAGATGCAGGGCTTAATCGGACCGTTAAAAGAACTTGCAGAGTTTGAAGAACTCTGTAAAAATAAGAAAAAAGATGCAGGAATGATCCGTGTATGCGGATGTGTGAATTCCCAGAAATCTCATATGATGTATGCAATTGGCGATGGCTGTAAATACAAGGTCATCGCCTGTTCCAGTGAGACAAAAGCAAAACAGATATATGAAGAATACCGATTCCTGGACAACAATACTTATCTGTATACGGCAAAGGATTTTCTGTTCTATAAAGCAGATATCCGTAGTAAAGAGCTGGTGAAGCAGAGAATGGAAGGAATCCAGGCAGTGCTTTCCGGAACACCTGTGACGATTGTGACAAGTCTGGACGGGTTCATGGATCACCTCGCACCAAAAGAGAGTATTGAAGAAAAAGTACTGAAGATACAAAACGACAGTGTCCTTAAACTGGACGAGATGGCAGAGAGACTTTCTGATGTAGGGTATGACAGGGAAGTACAGGTAGAAGGCCCGGGGCAGTTTGCAGTGCGGGGAGGAATACTGGATATCTATCCACTGACGGAGGAGTTTCCGGTAAGGATTGAATTTTGGGGAGATGAGGTGGATTCTATCCGGACTTTTGACGTGGAGAGTCAGCGGTCCATTGAGAATATGACAGAAATTACCATCTATCCGGCGGTGGAATTTCCGCAGGGAAAAGAGAAGGGAGTATCGTTCCTGGATTATTTTTCGAAAGAAGATACCATTCTTTTTCTGGATGAACCGGTGCGTCTTGTGGAGCGCGGACAGAATATTGAAGAAGAGTTTATGGAAGCGCAGAAAAAGCGTCTGGAGAACGGGTATGAACTGGAAGAAGAAGAGGCAAAGATATTTCCGGTTGCAGATATCCTGAAGAAGATCAATACTTACAGCAGTATCGGCTTTTTTGCGTTAGAGATGAAGTGCAGGGGATTGGAAGTAAGAGAATCTTATGAAATCCAGGCTAAGAGTGTGAATCCGTACAATAACAGTTTTGAGATGCTGACACAGGATCTTAAGAGGCTGAAAAGAAACGGATACAGGGTAGTCCTGCTGTCAGGATCGAGAACCCGTGCAAAGAGGCTGGCGGAAGATTTAAGAGATTATAATCTAAGCAGTTATTACGGTGAAGAATTGGACCGCGAAGTAAAGCCTGGAGAAATTATGACGGCATATGGATACATTGCGGAAGGGTATGAATATCCAATGCTTAAATTCACTGTGATCGCAGAGTCAGATATTTTCGGAAAAAGAAAAAAGAAGAAAAAGAGAAAGACTTATGAAGGACGGAAGATCCAGAGCTTTTCGGAACTGAAGCCGGGAGATTATGTTGTTCATGAGAATCACGGCGTAGGCATCTATCAGGGAATTGAAAAGATTGTTGTAGACAAGATTTCAAAAGATTATATGAAAATCTCGTATGCACAGGGCGGAAATCTTTATATTCCGGCAACACAGCTGGATCTGATACAGAAATACGCCAGTGCCGATGCAAAGAAACCAAAGCTGAATAAACTGGGAACCCAGGAGTGGAACCGGACCAAGACCAGGGTGCGCGGTGCCGTAAAAGAGATTGCAAGAGATTTGGTGAAGCTGTATGCGGCAAGACAGGAGCAGGATGGTTATGTCTACGGAGAAGATACAGTATGGCAGAGAGAATTTGAAGAGATGTTTCCGTTTGAAGAGACGGAAGATCAGATGATGGCGATCGAGGCTGTAAAAAAAGATATGGAAAGTCATAAGATCATGGATCGTCTGATCTGTGGGGATGTTGGATTTGGTAAGACAGAGGTTGCAATCCGTGCGGCATTCAAAGCTGTACAGGAGAGTAAACAGGTAGTCTATCTGGTTCCGACAACGATTCTTGCACAGCAGCATTACCGGACATTCGTACAGCGTATGAAAGAGTTCCCGGTGCGGATTGACCTGATGTGCAGATTCCGTACACCGGCACAGCAGAAAAAGACGATCGAGGATGCGAAAAAGGGACTGGTAGATATCATTATCGGAACACATCGAGTACTGAGTGAAGACTTGAAATTCAAAGATCTGGGGCTCCTGATCATCGATGAAGAACAGCGGTTCGGTGTTCAGCACAAAGAAAAAATCAAGAAATTGAAGGAAAATGTAGATGTATTGACACTTACAGCGACTCCGATCCCGAGAACACTTCATATGAGCCTGATCGGTATTCGCGATATGAGTGTATTGGAGGAAGCACCGAATGACCGTATGCCGATCCAGACATATGTTATGGAATATAATGACGAGATGGTACGTGAAGCAATCGAACGGGAATGCGCAAGACAGGGGCAGGTATACTATGTCTATAACCGTGTGGAAGATATCGATGAGGTAGCAGGACATGTGCAGAAGCTGGTGCCGGATCTGTCGGTTGCCTATGCGCACGGACAGATGCGGGAGCATGAACTGGAGAGGATCATGTACGACTTTATCAACGGAGAGATCGATGTGTTGGTATCCACAACAATCATAGAGACCGGACTGGATATCTCAAATGCAAATACGATGATCATTCATGATGCAGACCGGCTTGGACTTTCACAGCTTTACCAGCTGCGCGGACGTGTCGGACGTTCCAACCGCATGGCATATGCATTTCTTCTCTACCGGAGAGATAAGATGTTAAGAGAAGTGGCAGAAAAGAGGCTGGCTGCTATCCGTGAATTCACGGACCTTGGCTCAGGATTCAAGATTGCGATGCGTGACCTGGAAATCCGTGGAGCGGGAAATCTTTTGGGTGCGGAGCAGCATGGTCATATGGAGGCGGTCGGATATGACCTTTACTGTAAGATGTTGAACGAAGCGGTGAAGCATCTGAAAGGTGAGATGGAAGAGGAGGAGACCTTCACAACTACGATGGATCTGAATGTGGATGCATTTATTCCGGCATCTTATATTTCGAATGAATACCAGAAACTGGATGTCTATAAACGAATCGCTGCAATTGAGAGCCGGGAAGAAATGGAAGATATGGCAGAAGAACTGACAGACCGGTTTGGAGATATTCCGAAGAAGGTGGAGAAACTTCTGGAAGTTGCCGCATTGAAAGCACAGGCACATCAGTTGTATGTAACGGCTGTCGAACAAAAGGGAGAGGTTTACACATTTATCATGTATGAAAAAGCGAAGGTACATCCGGAACGGATTCCGAAGCTGATCGAAGATTTCCGTGGGGAACTGACATTCAAAGCAGACGGAGCCCAGCCGTGTTTTATCTATGAGAAGAAGAGAAGGAATCTGAAAGAGAAGCAGACAGATGCACTGGAAATTACGAAAAATGTGTTAAATGGGTTGAAAGGATTGATAGGCGGAGAAAAAAGCGGTATAATTGACCCATTAAGCAAATAAAGGCAGGTTAGGATAAATGAAAAAAAGAGCATTAATATTAGCGCTGGCAGGGATTATGGCAGCATCACTTACCGGATGTGGATCGCTTAAGGATGATGCGGTGGTCGTAAAAGCAGGAGATGAAGAGATCACGGCAGGGGGTGCAAATTTCTATGCAAGATATACACAGGCTCAGTACGAAACATACTTTGCGAGTTATTTCGGCGGAGATGATATGTGGACGAAAAATGCGTCAGACGGCAAGACCTATGAAGAATCGATCAAAGAAACTTTGCTGGATGATCTGAAGAATATGGCACTTCTGGAAAAGCATATGAAGGATTATGACGTAAAGCTTACAAAAGCAGATAAAAAAGCAATCAATGATGCGGCTGAAGAATTTGACAAGGTCAACTCCCAGAAGAAAAAAGACAAGGTATCTGGTTCCGAAGAGAATGTAAAACGTGTCATGACATTGATGGTGATCGAGCAGAAGATGCGTTCGGCAATCGTAGCGGAAGCAAATGTGAATGTAACAGATGAAGAAGCAGTACAGAAGCATATGCAGTATGTGGAGTTTGATTATACTACATCATCAGATTCGTCCGATTCATCAGATACGATTGTATCCGATGATGAGAAGAAGCAGGTAAAGGAAAAAGCTGCGGCATTTGCAGAGGGAGCAAAGACGGCGGAAGATTTTGCATCCTATGCAACCGAACAGGGAACCGAAGCAAAAGATGCAACGTTTGATTCGGATTCTGTAAGTCCGTCTAAAGAAGTTGTAAAAGCAGCAGACAAATTGGGAGAAGGTGAGCTTACGGGTGTGGTTGAAAGCGATACCGCATGCTATGTGGCAAAAGTTACAAGCCTCAATGATGAAGCAGCCACAGAGACCAAGAAACAGTCCTTGCTCACGGAGAAACAGGATAAATACTATAAAAAAGTATTAAAGAAATGGAAGAAAGAGGAAAAAATCACTGTTCACAAAGGAACATGGAATAAGATTGATTTCACGAAATTGAGCGTAAAAGCCAAAGATACAAGTACAACCGGAACAAGCACAGACAGTGCTTCGGGTAACTAAGACGAATAGAGATAAGAAGAATGGGCAGCATCCAACCGGGTGCCGCCCATTAATAATGGTACTGTCTTAATTCATAAAAGCAGATACAATCTCGTTAACGAGCTTTCCGTCTGCCTTGCCTTTTACTTTAGGCATCAGGTTCTTCATGATCTTTCCTTTATCCTTTGCAGTAGGAGCATCCAGTCCCATTTCTGCAAGAACAGAAGCAACAACTTCTTTGATCTCTGCTTCATCCATCATCTTAGGAGCATACTGTTCCAGAACTGCAAGACGCTTATTGCATTCTTCGATGATCTCTGTACGGTCTGCAGGAGTCATATCGAGTGTCTCTTTTGTCTGCTTGATCTCTTTTAAGATAACCTGTGTCTCTTCTTCCGGTGTCAGATCCGCACGTTTGTCGATTGCTTTATTCTTAAGAGCTGCAAGCAGCATGGATAAAGTTTCCTTTGTGTCTTTGTCTTTTGCTTTCATGGCTTTGACCATATCAGCACGTACTTCATCAATTTTACTCATGATTCATTCCTCCTAATATTTTCTCCCAACTATTATACAAAACTATTGAAAAAATATCCAGTCTAATATCAGAATGAATAATTCCATCTTTTTCTCAGCATACTAACCATATGTTAGAAAATATGGAAAAAACAGAAAAAAACAGAAAAAACAGGAGGAAGATAAATGCTATGAAAGCAACAGGAATCGTAAGAAGAATCGATGATCTGGGACGTGTAGTCGTTCCAAAAGAAATCAGAAGAACACTGAGGATCAGGGAAGGCGACCCACTGGAGATATTCACGGACAAGGAAGGAGAGATTATCCTGAAGAAATATTCTCCGATCGGAGAATTATCGGCATTCGCCAAACAGTATGCAGAAAGTCTGTCGCAGATGCTGGGATGTCTGGCAGGAATCTGTGATATGGATCAGGTGGTCGCAGCGGCAGGAAACGGGAAGAAAGAGCTGCAGGATGAAGATATAACAAGGGAACTCGGAGAGTTTCTGAAGGAAAGAAAGACGCAGAATGCAAAAGCAGGAGAAAAAAGATATGTGCCGGTGGTGAGCAAAACAGAACCTTACAGTCAGGAGGTGATCAGTCCGATCCTGTGTGCGGGGGATGTGATCGGGGCGGTACTCCTGCTGAACATGGATCAGAAAGACTTGTTTGAAGAAAGAGAAATCTGCCTTGCGGAATATACAGCGAAGGTTCTGGGAAAACAGATGGAACAATAGAACAATTATGGACAGAACAGAAGCATAAATGAGAGTCTCTCTTCATAATCTGTGATAGATGAGGAGGGAGCAGATGAGAAAAAAAGAACAAAATGAAGTATGGATCATGTGGATGGTGAAAGCTCTTCTTGCGGCATATGTAGTGACAGGTATTCTTCTGATAATACTGGCGCTGGCTCTTTATAAATTCGAATTAAATGAAGGCGCGGTGACGGCAGGAGTGACGGCAGTCTATCTGATCTCGACATTTACCGGCGGACTTGTGGTGGGAAAACTTGCAAAAGTCAGGCGGTTCCTGTGGGGAATTGTTCTGGGAATATTGTATTTTGCGTTACTTTTGCTTGTCACAGTCGGAATCTACCGCACATTTCATGGAAGCAGTACAGAGATATTGGTGACATTTGCGTTGTGTGCGGGAGGCGGCATGGCCGGCGGAATGATATCCAAAGAAAAGGATTGCGAAACCTATATTGAAATGTTATAATAACATAAGTTAAGCAAT
>ENA-OQIE01001524-OQIE01001524.1-human-gut-metagenome-genome-assembly--contig:-NODE-1524-length-10328-cov-4.529704_pt1 | contig 10328 bp, 3 predicted proteins | sample MGYA00242569_ERZ504731 | MGnify/ENA primary metagenome ERZ504731 (study PRJEB26092, sample SAMD00036208) | human gut metagenome | host: Homo sapiens | study: EMG produced TPA metagenomics assembly of...
TACTTGCAATCAAAGAAATACCATTTTTTCGTATAGTTTGTATCTTCTTTTGCAAGGTCTTTGTTTACATTTCCGTATGAGTCAGCCTCATCTTTCGTCAGCTGTAACGGAAGTGTTACCTTGATTACATCTGTCAACAGTGCATATCCGTCAACAGTCTTTGTTTCTCTGATTTCATAATCACCTTGGTCAAGGTTTTCCCATGTGATTTTTCCATCTGCGTCAGTTGTTGCTGTTGCAGTTTCACCAACATTCAACAAACGGCTAAAGTTCTCGCTTTTGTTGTTTGTTGCTGTTTCAGACTCTTTTACAAATTTCAGTTCAAATTCAACGCCAGCAAGCGGTGAACCGTCATCTTTATATTTTGTAAGCTGTACCTTTGCAGGTTCAAGGTCGTTGTATACTGTCTTTGACAGGTCAACGGTAGAACCATTCTGTGCATCTGCAAGATTTACTACGAATGGCTCGCTGTTCAAAACATATGAAGCAGGAGTGCTTACTTCTGTAAATCTCAACTGTCCGTAATAAGGAAGAACAATATTGTTGTTAAATTTGAAGAACTCATCTGAACGATACTGTGTTAAGCTTGTTACAACATGATTGTCATCAAATCTTACAATACCATTTGCGTCAGACTGTAAATACCATGTACGTTTTACATTATCAGAATTTCCATTAAAGTCGTCAATGTATTCTACCTTGAATATGGTGCCGGAAATCGGATTTCCTTTTGCACTTAATTTCTTGATGGTCATACGGCTGTCTAAGACTTTCGGGTCATCTGAGAACTGTACTTCAATTACACGGTCTTTGTCCTGAGGCATTGTTACAGAGAACGATTTTGTTACTCCGTAATTATTATGTCCAAGAGGAGCTTCTATTTCAGTTACTTTATAGCTTGTGATTTTTGGATTCAAAGCCATATTGGCGATACTCTCGTCATCTCCGGTGTATTCATCGATATTATCAATTACTTCATCAGAAGAATCAGAATAATCAGCATCAAGTAATGCATCCACATCTTCAGAAATCGCATTGTTTGTATTCACTACGTCGTCAGAGATGTTGTCAGATGTAGTATCTACATCTTCCATATCAGTATATGCAGTTTCATCAGACGTTTCGTCTGTTGCAATCGCATCATCTAAAGGTGCAATTGTTGTTTCATCCACTACTGCCCGGCCGGTATCCTCATAATCATTTGCTACAGCTGTCTGATATGCATTATTCGGAAGCTGTAAGTGATTTGAAATACCATTCTCTTCAGTTGTTAAGGTACCGGTAAATCCACCACCTGTAACTGAGAACTTACCACCTTTCAGTGAATATCCATCCAAATCCATAAGGTCCTGTCCTGCTCTTGACGTTTTCTTTACGTAAACATATCCGGTTCCAGGTGTCGGCGGTTCATCCGTCGGAGTTGGAGTAGGAGTTGGCGTCGGAGTATTTGTCGGTGTCCGAGTAGGTGTATTTGTAGGTGTCGGCGTTGGAGTGCTTGTCGGCGTAGGTGTCGGAGTATTTGTCAGCGTTACTGGCTGTGTAATTACTGGAGGTGGCGTCGGAGTAGGTGTATTTGTAGGTGTCGGTGTTGGAGTATTTGTCGGCGTGGGTGTCGGAGTGCTTGTCAGCGTTACCGGCTGTGTGATTATTGGCGTCGGTGTAGCTGTCGGAGTTAAGTTTACGATACCTCTATCTCCACCAAATGTCTGCAATTCGCCAGACTCATCTCCTCTGTTTTTTAATGATTCATATGCAGAGCGGTTCCATGTTAATGTGTATTTCTTAGTTGAATCAAAGATATATCCGGCAGGAGCACTAGTCTCTTTGCAATATAAGGTGTATGAATCAACATCTCCTTCTATCTGCTGAACATCATTGATATCAGTATATCCATTAGAGTTTGTCGTTAATTGGTCAATCATATCTCCTGCTTCATCGTAAATTTTAAATACAACTCCTTCTACAGGTTTTCCATTGCCATCAACCTTCTTTACTCTATAACGTAATCTCCATTTTTCAGAAACCTTCTCGTCATACACACCAAGTCCATTGATACCATTTTCTCCAAATGTTCTGGTCTGGCCATCATCATTTGCTTTTGTTAAAGTTAAAGGATATATAGTATCATTTCTCTGATATCCTTCTGGCGCTTCTATCTCACGGCAATATACAGTAGTGCTATTGACGTCTCCGTCAAACTCCATCCTGTAAGTTCCAGTGTAACCATCTCTGTCAGATGTAAGTCTTGCGATTAAGTTGTTGCAGTTTCTGTCACTATAGATTCCGAATACAGCATCGCTTAACGGAGTTCCATCTGCTGCATCCATTTTCTTAGTCATCAAATCAACGTTCCAGCCATCCGGGTATTCAATGATAGTTAAGTCTTCAGCTTCCAGGTCTGGAATCGTGTAAACTCCATTGCTGTCCAGGCGTCCTGTCAATTTGATTGAATGTGTCTGAGTGTCAAGCTTATATCCGGCCGGAGCCTTAACTTCTGTTACCCATAAAGAACCGGAAGGAATTGCCCAGGTTCCGTCATCAAGTTTCAACGGGTCATCACTCCAGTTTCCATTAAAGTTTGAAACATAATGGTTGCTATCATATAAAACTTCACCGTTTGAATCAGTCTCGAAATACCAGGTGTACATAGGATTATATCCATCCTCTGGCTCTAATGGAGAATAAACAACTTTGAAAGTTGCTCCTGAAAGAGGTCTTCCATTTGGGTCTGTTTTTGAAAACATTTTTCCTGTTAATCTGAACGGGTTATTCGCAACTGCCGTTCCGGAATTTCCGGTCTCAACGTTTGTGAATTTGTTTATCGTCTTTCCTGCTATTATATCAAAATAATATGTATTCGTATTCTGTACGGTTCCAGGATTACGTTTTGATTCCTGCAGATAATATCTACCAGGTTTCAATCCTTCTACCATGACAGAATATGATGTATCATCTGTATTGTTAGCAGAAACGGCTACCGTCTTAACTAATCCAGAACACGTCTTTGTTGTAGAATCATAATCTGTATAAATCTTAAACTGAGTGTTGATATACAGTCTCGGTGTTTTTGACGCAAAGTTTGACGGATGGTAGATTTTCTTGTTCAGCTGAAAATCTCCAGTACCTGGTGTGTTTCTGAATGTAGGTACGTTATATGTTAAAACTCTTGTTCTGTCATCAACTGCCTTTAAGCCAACTGTTACGGGAGTTTTATCAAGCTTATATCCATCAGGAGCTTGGACCTCTGTAATAGTTAAACATCCAATCGGTAGAACAGCGTCGCCAGCAGCATTTAATGGAGCCTTGTCAGACGATACAGTCTTTCCACTCGGCAAAGTATAGCTTGAATAAATATGTTTATTATCAAGTATAATTTCGCCATTAGAGTCTGTTCTTGCGTACCATGTAGCTTCAGCTGAGCTTGTGGAGTTTGGTTTATACTCAATCTTAAAATAAGCCCCAGCCAACGGTTCATTTGTTGACCCATCCAGCTTTTTCAAAACAATTCCTGCATAGTAGTAATTGTAATTCAAGATATAATTTCCTGATATTCCGGTTTTTTCTGTTGATTTTGATGGGCTCCAGTTTGGATTTGTTTTACTTAATGTAATTGGATATGTTGTTTCATTGATAACACATCCTCTACATGCATATGTTTCTTTTAATGTATACTTTCCGGGGTCTAATCCTGTAATTTTTGCAGTTTTTGCAGCAACATCAGTGTCAGAATCTTTAAGGCTGATTGTTTTAATCTTTGTTCCTTTTGAATTGTACAATGAGAATTGTGCTGTCATGCTGATACGATACCATCTTGAGCACCAATCCTGGTTTGTCATTCTTTTATTAATAGTAATAGTACAAGAGCCAGCTGCACCAGTGAAGCTGTCATCACCTTGCAGATGCTGATAATTATCTGTTTGGTAAGTATTTCCGTCAGCCGTTAGTGTAACGGTTAATTTTTTTGTTGATGTATCATAGTCCGCTTTTCCTGTAATATACCATGCGTAATCATTTTTATCATGCCATCCAGCTTGATTAGAAGAAGAAACGCAACCAGCGTCAATTTCCAAATTAGAAAGCCACGTTTTAAATTTTGCTAGCGTTGCCGAGTCGTATGTATTACTGAGCCCTTTTACCCAATTATAAATATTTGTCCGGCCGGTTGAATTAATTTTAACACTAACGCCGTTAATGTGGCCTCCACCATTATACGCATTTGAAGCTTCACTAGTTACGTCATAACCAACTCCAACCGCTCCAAATGACTTTGATGAAGCTGCATATGTTGAGATGTCTTCAACATCAGATTTATTTACTGTATGCAAAAGTTCCTCAATATCCGAAATATTGTCTTTGTTTATGTCAACTTCCGTGACGTTTTTCCATGCACCGCTGTATCCTTTTCCCATAAGAAAAGTACAACTATTAGCAGTATCATCGATTGTAACAACATCTCCATCAGACAGATTAGTGATTGTGTATGTGTAAATTCCATTGCTCTCAGATGTAGGTAAAATATCCTTAGCTTCTCCATCCGCATTCATAATTTTAACAACTGGAGCGATTTCATTATACATAATCTCGTTTTGGGCTTCTACTGTAAACGTTACCTCTGATTCATTTGTTTGAAACAGCTGGCCATACTCAATAAGCTGGCCGTTTGATGTAACTTTTAAGCTGTCGTTTAATACTTCGATTCTGCTATTAGCAGAAATTTCATCAACAACATTAATAGTGGTGTCTACATACCAGGTATATCCTTTTAATAAGAAGTAAGAAACCTGATATCTCACCGTATATGAACCAGTTTTTGAAATATCAAATCCGCCGTCATCTTCTACAGTAGTACGAAAACGTCCAGTATCATATCCATTTGCAACACTGCCAAGAGACCATGTCTGGTCGTTTTTCTGCACGGTGTATGTAAGGCCCGGTATAACAGTTCCTGCAAGTTTAGGGACTCCAAGTACACTATTGTCTGGAACCCAATCCGGTATAATCTTATCACATTCAGCTGATTTAACAGTTGCTTTTTCAGGGTCTTCAACAACAACATAAGTTACGTCATCATACCAGAAATAATCAGGGTCATCATTCATAACTTCTTTGTATTGAATTTCAAATGTGTCTCCATCTGTCCATGTTTCAGGATTAAACTCATCGGCAGATATAACAGTCACTGTTGTATTGTCATATTTATGATAACTTTCTGCGGTAAAATATGCGTCTTTTTGAGCTACAGTCTCTGTTGACAGTACTTCTGAGTATCCGTCAGGATACCCTTCGCGTGTAGGAACAACGTTTTCTGTTTCATAGTAATCTTCATCAGCTGCTGTTTCTGCTGCTTCATCAATTTCCTGTCCGGTTACAAGCTCTGTTGAAATCTCGTTTCCGTTGTCGTCAATAAAGCTTGTTTCGCCGTCGAGGACAACACTTTCGTTTTTATCTTCGCCATCAACAGTACCAGCTTCGCCGTTTTCCAGTTCACTACCTTCCTCTCCATCCACAACAGCTTTCTCTTCACTGCTGCTTCCGTCAATTCCAATGTCGTCATTAACAGTCAAGTCTCCCATCTTGTCGTCTGCGTCAGCATCATCTTCTGCCGATTCACTTCCGGCTTCAGCACCCTCAGTTTCAGTATCTTCAGCATCTGCTGCCTTATCAACGCCTTCAACGTCATCGTTAACTGTCAAATCACCAGACAAGTCATTTTCAGTCTTATCCTTTTCGCCGTCTGCTTTTCCGTCTTCGCTTTTTTCGTCGTTAACGGTCATGTCATCGGCCAAGTTTTCCTGAGTATCTTTCTTGTCTTCTGCTTTTATTTCCTCAACTGTAATATCGTCTTCAGGGGTCTCTGTCTTCTCAAACCCAATTGTTATTGTCTTATCCGCATCAACAAAAGTTGGATACATAAAAGACGTAACCTTTTCGTCAAACCCAGTTTCTTCGGGCTTGCTCGTGTCGTCGTCTACAAGCTCGTACAGGTTAATGACATACCCGTCATCTGCCTCGGCTTTGACACTTACGATATTGTCAGCTTCCGCTTCGTATACGTACATGTAAGCACTCTCTGCTGCATTCTCGCTTGAGACAAGCAGGCCGTTCTGGTCATACACGTCTATATACTCACTGCCATCCTGTTTTTCATCCAGGCGGATGGTCTGCTCCTGGTCTTTTCCTTCTGCTATGATGGCTTTACCGCCAGTTGTTTTAAGGTTAAGGAAAAGGAATTTCGTTTCTTTTTCTTCGCTGCTGTCATCGTTATCATCTCCAAGATTAAATGTCTGTGATACGGTGCCGTCGTCATTCACAACAATATTGTCAGCGACATTATCGCTTGCATATGCGGTATATGAAGACAGAACCGGCGATGCGGCGGTCATTACAGCCATTGCGATAGACAGAGCCTTGTATTTTAAGTTCTGCATCTTATTTTTAATCCTCCTTTTTGTATTATTTTTGTCGGTTTCCGGGGATTCCCGGAGCCAAGGCCGGAGGAAAAGGCTGTACGGAAACAAGGTTTCGAACAGTTTTCCCTGCAACCTTGTAAATCCGATGCGTTACTTAATTATTGCAGCCGCAGATAAATTTGCGGCAGATAAACGAAGATAAAAAGCTTACCTTCGTTTACATATATAATATGAAAAATAACACAAAAAAAAGAAATTTTTTGGCTTTACGCTTCTGATGCCGGCAGTTAGCGGCTTTGCCGGCAGGAGCTGGCTATAACAGCAAATCCGCTATATTTTATCCACAAAAAAAACCGGCAAAAATTGCCGGTTTCAAATCTCAAACTCATCTTTTTCTTCCATCTGCATCGCCTGCATCAGGTAAGCTTTGATTATGGTATCATCGTTATTTTTGGAATCAGGCGAGGATTTCGGTCTGCTCCACAAATCAGAACTAAGATATGCATATGCCGGGAAAGCGGCAGACAGCTTACTTTTTTCAGACTTTGCTTCCTGTTTATACATTGTGACATCACTATTCACCAAATCAAACGCCTTTTTGATATTTTCAGGTTTACTTAATCCGAAATCAAGGTATTCTTTCAGCAGCCCGGCGTCATGGTTCATGATAGCCATTGCCAGGATGGCGGCATCTTTTTCATGAAGGTATGCAGCCAGTTCTTTTCCGTCTTTTTTTACCCTTTCTGTTTGGCTCATGTTACCATAAGTTTTCACTGCAACGCAGCAGCCGGCATCAAAAGCTGAAAGCTGATAAACATTATTGGCGATTTTTTTTAGCATTCGTTTTTTGGTTTTCTTGGACAAGAACAGTACTGGTGAAAAGCATACTTTCGCGATGTCGTCAAGCAATCTCATTCTGTCTGAAAGCAGCATCGTACGCGGGAAAAAATAAGACTGTTTATCTACATTTACCTGCAAGACACCTCCGGCTTTATGAACATCGCCATTGACAGCTCCGGCACCATCAACAAACCCGACAATACAGGTTCTTAAGATATCCGGCAGGTTAGAGAAAACATCAAGGTTTATTGACTTTACATTCTGGAAGTTACAGTCATTTACTTTTACCAAACCAGGCAGATACAGGCTTTCGGCTGCACAGTCTTCAAATGCCATCGGTTCAATAGTCAGAGGCTTCTTCCGGTCATACGCAAAGGCCAGTGACGTCAGGGGCGATGAATCAAACGCCCCGGTGCCTATCTCCTTAACGCTGGCGGGGATTGTTGTGGTTGTCAGTTTTTCGCAGTTGTAAAAGGCGTAAGCCTCAATCTTTTTCAGTCCTTCATTTAACACGATTTCGGTCAGGTAAACACTTGACCTGAAGGCATACTTATCAATCAGCCTGAGACTCTGCGGGCAAATGACCTTGTTGACCGCGCTTCTGTCAAACGCCGACCCTTTAATGATTTTAACGCCCTCCTGGATTTTTATACATCCGGATTTTCCGCACGGAACGGCGACAAGCATTAGCCCGTCTCTCGTGTATATGATGCCGTCAATGCTGACGTATTTTGGATTGTCATCATACACCTCAAAATCTGTAATATCCAGCGATGACGCGAGGAATGGTTCATAGTAGTCCACTGAACTCGGATATACCTGTCTTACCTCATCGTTTTCAAACACAAGAATCGTTTTTCCGTTTTCTTTTTTAAGTTTCATATGATTTTTTCCTTTCTTTTTTATTTTTATACATACAGTATGCCGGATTTTGCCGGCAGCAAAACGCAAAAGCCCCGCTGCCGGCAAAGACAGCGGGGCTCAAAAACAAAGAAAGGAACGAACACGACGGCGAATCCGTCTTATGTATTGAGGAAATTTTTCTTTTCTCATCTCTTATATATAGTATACCAGATTTTCCGGCGGGCGCAAATTTTTGTCGGATTTTTTTTTGCAGCTGCGGGAGGCCGAACATCGTTGGTGATTTTGCTTTACGGGCGAAATTTCTGCAAAAAAATAAGCCGTACAAAGCATGCACAGCCAAAGGACGCCTCATGGAAAAGGCCTCTTCTTTCACACATAAAGTATAACATAAAACCTGTCAAATTGCAAGAGCTAAATTACATATACAGTATACCATATTTTCCGCAAAATACAACAGCAAAGCCGCAACACCTGCCGGCAGTACATACCCTCATCGCATGCGGCCATTTCTGCTTAATTCAGTTCTGCGGCCGGCAAATGCATCGGCAGCCGCGCTGCTCTTCTGCCGGCAAAAAAGAAGCGCCGCGAATGCGGCGCTTCTGGCTTTAGAGCAAAAATTTCGGTTTACAGGAACTTTTTTCAAGCACCTGCAGCATGCACGCATTCATATCGGCGGCATCCGTCCGGAAATCGTTTTCCAGAACAACCTCAATATCTTCCACTTTATGCAGGTCAAGCTTCAGGTAATCCATCAGTTTCTTTACGTCTCCAGATTTATAGAACGCCCGGATGATATTCTGGCTGTGTGTTTTTAATATTTTTTTTGCTTTTTCTTTTATTTCTCTGGCTTCAGTATTACAATACACCTTCATCGCTGCATCATATGATGCATCAAGATGAGTCTCTGCCGCATCCAGAGCATACATCTGCAGGTCATGCAGCTTCTCATTTAATGGCTTTTCGATAAGCTGCATTGCATCAGAAATGTTTTTAAGGAATTTTCCTTTTACATACCCATCCATTATTTTGGGGATATATACATTTGCACCGCCAATGCATATCTCCAAAGCACAGTTACATCTCGGGTCATAGTAGTCCGAGGCCTCATCAAGAGGTACGAAATTCCTGACAATCAAAGCATTAAGTATTGACTCAATATCTGATGTGTCATAGCAGTTTATTACTACTCTTCTGACCTTGACAAAGTTATTGTCCGAAAGTGAGACCAGCCTGTACGGAAGCTCTATCTCATCAGCATGACACCACCGAAAAGCACCATATGCAATCTTAAGCCGGTTATTGCATTTCTGCGGGCGATTCTGAAACTTCAGGTTTCGGAGAGGACTCTCGCAGAATGCATTAGCCATAATATCCAGCACCGTATCAGGGATGGTGATATCATTAAGTAAAGGACACATACGAAATGCACATTCATCAATATGTGTGAGGCCTTCGTTCAATACGACCTCTCTCAGATTTTTACAGTTATTAAATGCATAAGGAGCGATTGACGTTACCGTTTCTGGCAGTATGACTTTTGAAGCCTTACTGTCTGTAAACGCATCAACGGCAATTATTTCTGTACCGTAAGCAACTTCCACAGTTCCATTCTTGTCTGGCGGCGCGGCAATCAGTGTAAGTCTTGTTTCTCCGTTAGACATTATCTTCTTGCTATACAAAAGCCCGTTTTGTGAATAAAGCCTTGAGTTCTCGGCATCAACCTCATAATCGGTAACGCCGTTCTCCTGAATGCTTTCTATCATTTTCATGTTCATGATTTTTCGTTCGTTTGTTTCATCTTTGTCGATGTACGCGATTACTTTCTCGTCTTGCTGTATTATTTTCATCAGATTTTTTTCCTTTCTTTTTTTTGTGTATTTACACATACAGTATGCCGGATTCTGACGGCCGCAAAACATCGGCAAAACGCAAAAGCCCCGCTGCCGGCAAAGACAGCGCGGCTCCAAAACAAAGAAAGGAACGAACACGACGGCGAATCCGTCTTATGTACTGAGGAAATGCTTTTTCTTCATCTCTTGTATATATTATACCAGATTGTCCGGCAGACGCAAATTTTTGTCGGATTTTTTCGCTTGCAGCAGATGACGACAATCGGCTAAATTTTCAATGCAGCATCCGGCAACCGGTACAATATTCGTCAGCTGGCATCCGGAATTTTGCATTCCTCCAGCAGTTTTTCGTATCGTCATATCT
>ENA-OQIE01001528-OQIE01001528.1-human-gut-metagenome-genome-assembly--contig:-NODE-1528-length-10314-cov-3.566279_pt1 | contig 10314 bp, 9 predicted proteins | sample MGYA00242569_ERZ504731 | MGnify/ENA primary metagenome ERZ504731 (study PRJEB26092, sample SAMD00036208) | human gut metagenome | host: Homo sapiens | study: EMG produced TPA metagenomics assembly of...
CGCGCATTCTGCGTGCCAATTCGCGTGCGGTAGGCATTGTTACAGGCCGCGGCGGCAATAATGTGCCGCTTTTAATGGAGCATTTGCAGCGTGAGGCTGATGTATTGCCCGGCGACGTTGTTGTAACGAGCGGTTACAGCCAGAACCATCCTGCCGGCATTGTAATAGGCACGGTAAAAGAAAGCAGCCTTGATGCGGCAGGCCTTTTGCGCAATGCAACCGTTGAGCCTGCGGCAGTAAGGGAAGGGCTGGAAGAAGTTTTTGTAGTAGTATGGCATCAGCAGGACGGTAATGTAAAATGAGAAAACTGCTGTTCTTTGTTGTTTATTTGATATTTTTGGGCATTCAGGTAACAGTGCCGCAGCCTGCATGGCTGAAATTTGACCTGGTGCTGCTGTTTGTTTACGCAATGGCAATGCTGTACGGCCCGCAAACAGGGGCGCTTACAGGTGCCGCAGCCGGGTTAATGTATGATTTTCTGAGCGGAGCGGTGTTTGGCTTTCATACAATAACGCGCTGTATGGTAGGCTTTGTTGCCGGGTTTATTAAAGGGCAGGTGTTTAAAGAACATTTTGCTTACCATATTGTGGCAGCATTGGTAATAACAGCAGGCATACGCATGCTGTTTTTCTTTGTGGCGCTGTTTTTAACGCCTGCGGCAGATTTAACCTTTGTGGGCGGGTATTTGCAGCAGTCGCTTGCATATTGCCTGGGAAATATTTTATTTGTAGTTCCAGTTTATAAATTATGTTATTTTATCAGCCATTGGCATAAAGATGAGTAGGTTTGTTTTAAAGGAGTTAGGCAATGCTGAACAAAAGATATGCTAACAGATTACAGGCGATGCTTGTTGCCGCTATCTGCATATTGCTGGTATTGCTGGGGCGTATGGCGTATATGCAGCTGTGGCGCGGCGATTTTTACGGCGACCAGGCTGACGGCAACCGTTTGCGCAGAACAAAAGTTGTGGCTCCGCGCGGAATTTTTTATGACCGTGACGGCGAAGAACTGGTTAATAACCTGCCCGGGTATGTAGTTGCCCTGCGCAGGCAGAACAGCCCTTATGATGCGGAAATTCTGAACCTGCTTTCAGAAATAATTGAAATGCCTGTGGCAGAAATGCAGAAGAAAATAGAAGCCAACAGCGACAGTTATGAACCGACGCGTTTAAAAACAAATATTACTCCGGAAATGCTTACCAAACTGGAAGAAAAAAAGAATGAGCTGCCGGGCGTAATGATTGAAATTCAGCCGGTGCGCAACTATTTATATAAAGAGCTTGCAGTACATGCCATTGGCTATGTTGGCGAAGTAAGCAATTACGACATTACCGAAGGTTCTTACAAAAATATGCCGGTAGGCAGTGTGGTTGGCAAGTTTGGGCTGGAAAAAACTTACGACCGTTATGTGCGCGGCCAGGACGGCAGTTATGACGAAGAAGTTGACGTTGGAGGCAATGTAGTTAAGCAGCTTGGGCAGATAGACCCTGTGCCAGGCAAAAGCCTTAAACTTACAATAGATAAAGATTTGCAGCTGTGCATGGAAAAAGCTGTGGATGAGCATCTGGCTTATCTGCGTTCTTCCGGGGTGGCACCGGGGGCAAGGGCAGCGGCAATTATTGCTATCGACCCTAAAACAGGCGCTGTGCGTGCCATGGTAAGCCGTCCTGCTTTCGACCCGAACCTTTTTGTGCACGGCATCAGTGAAAAAGACTGGAATATCATTAATAATGACCCTAACTATCCTATGGGCAATAAGGTTATCGGCGGTGAATACCCGCCGGGTTCGCCGTTTAAAATTGTTACCGGCTCTGCAGCGCTGGAGCTTGGCAAGGTAACGCCCGAAGAAAAGATTTTTGACAGCGGCAAGCACTGGCTTGTGCCGATGGGCAACGCCGGCGGCGAGGCACTGGGCTGGATTGATTTTCATGAAGCGCTGCGTAAATCGGATAACGTTTACTTTTATGAAATGGGCAACCGCCTTGGCATAAACAATATTGTGGAATTTGCCAAAAAGTTCGGGCTCGGTTCGCCGACAGGCATAGAGCTTGAAGGAGAACTTTCCGGGCTTTTGCCGACGCCGGAAAACAAAAAGAAAATTTTCCCCGGCGAAAGCTGGATGCTTGGCGATACCTTTAATGCTTCTATCGGGCAGGGCATAGATTTGGCAACGCCGATACAGCTGGCTATGCTGATGAGCTGTGTGGCGGCAGACGGCGTTTACCATCCGCCGTATCTGGTAGAAAGCCTGCTTAATAATGACGGCAGCGTATACCAGATGGCAGAACATGCTCCGGCAAGAAATATCGGCATATCCATGCATACGCTGAGGCTTATCCAAAACGCATTGGAGGGCGTAGCGGAAGAAGGCGGTACGGCATCGTATTTTGCCAGCCTGCCAAAGCAAATTGCAGCTAAAACAGGCACGGCAGAAAACCCGCACGGGCGCGACCACGGCCTTTTTGTTGCCTACGGACCGGCAGAAAACCCGGAACTTGTTGTAGCCTGCATTGTAGAGCAGGGCGGTTTCGGTACTTCGGCCGCAGGCCCTATTGTATATAAAGTTTTTGAAGAATGGTTCAGGCAGGAGGGTTTTATAACCGATACCCCTGCCGCTAAATGACGGAGGCAGTAAATGCAGAGATATTTGCGTAACATAGACTGGTGGCTGGTAGGCGCGGTGTGCGCGCTTGTTGGCATCGGGCTGATGCTGATTGCCAGCGCTACGCATTCGTATGCCGTTGCAAGGGGAGAAGCGTGGTTTGTAGAACGCCAGGGCATATTTTTTGGCATTAACGTGCTGCTGGTGATTTTTTGCCTGCGCTTTGATTACCGTCTTTTGCAGCAGACAGCAAAGCCTTTGTATATTTTTAACCTGGTGCTGCTTTTGGCGGTAATGTTTGTGGGGCATTCGGCGTTGGGTGCACAAAGGTGGATTCAGATAGGGCCGGTTACAATACAGCCTTCGGAATTTGCCAAGGCGATAATTATTATCTGCCTGGCGGCGTTTTTGGCAAAAAGGGCAGAGCTTTATACTGATTTTACCGATTATCTGCCTGCCGTTGCCTATGTGTTTGTGCCGTTTGTGCTGGTAATGCGCCAGCCGGATTTAGGTACTTCGCTGGTTTTTGCCGTTATAACACTGGGCATGCTAATTATAAGCGGGTTTAAAATGCGCTGGCTGGCAATGTTAAGCGGCGCTTTCGTGGTGCTTTTGCCCGCCTTCTGGATGATTTTAAAGGAATACCAGAAAAACCGTATCCGTGTGTTTTTAGACCCAGAGCTTGACCCCTTCGGTGCAGGCTACCATGTAATACAATCCAAAATCGCCATTGGCAGCGGGCTGTTAACCGGCAAAGGCTGGTTTTCGGGCACGCAGAGCCAGCTTAACTTTTTGCCGGAAAACCATACGGACTTTGTATTTGCCGTTGCCGGTGAAGAATTCGGGTTTATCGGAGTGTGCGTAATATTATTTTTATACGGCATTATTATCTGGCGCGGGCTTACCATTGCCCTTAATGCCGAAGATGACTTCGGAACATTGCTGGCAGTGGGCATAACCTTTATGTTTACTTTCCATATGTTTGTAAACATTGGCATGACGGCCGGCATAATGCCTGTAACCGGCATACCGCTGCCGTTTTTAAGCTACGGCGTAAGCTCGCTTACAACAAATATGTTTTTGGTGGGGCTTTTGCTTAACATACGCCTGCGCAAGCAGCAGCTGCAATTTTGAGGAGGAAGAACGTGAACAAAGAACTGACGATAGATATTTTAAGCAGTGTTGCCAAACCGGCACGCTATACCGGCGATGAGTTCGGCAGCATTGTAAAAACTCTGGAAGAAACCGAAGTAAGCATTGCCCTGGCGTTTCCGGATGTGTACGAAATTGGCATGAGCTATTTGGGCTTTAAAATTTTGTACCATATTGTAAATAAAGAAAGCGGGCTGGCGGCAGAACGCGTATGCGCGCCGTGGACCGATATGGAAGCAAAAATGCGCGAACACGGCATACCTTTGCGCAGCCTTGAAACCAATAAAGTGCTGAAGGATTTCGACTTTGTTGGTTTTACCCTGCAGTATGAACTTTCGTACAGCAATATTTTAAACATGCTCGATTTGGGGCAGGTGCCTGTTTTAGCGGCAGAACGCGGCGAAGCCGACCCGTTTGTTGTTGTTGGCGGGCCGTGCGTATATAACCCGGAGCCTTTGGCGGATGTTTTTGACATGGCTATTATCGGCGAAGGTGAAGAAGTTTTGGTAGAACTTTTAAACGCTTACCGCGAATGGAAGAAACAAGGCCGTTCTGGCGGACGCAGAGGCTTTTTAGAGCGTGCCGTAAAGATTAAAGGCATTTATGTACCAAGCTTTTATAAAACCGAATACAACGAAGATAATACCGTAAAAGCAGTGGTGCCTACTTATGAAGGTGCGCCTGCCGTTATTGAAAAACGCGTTATAAAAGATTTGAACGATGTCGATTTCCCCACAGCGCCGGTAGTACCTTTCGGCGAAATTGTACACGACCGCATTATGCTTGAAGTATTCCGCGGTTGTACACGCGGCTGCCGTTTTTGCCATGCCGGTATGGTATACCGTCCCGTGCGTGAACGCCATCCGGAAGTTTTAAAGGCGTTGGCGCGCAAACTGGTAGATAACACAGGTTATAACGAAATTTCGCTGGTATCGTTAAGCACGGCCGATTATACTTGCCTTGCGCCGATGATTCACGACATGATTGCCGAATTTAAAGACGAACGCGTAAGTGTTTCGCTGCCGTCGCTGCGTATCGACAGCTTCTCGGTAGACCTGGCCAAAGAAGTGCAGGCAGTGCGCAAAAGCGGCCTTACCTTTGCACCGGAAGCAGGAAGCCAGCGTATGCGCGACGTTATTAATAAAGGCGTAACAGAAGAAGATTTAATGAACGCCGTCAGCGCGGCATTTAAATCGGGCTGGAGCAGCGTAAAACTGTATTTTATGATTGGCCTGCCCGGTGAAACCGATGAGGACGTACTTGCTATTGCCGATTTGGCGAAGAAGGTGCAGTATAAATACCGCGAAATTACAGGTAAGGGCGGCTGCAAAGTTACCGTAAGTGCCAGCAGCTTCGTGCCAAAACCGTATACGCCGTTTCAGTGGAGCGCGCAGAACAGCATGGACGAACTGCGCCGCAAACAGTATTTGTTAAAAGACGCCTTAAAGGTAAAAAATATTACTTTCCAGTATCACGACCCGGAAACCAGCATTATGGAAGCCGTTTTTGCGCGCGGCGACAGACGCCTCGGCAAAGCGTTATATCTTGCATGGCAGCGCGGAGCCAAATTTGACGGCTGGAGCGAACAGTTTGATTATGAACGCTGGCTGCAGGCTTTGCAGGACTGCGGGCTTGATAAAGAATTTTACATTGCCCGCGAGCGCGGCGAAAACGAAGTATTTCCGTGGGAACATATTCAGCCTGCGGTATCGCGCGCCTTTTTGCGAAATGAATATAAAAAAGCACAGCGCAGCGAACTGACGCACGACTGCCGCCGCGGCAGCTGCACCGGCTGCGGTGTTTGCCAAAAACTTGGCGTACAAGTTAAAGTGGAAGGTTAATAAAATGAAACTGAGATTAAAAATAACCAAAGATAAAAGCATAAGGTTTATATCCCATCTTGAATACGTGCGCACTATCGAACGCGCTATCCGCAGGGCAAAACTGCCGGCTGCTTACAGCGAAGGCTTTAACCCGCATTTAAAATTTTCGCTGGCATCGGCACTGGGCGTTGGCGTGGTTAGTTATGCCGAATTTTGCGAAATTGAACTGGCCGAACCTATGACGGCAGAAGAAGCCGCAGAAAAAATGCAAAAAGCGCTGCCGCGCGGCATACGCATTTTGGCGGCAGATGTAACGGCAACCAATGCTCCCGCGCTTATGGCGGAAGCAGGCGGCGCGGATTACCGCGTAACCCTGCCGTATGACAAGCCGGTTGACGAAGCTGTGGAGGCGTTTAACGAAGCTGAAAGCATAATTTATGCCAAAGCGGCGCCAAAAGCCAAAACAAAAGTAAAAGAAATTGACGTTAAGTTTTTTATACCGCATATTACGGCTCAAAACAGCGGCGGAGAACTGGTGCTTACTTTCAGCTGCCGCATAACGCCAAACGGCAGCATGAAAGCGGTTGATTTAATAAACACCTTAAACCAGCAGTATAATTTAAACCTGCCTGCCGAAAAAGCCGATATAGAACGCCTTGATTTATATAAGTACGATGCTTTTGGCAACAAACTGCCAATGCTCGGCAAAGACATGGTTGTGCTTGGAAAGGCATAACGGCAATATAAAACAGCCCGGCTGCAAGCCGGGTTATTTTTTTGCAGATTTTTAAATATTTATTGCTTATTACAATATGTAAAAGTTATAATAATTATAGCAGTAATAATTGTGTTGTTAACAAAAAGTGCAAAGCATAAAACTTTTTAACAAGAAACGGAGGCAGTGAAATGGATAAATCAGTTTTGTGGAAAATTTCGTATGGCATGTATGCGCTTACGGTAATGGACGGCGAAAGGCCAACAGGCTGCATTATAAACACCGCAGTGCAGGTAACAAGCGATAACCCAACCATTGCTATCAGCGTTAATAAAAATAACTATACCTTTACCGCGCTCGAAAAATCCGGAAAATTTGCCTTAACAATTCTTTCGGAAGCAACACCGCAAAATGTTATTGCAAGATTAGGCTTCTGCTCCGGCTGTGATACAGATAAATTTGAGGCTTGCGGTTTTAACTGGGAAATGAAAAACGGCCTGCCTGTTATAACGGATAAAACCAGCGGTTACATTACTGCCGAAGTGCTTGGCAAATATGAAATGGAAACCCATTTTGTAATTTTGGCGCGCGTTGTTGATGCGGAAGTGCTTGGCGAATATACGCCTATGACCTATAAATATTACCATGATGTAATTAAAGGCAAAGCACCTAAAAATGCGCCTACCTACCAGGAAGAAACTGTGGAAACCGCAGGCGAAAAATGGGTATGTACCATTTGCGGCTACGTGTACGAAGGCGATTTAACCAAAGAGCCGGACGACTTTACCTGCCCCATCTGCCGCCAGCCTAAAAGCAGGTTTAAAAAGGTAGAGTAGTGAAGGATAAAATTAATTTAACAACATCTTAAAATATATAACCCCTGCAAAGTGGATTAACCATAGTGCAGGGGTTATAATTTTTATTTTGTATAACGTTGGTTATTAAATACTTCTGTTGGAATTTGAATTACCATAGTTGTAAAAGTTCCGTTATCGCCTCTGCGAAGGCATTTAAAGTCTTTTACAATGCCACCTTTTTCAAGATAATAATTTACTTCTTCAATAGTCCCAGTATCTCTGTTAGAGAAGGCGTAAAATCTTTCTATAAAAGAATTTGCAGCTAGAGCTGTGCTTGCGATTGATAAAAGCAAAAGAGATGTTACAAGAATTTTTTTCATAAAAGTTCAGTTCCTTAAAACTATTTTATGTGTTAAATATAACATTGTCATTATAATATGTCAATCTTACAATATTCTTTAAAATTTAGTGAAAATTTGATAAGATATAATAAAATGTATAGTATATTTTTGGAGGATTATTATGGCTAAAGCAAATACCAGCGATATAGGGTTTGAAAAGAAAATTTGGGATGCCGCATGCGTTTTGCGCGGTAATATAGACGCATCTGAATATAAATCTGTTGTTTTAGGATTAATATTTTTAAAGTATATTTCTGATAGGTTTGAAGAAAAGTATAATAAACTGGTTGAAGAAGGCGAAGGTTTTGAAGAAGATATTGACGAATATACTTCGGAAAATATTTTCTTTGTGCCTGCTGACGCACGCTGGAGCAAAATTGCCGAAGCTGCTCATACAGAAGAAATAGGCGTTGTTATTGATAACGCTATGAAAAGCATAGAAAAAGAAAACAAACGCTTAAAAGATATACTGCCTAAAAATTTTGCCCGTCCGGAACTTGATAAAAGACGTTTGGGTGATGTTGTAGATTTATTTACAAATATAAAAATGTCCGAGCACGGTAACGAAAAAGATATACTTGGGCGTACCTACGAATATTGCCTTGCAAAATTCGCAGAACAGGAAGGCAAATTAGCAGGCGAATTTTATACACCGTCCTGCATTGTAAGAACGCTTGTAGAAATTTTAAAACCTTTTAACGGGCGCGTTTACGACCCTTGCTGTGGTTCGGGCGGTATGTTTGTACAATCGGCAAAATTTGTAGAAAATCACGGGGGCAACATTAATAAAATATCTGTTTATGGGCAGGACTCCAATCCTACAACATGGAAAATGGCGCAAATGAACCTTGCCATCCGCGGCATAGAAGCCAATTTAGGCGAATTTAACGCAGATACGTTTTTTAAAGACTGCCACAAAACTTTAAAAGCAGATTATATTTTAGCTAATCCTCCGTTTAATCTTTCGGATTGGGGAGCGGATAAATTAAAAGATGACCCACGATGGGAATATGGCATACCACCGGCAGGTAACGCCAACTTTGCCTGGTTGCAGCACATGATTTGGCATTTAGCGCCAAATGGGCGTATTGGCATGGTATTAGCTAATGGTTCTTTATCTTCGCAAACTGGCGGCGAAGGTGAAATCCGTAAAAATATTATAGAAGCTGACTTGGTAGACTGCATTATAGCTATGCCGCCGCAGTTATTTTATACAACACAGATACCGGTTTCGTTGTGGTTTTTATCTAAAAATAAAAAACAGAAAAATAAAACTTTGTTTATAGATGCGCGCAAAATGGGCACAATGGTTACCCGTAAATTGCGTGAACTAAGCGAAGAAGATATTACAAAATTAGCTGATACATATACTGCTTATGAAGATGACACATTAGAAAATAAAAGCGGCTACTGTGCCGTTGTAACAAAAGAAGATATTGCAAAACAAGATTATATTTTAACACCTGGGCGCTATGTAGGCATAGAAGAACAAGAGGACGATGGCGAGCCTTTTGAAGAAAAAATGAAACGCTTAACAGCAGAACTTTCCGATTTATTTAAAGAATCACATAAGCTGGAAGAAGAAATCAGAAAAAATTTAGGGGCAATAGGATATGAAGTGTGAACTTTCGTTAATTTGTGGTTATGTAAATGAAACAATAGCAACTTCTGAATTGAGTAAATTTAATTATATATCTACAGAAAATATGTTACCTAATAAAAATGGTATAGAACCAGCAAGCAGTTTGCCAAATCAGAAGGTTGTAAAAGCATTTAAAAAAGGTGATATTTTAATTTCAAATATACGCCCATATTTTAAAAAGATTTGGCTTGCCGAATATAATGGTGGTTGTTCAAATGACGTTTTGGTAATAAGAGCTAAGAAAGGCACTAATAAAGAGTTTTTGTATTATTTATTATCAGAAAATAAATTTTTTGATTATGTAACGGCTTCTTCGAAAGGAACTAAAATGCCGCGCGGTGATAAAAATGCAATAATGAATTATTTAGTACCTGAATTTGAAGAAAAAGAACAAAGAAAAATAGCAAAATTATTAGGTACTATAGATAAAAAAATAAAAGTTAATAAAAAAATAAACGATAATTTACTGAAACAGGCACAAATTTTATTTAAAAGATGGTTTATTGATAATCCTGATATTGCATTATGGAAAGAAGGAACTTTTTCAGAACTTATTGAACGAATAATAGGTGGAGATTGGGGAAAAGAATCTCCTTCTGGAAACCACACGGAAATGGTTTACTGCATTCGTGGTGCAGATATTCCTGATGTTCGCAATGGAAATAAAGGTAAAATGCCTACAAGGTATATTCTACCTAAGAACTATGATTCCAAACATCTTATAAATGGCGATATTGTAGTTGAAATCTCTGGCGGGAGTCCAACACAATCTACCGGACGCGCAGCGGCAATATCAACAGCATTACTTAATAGATACTATAAAGGAATGATATGTACCAATTTTTGTAAGGCAATAAAGCCAAAAGTTGGTTATAGCATGTATGTATATCATTATTGGCAGTATCTATATAACAAAGATATATTCTTTTCCTATGAAAATGGTACAACCGGAATAAAAAATCTAGATATAAACGGATTCATAGAAACTGAACCAATTTCTATTGCACCAGCAAGCTTAGTAAATAAGTTTGATAATTTTTGTCAGTTCGTATTTTCAAGTGTTTATGCAAATGGATTAGAAAATGAACAACTATCATTACTTCGCGATACTCTTTTGACAAAATTGATTTCTGGCGAAATTGATGTTTCCGATATCCAGCTCTAAGCCGCTAAATTATCGTTT
>ENA-OQIE01001535-OQIE01001535.1-human-gut-metagenome-genome-assembly--contig:-NODE-1535-length-10272-cov-8.118882_pt1 | contig 10272 bp, 7 predicted proteins | sample MGYA00242569_ERZ504731 | MGnify/ENA primary metagenome ERZ504731 (study PRJEB26092, sample SAMD00036208) | human gut metagenome | host: Homo sapiens | study: EMG produced TPA metagenomics assembly of...
AAATATTTCCCGCAAAAAAAGATGTGCACCATACCATTTCTGACACCATACACATCTCAAAATAAACACTTCTTATCTTCTGTACTCTGCAGTCAGGTCTTTAATAACCTCTCCTGCAATAATCAGCCCGGCGACAGACGGCACAAACGCCACACTGCCCGGAATATCTCTGCGCTCCGTACACTTATGCGCAGCACCCGGAGGACAAATACAATGCGATCTGCAGCTGATTGCCATATCTTCAATCGGTCTGATTGGCTGTTCTTCCGAATAAACAACCTTCAGTTTTTTCACACCACGCTTCTTCAGCTCTCTGCGCATAACCTTCGCCAGCGGGCACACCTTCGTCTTATAGATATCTGCCACCCGAAATGCACTGGCATCCAGCTTATTTCCGGCACCCATACTGCTGATAACAGGAGTCCCTGCCTCTTTTGCACGCATGATCAGTTCAATCTTCGCAGTCACTGTGTCCACAGCATCTACCACATAATCATACTCACTAAAATCGAAATCAGCAGCATTCTCCGGAAGATAAAAACAGTTATGGATTCTCACATCTGCTTTCGGATTAATGTCCAGGATCCTGTCCCGCATCACCTCTGTTTTATATTGACCAACAGTTTTCCTGGTGGCAATAATCTGTCTGTTAAGATTCGTCAGGCATACTTTGTCATCATCGATCAGATCAAAGGCCCCTACGCCGCTTCTGACCAATGCTTCACATACATAACCTCCAACTCCTCCGATTCCAAATACTGCCACACGGGCATTCTCCAGTTTATCCATCGCTTCTTTTCCAAGAAGAAGCTCCGTTCTCGAAAATTGATTCAGCATAATCTCTCCACTTTATCCTGTCCCACTACATTCTCTACCTGCTGTTCCTCTACTGCCTCGTCTCTTATCTGCATATTCTTATTTCCCGTGACATACGCAGCCCTGCATGCCAGGATCAGAAGCACGATAAACAGAAACCAGAGCCAGATTTTTCTTTTATTTTTTATGACTAACCGTTTCATAACCTGCTCCACTATTCTACTGTGCAGACGCGGATCAGGTTTGTTCTTCCCGGAATTCCAAGCGGTACACCACCGGCAAATACAATAGTGTCGCCAACTTTTACAAGTTTATGCTTCTGTGCTGCTTCGATTGCTCTCAGGCAAAGGATCTCAGAACTGTATTCTTCTTTGATCAGCATCGGGTAAACACCCCAGGACAGATTCAGCTGGCGAAGAACTCTCTCAGAGCTTGTACATGCACCGATCAGACATCCTGGTCTGTGTTTGGACATCATATGAGCTGTACTTCCGGATTTTGTCACTGCAAGGATTGCACTGGCCTTCAAGTCGATTGCGGTCAGACAGGTTGCATGTGCGATTGCATTTGTAATATCCGGATTCTCATTTCTGTCTGTTTTCTTAAAGATTGTATTGTAATCAATATTCTGCTCCATATGTTCTGCAATACGGCTCATCATCTGAAGTGCCTGTACCGGATATTTACCGGCTGCGGTTTCTCCTGAAAGCATAGTTGCACTTGTTCCCTGGAAAATCGCATTGGCAACGTCTGTAGCCTCTGCACGGGTTGGTCTCGGATGAGAGATCATGGAGTCAAGCATCTGTGTTGCTGTAATAACCGGTTTTCCTGCTGTGTAAACTTTCTGGATGATTTTCTGCTGGATAACAGGTACATATTCCGGCGGGATCTCAACACCCATGTCACCTCTGGCGATCATGATGCCATCTGCTGCTTCAATAATCTCGTCGATATTGTCAACGCCCTGCTGGTTCTCAATCTTTGCAATGATCTGAATCTCTTCACCGCCGTTTTCTTTCAGGATTTTTCTTACTTCGCGGATATCGTTTGCAGTACGTGTAAAAGATGCTGCAACGAAATCAAATCCTTCCTGGATACCGAAGAGAAGATCATCATGGTCTTTTTTACTGATGAATGGCATCTTCAGGTTTGCACCCGGAACATTGACACCCTTCCTGTCGCCAATCACACCTGCATTAATAACCTTGCAGACAATGTCCTTTCCTGCGATGTCCTGAACCTCCAGGTCTACAAGTCCATCATCAACCAGAATATGTCCGCCCGGCTGCACATCCTTATAAAGCTCTTTATAAGTAATGCTTACGCACTCATTAGTTCCTTCAATATCTTTATTTGTAAATGTAAAAATCTGTCCTTCTTCCAGAGAAACCTTGCCATCCTTGAAGCATCCAAGTCTGATCTCCGGTCCCTTGGTATCAAGAAGTGCTGCAACAGGTCTGTCATATTTCTTGCGAAGTTCTCTCAGTTTCTGGATACGGCCTCTCTGCTCATCGTGAGGTCCATGTGAGAAGTTGAAACGTGCTACGTCCATTCCCTCTCTCACAAGCTGCTCCATAACATCGCCCTTATCAGTAGACGGTCCCATTGTACAGATAATTTTGGTTTTTCTCATTTAATCTTTCCCTCCAAACTGTCAACTCAATTTTATCTATTTTATTCCTGTAAAATAATGTAATAAAATGTTACCTGTTTCTATAAATGAAAACATTAAATCAAATAAAAATTACCATTATTGAGACTATCTGTCAATATAGAATTTCGACTTATTTTTGTTGATATTTGACAAAAAAATAACATACTTTTGTCGCAAATGTCACATATATTTTTGCCGATCCAACAGTTGGAAAATTTTTCACCCATTCTTATCAAAAACCAAAATCTGCATAATCTTCCGGCAGAAATCTGTGGTAAATGATATGACATCCTTCATCTTTAAAACAATAATAATAAGGATCTGATCCGTCATCAAAGCGGATCATCACATCAAACTCCTCGTTATCCATTGGTTCAGTAATGATTTTATCTGAATAAGAATGGAACAGTTCTTTAATTTCATCTATCGTACATCCATGTCTGCCAACCAGTTCGATCAATGCCTTGATGAATTCATTCTCTTTCATATTATTATGTACATATTCGGAAGCTTTTTCCGAAACAGTGAAGCAGAAACGATCTCCTCTGTGTGATACTGCTACTTCACCAAATTTCTCTTCTATATAAGAAGGAAAATCTTTTAAAATCTCCATCATGCCTGCAGCATCCGTCTCATTGCCAAAGAAATGATTCAGGGAACTGAGCGGATAATAAAGGCTGATCTTCTCCTTCATATATCCAAGCTTCGCCTGTTCCTCTTTGATCACATCGATCAGACTGGTTTCTAATCTGTTATAGTTCATTTATGTTCCCTCCTGAAAATCTGTCCTTTTGCTTTTTCTGGTTAATATTTTATCAGACATTGCCCGAAAATCAATGCATTTCTTTTTCAATTGTACGCCCGCCAAAACAATTTCAATGTTTTCTTTTTCATACAAAAATAAAGAGCTTGCGAAACTGTCCTTTTTTTCTCCCTCTGACAAATGACTCTGACTGGATAAAACAAAACAGATAAAACCAACCACTTCGTTGCTTTTTTAACCAAATAACTGCTTAATTCGGTTAAAAAAACAGCGTTCCGAATATTATTTATATCCGAAACGCTGTCATTATTCCAATTATTTCATTATGTATTTAATCCCAGTTCTTACGTCCGTAACGAAGTGTCACATCATATATTTCCTTCTGGAGTTTCTTTGTAAGATCTCTCTTCTTGATTCTCCACTTCCAGTTCGTACCAACTGTAGATGGTTTATTCATTCGGAATCTGTTGTCCAGTCCCATATAGTCCTGCATTGGGATAACGCAGACACGCGCAGCACTGCGCATGATCAGACTGATGAAACATTTATACAGTTCTTCTTCCGGTGTTGCATGATCACACAGATAATCTCTCGCCAGTTTTCTCTCAGCTGCTGTGATGCTCTTCCACCATCCCACGATAGTTTCATTATCATGGGTTCCTGTATATGCCACGCAGTTCTCCGGATAGTTATGTGGCAGATAATCACTGGCACATCCGGAATCTCTGGAGTCAAACGCAAATTCCAGAACCTTCATTCCCGGGAAGCCGCTCTCATATACCAGATGACGTACGGAATCTGTCATATATCCCAGGTCCTCTGCAATAACCTGCTTCCATCCAAGCGCCTGTTCGATCTTACGGAACAGATCAATTCCGGGACCCTTTTCCCAGTGTCCGCCTCTTGCATCTTTATCTCCGTATGGAATAGAGAAATATTCATCAAATCCACGAAAATGATCGATTCGCACAACATCATACAGTCTGAAGCAGTAACTCATTCTGGAAATCCACCACTGATATCCTGTATTTCTGTGATAATCCCAGCGATATAACGGATTTCCCCATAACTGACCGGTTGCAGAAAATCCATCCGGAGGGCATCCTGCTACTGCCAGTGGTACATTATCCTGATCCAGCTGGAACAGCTCCGGATGCGCCCATGCATCAGCACTGTCCATTGCAACATAAATCGGAATATCTCCAATGATCTGGATTCCTTTTGAATTTGCATAGGATTTCAGTTTCATCCACTGCTCATAGAACTTAAACTGCATATACTGCTGGAATTCAATATCAAAATAGAGTTCTTCACGATAATAATCCATGGCATTGTTCCAGCGGAGTCTGATATCCTCAGCCCATTTGGTCCATTCTACACCTTCGAAACGGTCTTTTACTGCCATAAACAGAGCATAATCTGACAGCCACCAGCTGTTCTCTGCTACGAATTTCTGATAGTCAGGATTCTTGCTGATATCACTGTTCTCGTATGCTTTTCTCAGAAGCGGATATCGGCCCTTGTAGATTTTTTCATAATCTACCTCTTCAGGCTTCTTTCCCCAGTTAACTTTCTCGCAGTCTTTCTTATCAAGAACTCCTTCTTCCACAAGTGTATCCAGATCAATAAAATATGGATTACCCGCAAATGTAGAGAAAGACTGATATGGAGAATCTCCATAGCTGGTCGGCCCCAGTGGCAGAATCTGCCAGTAAGTCTGTCCGGCTTCCTTTAACCAGTCTACAAATTCATATGCACTTTTGGAAAAACATCCGATGCCATAGTCTGATGGAAGGCTGCTGATCGGCATTAATATTCCTGCTGCTCTTTTTCCCATGATTCTTGTCTCCTTCGCCATTCTTCACTTTTACCGCCTATACTTTATCTAGTACATATAAGCAGTTTTTCTATACCTTATGCGCAATTGTTTTTTTTATTATATCTATTTTTTGTGCAAATTGCAATACAACTTTCATGTTATCCATTTTTTCGTGAAAATTACTAATCATTGCTTAGTTCTTTTCGTCATCTTCCATATTAAACACCAATCATTTCCACTCAGAGCATTGTCGTCAAGCGGATATTCGCAATCTGCTTCGCTACGCAGCTCTATACCGAATAACTGCTCCGCATTTCATCAGAAGGAGCTTATTTTTTATCCATATCAAAAGCTTATAATTACAATGCAATATTTTTATTTTACGTTTCATTTCTGATATGATAGGATGTGTTCGGTTAAAAAATAACAAAGTAACACTCCAACTTATCTGTTGAGAAACGTTTATCATTAACTACCATCAGAAAATTTCTTATACAGATATCTTCGACATCTTAAGCTATACACATCAAAGACAAAGAAAGAGGTAAGAAAATGGAAGACAACAAATTATGTCTGGAAAAGCAGCCTTTAAATCAGGAAATGCTTGACAAAATCGATGCTTACTGGCGTGCAGCTAACTATCTGTCTGCCGGACAGCTCTATCTTCTTGACAATCCGCTTCTGAGAGAGCCATTAACTATGGATCAGATCAAGAAAAAAATTGTTGGTCATTGGGGAACTGTACCGGGACAGAACTTCGTTTATGCACACTGCAACCGTGTCATCAAACGTTATGACCTTGATATGATCCTGCTTTCCGGTCCTGGACATGGCGGAAACTTCATGATTGCCAACACCTATCTGGAAGGTTCTTACAGCGAAGTTTATCCTAACATCAGCCAGGATGAGGAAGGTATGAAGAAAATGTTCAAACAGTTCTCCTTCCCGTGCGGAGTCCCAAGCCACTGCGCACCGGAAACACCTGGTTCCATTAATGAAGGTGGCGAGCTTGGTTACTCCATCGCTCATGCTTTCGGAGCTGTATTTGACAACCCGGATCTGATTGCAACTACTGTTGTAGGTGATGGTGAAGCTGAGACTGGTCCTCTGGCGACATCCTGGCAGTCCAACAAATTCCTGAACCCGATTACAGACGGTGCTGTACTTCCTATTCTTCACTTAAATGGATATAAGATCAGCAACCCGACTATCTTCTCCCGTCTTTCTCATGAAGAACTTGAATGCTTCTTCAAGGGCTGTGGCTGGAAACCATATTTCGTTGAAGGTGACGACCCAATGACAATGCACAAGAAGATGGCTGAAACAATGGACACAGTGATCGAAGAAATCAAAGCGATCCAGAAGAACGCCCGTGAGAACAATAATCCGGAACGTCCGGTATGGCCAATGATTATCCTTCGTACTCCTAAGGGATGGACAGGTCCTAAGGTTGTTGACGGACTTCAGATTGAAGGTTCTTTCCGTGCTCATCAGGTTCCGATCACTATGGAAAAACCGGAACATCTTGAACTTCTGAAGGAGTGGCTGGAAAGCTATCGTCCTCAGGAACTGTTTGATAAAAACGGACGCCTGATCCCGGAACTGGCTGAACTGGCTCCTAAGGGAAATGCACGTCTCGGTGCCAACCCACATGCAAATGGCGGACTTCTTCTGAAAGATCTTCGTCTTCCGGACTTCCGCGATTACGGTATTGAAGTACAGCCTGGCAAAACAAAAGCTCAGGATATGATCGAACTTGGCGGATACATCCGCGACATCTTCAAACTGAATGAAGAAAACAAGAACTTCCGTATCTTTGGACCAGATGAAAGCATGTCCAACCGTCTGTACAAAGTATTTGAATATCAGAAACGTGACTGGAACGCAGAAATGCTTGATACTGATGACTGCCTCGCAAGAGACGGACGTATTATGGACAGTATGCTCAGTGAGCATATGTGTGAAGGATGGCTGGAAGGTTACCTGTTAACAGGTCGTCATGGCTTCTTCGCAAGCTATGAAGCTTTCATCCGTATCGTTGACTCCATGGCAGCCCAGCATGCAAAATGGCTGAAAGTTTGCAATCAGCTTTCCTGGAGACAGCCCATCGCATCCCTGAACTTCATCCTGACATCCAACGTATGGCAGCAGGACCACAACGGATTTACTCATCAGGATCCTGGATTCCTGGATCACATTGCCAATAAGAAAGCAGACGTAGTTCGTATGTACTTACCACCGGACGCTAACTGCTTACTCTCCTGCTTCGATCACTGCATCAAGAGTAAGAACTATGTCAATGCAATTGTAGCTTCCAAACATCCAAGCTGCCAGTGGCTGACCATGGAGCAGGCTGTTAAGCACTGCACACAGGGTATCGGTATCTGGGAGTGGGCAAGCAATGACTGTGGTGAAGAACCAGATGTTGTTATGGCCTGCTGCGGTGATACACCTACACTTGAGATCATGGCTGCAGTTACTATCCTTCGTGATGAAATGCCGGAACTTAAGATCCGTGTTGTTAACGTTGTCGACCTGTTCAAACTGGAATCTGACCACAAACATCCACACGGCTTAAGTGACGCAGAATATGATGCAATCTTCACAAAAGATAAACCTGTCATCTTTGCATTCCATGGATATCCAACACTGATCCATGAGCTTACTTATGAGCGTCACAACCACAATATCTCTGTTCACGGATATCAGGAAGAAGGTACTATTACTACACCATTCGATATGCGTGTACAGAACCAGATTGACCGTTTCAATCTTGTAAAGGATGCCATCATGCATCTTCCACAGCTTGGAAACAAAGGTTCCTTCTTAATCCAGAAGATGAATGACAAGCTTGTTGAGCACAAACAGTATATTGCTGAATATGGCCAGGATCTGGAAGAGATTCGAAACTGGGAGTGGCATAAATAAATCCGTCTAACAGATGATAAATTCCTTATAAATATAATAAGTCATCAGGATTCACATCATGTGGATTTCCTGATGACTTTTCTATTTCAGCTGTTCTGTTCTTTCCGTTCTGCCAAAAACTTCTGGAATGCTTTAGATGCAATACTTTGAGGATATTCTGTATCATGGATCAGAATAATGCTTCTCTCCGGAAGTGTTTCATTTACATCTATCTCAAAAACCTTTCCGGATTCCAGATCATCTCCGGCAAATTCTTCTGGCAGGAATCCGATTCCCATATTATACCGTACTGCCGGGAGAATCATATCTGTAGTCGCCAGCTCTACATCCGGCGAAAACTGCAGTCCATTTTTTGAAAAATACTCATTCAAAAATCTCCTGCTGATTGCCTCGGAAGTCAGGCTGATCCATGGATAGGCTGAAAGTTCCTCCAACGAAGTCTTCCTCCCCTTAAGCTCCGCAAAACGACTGCCTCCGATCAGAATTTCCCTATACTTTCGCACTACTTTCATTTTCAGTGGCTCTGCTAACTGTAAAGAAGCAGATACAACTGCAAGATCTACTTTACCCTCTTTTAAGGCATTTACAGAATCTGTAGTGCTGTTATTAAGAATTTTAAAATGCACATTCGGGTATTGAATATTAAAGTCTCTGACTGCCTCGAACAAATAACAGTGCAATGCTGTCTCTGTTGCACTGATATAAATGGTCCCGTTCTCAAGGCTGATCAGATTATTAAGATTATCCTCGGCTTTGAAAAACTGAGCACAGCCTGCTGCTACATACTGATAGAAAATCTTTCCCTCAGGAGTCAGTTTCATGCCACTTTTGCTTCTGGTAAACAGTCTGCACCCTAATATATTTTCCAGATTATGTATCGTCCTGGTCACAGCCGGCTGGCTGGTCTTTAATACTGATGCTGCCTTTGTCAGATTCTCATATTTTGACACATAATAAAAAACTTTATAATATTCAAAATTTGCGTTCATTCTGTTCTCCGTCTTTCATTGTCTTATGTACAGTAACATATTTTACGCGCCTATTCTATCACAATTCTTTTTTCTGTACAATCTGATATATCCAGAGTGTGTATTACTGTTTACTTCGTTATGTTACTGTTCACTCCGTTCACAGTAACGTATCCAAAATTCATTCCAGATTGCCTGCGGCAATGGAATTTTGGCTTGTATGTCTCGGGATTTTGGCATATTCATGCCAAAACACCTCGCGGGATAGTGGAATGTGAACAGTAACACGTGTGTTACTATTATCAAAAATAATCTCGTTTTCTTCATTGCGTTTTTTTGCACAATACAATATAATAATTTCAGAGTTTATTTATGCAAAAAGACGAAAGGATGTACATATGAAACACAAAAAAGACTGGTATAAAGATCTGGTGATCTACCAGATTTACCCAAGAAGTTTTAAAGATGGCAACAATGATGGAATCGGTGATCTGAAGGGAATGATTGAGAAGCTAGATTATCTGAAGGAGCTTGGCATCAATGCAGTATGGATGTCTCCTGTCTATGCTTCTCCGAATGTGGATAACGGTTACGATATTTCTGATTACTTCGCGATCATGGAAGAATTTGGAACTATGGAAGACTGGGATGCTTTCCGCGACGGTGCGCATGAACGAGGCATCGCCATTATCATGGATCTGGTTCTGAACCATTCTTCAGATAAACATAAATGGTTCCGGGAATCAAAGAAATCCCGCAATAATCCTTACAGTGATTACTATATCTGGCGTGATCCTGCACCGGACGGAGGCGCACCCAACTGCTGGATGTCTGTATTTGGCGGAAGCGCCTGGGAATATGTTCCGGAACGTGGACAATACTATCTCCATTTCTTTGCCAAAGAACAGCCGGATCTGAACTGGGATAATCCGGAAACTAAAGAGAAAATTTTTGATATTATCCGTTTCTGGAATGAGAAAGGTGTTGACGGATATCGCATTGATGCCATCAGTTATCTTGACAAAGGACTGGACGGACGTGCAGATATGAATGAACCCATTGGTACTGTAGCGTGTGTAAATCTGGAGGGAACCCACCGCTACATCCGTGAAATGGTTGCAGAAACAATGACTCCCGACAATCTGATGAGTGTAGGAGAAGTTAATATCAACAATGAACAGGATGCCATCAACTATTCCAGCGCAGCAAGCAAAGAATTTAACATGGCTATTCCATTTGTTCCTCCGATTGTTGAAATCCAGACATGGTCACCAGAGAAAATGAAACGTGATCTTAAGAAAGATTATGAAATCCTGAAAAAAGA
>ENA-OQIE01001541-OQIE01001541.1-human-gut-metagenome-genome-assembly--contig:-NODE-1541-length-10257-cov-3.661886_pt1 | contig 10257 bp, 7 predicted proteins | sample MGYA00242569_ERZ504731 | MGnify/ENA primary metagenome ERZ504731 (study PRJEB26092, sample SAMD00036208) | human gut metagenome | host: Homo sapiens | study: EMG produced TPA metagenomics assembly of...
CCCCCCGGGGATAATATCCATCAAGCTGCTTTTGCCGCTGCCGTTAGAGCCAACAATGCCAATGCGGTCATTGCGCAGCAGCACGTAATTAAAATCATCAATATAGGTTTTGCCGCCGTAATCCAGCCCGATATGCTCGCACTCAATAATGGTTTTGCCAAGACGCGAGCCAACGGAAGAAATTTCCAGCTGCTGCTCGGTTTTAATGTTATTTACTTCTTTTTTCAGTTCATTAAAACGCTCAATGCGCTCTTTGCTTTTAGTGCGGCGTGCTTCCGCCCCGCGGCTTATCCACGCCAGTTCGCGCCTGTACACGTTGCGCAGGCGCTGCGCTGCCCCAGCTGCCGCAATGCGGCGTTCTTCGCGTTTTTGCAAAAACAAACTGTAATTGCCGGTATATAAATAACCTTCGCCGCCGTCAATTTCCAAAGTGCGGTTTACAACACGGTCAAAAAAATAGCGGTCGTGAGTAACCATTAAAAGCGCACCCTTGCGTTTCTGCAAAACTTCTTCCAGCCAGGCAACGGTTTCGTTGTCCATGTGGTTTGTAGGTTCATCCAAAATCAAAAGGTCGCTGGGGCGCACCAAAACACCGGCCAAAGCCACGCGCTTGCGCTGACCGCCGCTTAATTCTTTCATCGGCTGCTGCAAATCGGTAATGCCAAGTTTATCCAAAACTGCTTTGGCTTCGCTTTCCATCTGCCAGGCAAATTTGCTGTCCATCTCCTGCTGCAAGGCCAGCAGCTTCTGGCGCGCGGCTTTGTTTTCCGGCTCTGCCGCTGCCTGCTGCACTGCTTCTTCATAACGGCGCACAACGTCAAGCTGCGGCGATTCACCCCTGAACACCTGCTCCAGCACCGTTGCGTCAGGGTCAAAAGCAGGATCCTGCGGCAAATATTCAATTACGCAGGTGCCGTTTTTGGTAATTTTGCCTTCGCTTGGTTCGCCGGTGGCTATATCGCGAAGCAGTGTGCTTTTGCCCGTGCCGTTAACGCCGATAACGCCTATTTTGTCGCCTTCTTCTATATTAAAACTGATATTTTTAAACAAAGTTCTTACGCCATAGCTATGGCCCAAATTTTCTGCACTTAAAATCATAATCTTACCTCGCTCACAAGTATGTTTATATCTTAACACAAATCAGCGCCAAAAACAAAATCGCCCGGCTTATGCGCAGATTTGCTTGACAAAAAAGCCGTGGCTGATATAATTAATTTATTCAATTGCATAGGCGACGCGGAACTGACGGATATAAGTGGAACTAACCACGTGGACCGCGCTGCTGTAAGATTAGCCGGCCGTCTGGGCAGAGAGAAATGCCCGGACGGCTTTTTTGTCTGAATGTTTCTCTCCTTCGTTGCACAGTAAAGGAGATTTTATCATGAAAAACAGATGGCTTATCGCACTGGCAGCAGTAGGCATCCACATTTCCATCGGCAGCGTTTATGCGTGGAGCGTACTTACCCGCCCCATTATGGCGGAACTTGGCTTTACCTTGCAGGAAACAACATGGGCTTTTTCCATTGCTATTTTGTTCTTAGGGCTTTCCGCCGGTTTTTTAGGCGGCTTTGTAGAAAAACATGGCCCGCGCAGAAGCGGTTTTACCAGCGCGCTGTTTTTTGGCACCGGCATGCTTGGCACTGCCCTTGCCGTACATTTAAAAAGCCTTGCGCTGCTGTATTTGTTTTACGGTTTTATCGGCGGTATCGGACTGGGTGTTGGCTATATAACGCCGGTATCAACTTTGGTTAAATGGTTTCCCAATAACCGCGGCTTTGCCACCGGGCTTGCCATTATGGGCTTTGGCTTTGCAAGTTTAATTGCAGGGCCGTTAATGCAGCACCTTGTTGCGGCCTACGGGCTTATGCAAAACTTTATTATTCTGGGCGCAGCCTATATGGTAATTATGGTGCTTTCAGCCTCGTACTTAGAGCCGCCCAAAATACAGCCGCAGGAGCAGCAAACAAAAAGCGGCTACACAACACTTTTGCAACCCAAAAGCTATACTGCTGCGCAGGCGCTTAAAACCTGGCAGTTTTACGCACTGTGGTGGATATTCTTTACCAACATCACCTGCGGCATAGGGCTTTTGGCCGTTGCTTCTCCCATGGCGCAGGAGGTTGCAGGCATGACACCGGAAGCAGCGGCTTCCATGGTGGGCATTATCGGGCTTATTAACGGCGGCGGGCGCATTGCCTGGTCAACGGTTTCCGATTATATCGGCAGGCGCAGCGTATATGTTTTGTTTTTCATTATCGAAATTGCAGCTTTTTACCTGCTGGCGCAAACAGCTAATGCCCTGCTGTTCCAGATTTTGGTATTTGTAATTATCTCCTGCTACGGCGGCGGCTTTTCGTGCATGCCGGCGTATTTAAGCGATTTGTTCGGGACGCAAGAATTAAGCGCCATCCACGGCAAAATTTTAACAGCGTGGGGGCTGGCAGGCATTGCCGGGCCGCTGCTGTTATCCTACATGCGCGAAACCACCAGCGGCTACACGGCAACGCTGTACGTTTTTGCAGCGGCATTTGTTTTAAGCCTTATTGTTGCGCTTATTTTAAAATGGCGCACATCGGTGGATATAGAAATACAAAAATATTAAGACAAATAAACCCCTGAAAAAATTTTTTCAGGGGTTTATTTTTACATATTCATCTGCTATACTATTTTGCATGGGATAATCCGATAGGTTGGTTCCTCCTTTTTTCAGGGAGGTGATAGCAATGACAACATACGAATCGCTTTCTTTAATGATTGCCTTTGGAACGCTCGTTGCTATCATTATTTCGATACGCAAATAACAGCGTAAAATGAAATAAGACCAGCTATGGTCGAAGCCGGTCTTTCTTTCAACAGTTGTTAACTTTCGAGGAGAGAACCGACACGCGACTACCGGATTATCCCTCTTTCTTTATATTATAATGGATTTTTAATTATTGTCAAACAATGGAGTGCTATTTCTTACTTTACATCTTTGAATTTACTTTATTATATACTAATTTACTTTATTATTCATGTTCATTCTTTGTAACCAAAGAACGAACCAAGAAAGTTTCGCTCCAACAAAAAATAAACGGCAAAAGCAGTAAATAAGCTGGCACTTGCAGCTCCTGCGGAACTCGTTTGCTGCGCAAACTCAAACAGTCCTCGGCAAACGCTGCAAGTGCCTTAATTATAAGTTTGCCTATTTTTTGAATGTCGCGCTTCGTCCAAATTCGTACTTTAGGTAAATTGTTATGAACAATAGCAATGTTACCTAAATTTTTAAGAATACAAAATTATAAATTGTATTTTTATAATAAGCATTTGAGAAGTAAGATTTACGCCAGAGCGCGGCATTAAAAATTTAGCGGTATTTACTGAAAGCCAATAAAAAATTCCCGATGTTTGAGCGCAGCGAGTTTAGCGGAAATTTTTATTGGTTTCGGCATACCGCATGCAGATTTTTTGCTTTAGCAACAAAATCTGTAAATTTTTGTTTGCCGCATGACTTTTCTTGCTTCGTTCTTTTGGTCACTCAAAAGAATGAAGATGTGTAAAAAAGTAAATTAAAAAACATTAACGTAAATACAAAGAGAAAACGCAAATTAAAACTAAATGACATAAACAATAACATATCCACAATTTAACTTGCCAAGCCTGCATATTTAGGAGATAATATATTTATCACCTGTTAATTATGTTTTGGGAAAGAAGTGCAGTTATGAAAGAAAAACAAGTTAGTTTTTTACATATGTTCAATGTATTTTTTAAAATAGGGCTGTTCACCATCGGCGGCGGGCTGGCAATGATTCCCTTAATCCGCGACGAATTTGTTGAACGCCAGGGCTGGATTGACGATAAGGACATTACCGACGTGCTGGCGATTGCACAATCGCTGCCGGGCGTTATTGCCGTTAACTCAGCCACGTTTTTAGGCTACCGCCTGGCAGGAATTATGGGCGCGCTTGTCTGCACCATCGGCGTAGTGCTGCCTTCGTTTTTAATTATTTTTGCCATTGCCATGCTGTTTGCTTCCAGCGGACTGGACAGCAACACTTACATTTTAAAATTCTTCGCCGGAGTTAACGCCGCTATTACCGTGCTTTTGGTAGTTGCCACCAAAAAAATGTTTGCTTCTTCCGTCAGCAACAAACTTGGGTGGGCTATACTTTTAATTTCCGTTGCGGAAATTTACGTTTTGGGCTTCGGCATTGCCTCCACCGTTATCGCGGCGGCGCTGTACGCCATTGCCGCTTACCGCCTTTTGGGAAGGAGGGCTGAATGATGGGCATTTACTGGGATTTGTTTTTTGTGTTCTTTAAAATCGGCCTGTTCTCCTTCGGCGGCGGCCTTGCCATGGTCAGCGTCATTCAGCAGGAGGTTTTAGCACACGGGTGGATTCCGGCAGCAGAATATGCGCGTATTATTACCATTTCGCAAATGACGCCGGGGCCGATTGCCGTCAACACTGCAACCTACGTTGGGGCGCGCGTGTGCGGTCCAGATTTTATACCGGCGTTTATGGGGTCGTTTATCGCCACGCTCGGCGTATCACTGCCTTCGTTTATTATAGTTTATTTTGTTGCCCGCTCGCTGGAAAAATTCAGCCAGTCGCGTCTTGTTAAAGAAGCGCTGTGCGGTATCCGCCCGGCGGTTATTGCCTTTATGATTACGGCGGTAATTTTCTTTCTGGATATTACCATTTTCCCAATAGACAATACCACCAGCGAAAGCAGCACCTTTAACCCCATTGGCATACCTGTGCTGGCCGTGCTGTTTTACCTGCACTACTACCGCAAAGTCGGTGCAATCAGCCTTATGCTCATCAGCGGTATTATCGGCGTTTTAGTGTATTGAAAATTTCTGACTTTAAGCAGGGAGGATTACTATGTCTATTGAAAATATGTTTGGCGATTTATATTCTATTGACATTATGGCAGAAACAAAAACAAAAGAAGTTTTGTTAATACTGGTCTGCAACGGTTTTATTGACGGAACGCCGGAAACGCAAACTGCGCTGTTAGATAAAATGGAAGGATATTTGAAACATATTCACAGTGAAAAATTTAAGAATGAATATCCTGGCTGGCCTGTTATACTAAGGGTTACTTTTACGGAAACACCGGACCAGCTGATTTTACAACTACTATATAAATGCTATGCCTGGACTGATGATTTAGGAGTATCGTTGGAAATAGAAATAGACGGTAAAAAAGTGCGCTTAACTGAATAAAATTGCCTTATGCTTATCAAAAAAGCGGATAAAAAAACAGAGCAGCTTTCGCTGCTCTGTTTTTATTTGTAATTATCTGCTACCAATGGTATTTTTCTGTGTACCATTTTGTCGGTGCGTTTTTTTAACTTATAATACTTTAGTTGCGTAAAATACACTTTATCAGAAGCTGAAGGTCAGGTTAGCCATCCATTTATTGGCTTTTACGGTATCGCCTTTCTGATATTCATAACCCAAACCATAGGTTACGTTGGATTTTTCAGCTTCAATGCCGAGTCTGCCGATGAAGCTGCCGCTGTCAGCAGTTTCAAAGCCGAAGCTGTCTGCCGCACCGTTAAGGCTTACGGTCATATCGGTATCACGGTCGCCCATCGTCCATACATAGCCTACTTCTGCAACCGGTTTAACCGTCCAGTCGCCGCTCTGTACTTCTGCGCTGTAGGTTACGCCTACCGGCAGCAGCCACAGGTTCTGGTCATCAGCGTCATAGCTCATGCCAAGGCTGTTGTCATAGTTACCTGCGCCAAGGTGCATGTAGCGGATGCCTGCATACGGCACAAATTTACCTGCGCCTGCTTCATAAGCCTGCTCTGCACGGATGCCGATGCTGAATGCGTCTGCGTCAGCGGAAGCGGTAATTTCCTGACCGCTGTTGTTTTGGGTAATATCGTTATCGCTGTGCATGTAGCTGATGTCGCCAAGGATTGCGCTGTTGCCGTTGTCAATGCGGCCATACAGGCTTGCGCCGTAGTATTCAGCGTCGTTTTTGGTAGTAGCTGCAACGTTGCTGCCGTCAATGTTGCCATCAGCATAGCTTAATGCAACGCCTGCGGTAACTTTGCCGTTTTTGTAAAGGTCGCTGCCGACTACAATGCCGTTGTACTGTGCATCATAGCTGCCTTCAATACCGCCCAAATCCATGCCGTCAATATCTTCTTTGTTATGGATGTAATGTGCCCAGATGTCTTTATCCTGTTCGCCGTGGGTTGCAAGGCTTAAATGATGTGCAACAGCGTCGGTCATAGCATTGCTCATGCTGTAAGTGCCATGGTTAACGCCTGCAAGCTCACCCATGTTTGCTGCGCTGTTGAAGGCTGCAATTTGAGCGTCTTTAGTTGCATTGTTATTGCTGTTGGCTGCGGCATTAAAGAAGTCGAATGCTGCGTCACCTTCGTCTTTAGCAGCCAGGGTTGCATCTACAACATTGGCAATTTCTACTGCGCCTGCACCGTAAACATTGGCAACTTTATCGTATTCTCCACTTACATTAAACTGATTGCCAGCATTTTCGCCGGTAAATACAAGCAATGCATTGTTGCTGATGATGTTTTCATCAGCCCAACTCTTATCAGTAACACCATCAATTACATGATAGGTTTCACCTTTTTTAGCACCGTCAATGTAAAGTTTGCTGGTATCATCAATAGTAACCTTTGTTTCATCAGTTATACCGGTAATTGCAGCGGTATCTTTATTAATGCTCTGTCCATCAACCATTACAACGGAATTTGCAGCTGCGGTAAAAGTACCATTAGCAGAAGCAGCAGGTGCTTCTTCCAAGCTGCCGTCAACTACAACAGCACCGCCAGCTACATTTAAATTACCGTTAATATACAAACCAGCGGTAACAGCATCTTCTCCCCATGTTAAACCGGTTTTAGCAAAGGTTTCCTGTGCTTTTTCGTTGTTATCAACACCAAAGCTCATTACGGAATTCTGGCCTACAACATAGTTGCCGTCAACGTCTGTTCCTGCAACAGCCATTTTGCTGGCGTCGGTAATTTCAGTACCGTTTTCCCAGGCCGGGTCAAGGAATACAGTTGCACCGTTAAGAGCTGTTTCTTTAACAGTTACGTTACCTGCTTTTTCAGCATTGCCGACATTGATAACGGTTTTGTCATCAGAAGCAGTCAATTTTTCAACCTGTGCAGCACCGGTAATGGTAGAATTACCATTTGCAGTAATATCCGTTTTCAAAGAACCATTATCAACATGAACAGAACCGCCTTTAAGCTCCACGCCACCCGTTACTTTAGTTTGGCCGTTTACGTTAAGGGCACTGCCTTCGTTAACAGTTACACTACCGGTTAAGTTATACACTGTATCACTTGTTGCTAAGCTGTTGCCAACAGTGAAGGAACCAGTTTTGGCAGTTGCACCAGCAACATCAGCGCTTGTACCAACTACAACTTTTACATTGCCAGCATTGCCGTCAACAGTAATCAATTCACCACCGGCACTGCCGCCAAGGGTTACATTTTCATTATTAGTAATAACCATGCCGGTAGAACCTTCTGCCAAGTTTAATTTACCGGCACTAAAACCGTTAGCTACTTTATCATCAACTACTACACCGTCAATATTTCCACTTGCAGAATCAGAAGTAGAACCAACAAGTAAGTTTCTATCAGCATTTACGGTTACTTTATCGAGTTCAACATCATCACCAACAGAAGCCGCATCGTCAACATCTATTTCATTATTGCCACTATCGGTAACAAGTGTACCAGTCATAACAATTTTGGTTGCACTATTACTTTGATAATCAATAAGCGCATCTTTAGCGGAATTTGCATAATTCAAGCTGTATTTATCATCAGTCAGCCTTAACGTGCCGCCTTCATAGCTGATAGCGTCATTGGTTACAGCACCGGAAGTAGAATTAAGTACAGCTTCATCACTGCTTACATCTACGCCATGTTCAAAAATCTGGTCGCCCTTGGTTTCAATAACGCCGTTCTCTTTTAATACAATGCCGCCCTTTGTAATATTATATTCTATTCCTTCGCCATCAAAGAAAGTATTGTTTTCAAGGCCAACCAAATATCTCAAGTTCTCAGCTTTTAAGGTGCCGCCGGTTATCTCAATTGAACCTTTGCCACTCTCGCCATCTGCTTCACCGCTTATTGCCATAAAGCAACCATCCTCAGCGACTGAATAAACAGTATCGGCATTACCATTTAAAGTAATTTTGCCGCCCATTGCTGCAAAAATGCCGCCTTTAGTGTTAATGCTACTGTTAATAACCGTAACTTCACTGCCATTGCCAAATGCAGATACACCGGTATTAAGCTGTGCATTTTCAACTTTTACTTTACCGCCAGTTTCTGCATGAAGTTCAGTATAACCATCTACAATAGGTTTGTCACCGTCCATTACTAAAGGACGGTCTTCAGCCTCTTCATTTACTTTATAATATACGGTCTCGTTAACAGAACCGCCGTTAATCTCAACAAAGGAACCATCCCCTTCATTATTAGCATCTTCCGCCATAACGTCACCGGTAATATTTACATTTGTAGTCTTAAGCCCGCTGCCACTAGTAACTCTAATATCTTCTTGTTTGTAATATTTATTACCGTTATTCTCTTTTTCATAATAGCCACCGGATTCTATGCTGCCACCGGTAAGTTCTGCATAGCCACCAGTAATTTTAACAGCACCTTTAATATTAGCGTTATTAGCAGTTAAAGACAATTCATTGCCTGAATGCATATAAATGCCGTCATTAATACTACCGCCATCATTCAAAATAACTGCTGATTCGCCGGAAATATCCAAATTTTCAATGCTATATTGTCCGGTAATAGTCACGTTATAACCGGTTTTACCAAACTCACCTGCAACAACAACATTTTTGCCATTTAAATCTGCACCAGCTATTGGTTCGTTTGAATCAACAACATAATCTTCGGCTGCTAATACATTGCCGCAAACGCCAAAGACGCTGGCTGCTAAAACAGTGCATAAAACTTTTTTCGTTAAATCCCGTTTTTTCATCAAATCATCCTCTTTCTAAAAATTTTTAAATTATTTTATTTGTAAATAACATACTTGCCATCCGTATATTATTTAACAAAACAAGGGCTGCAAACAATCACTCTTCAAAATAAACTTTGATTTTTTTCTTAATTATATGCAGAACGCGCCATATTACATTCCTTCCAGCAAATCATTAACATTTACATTCAACGCTTCTGCAATTTTAAATAATGTTTCCATGGAATAGCTTTGCCCTTTATTACCACACTCAATTAAACTAAGGTAGTTACTGCTTATTCCCACGATTTCAGCAAGTTGTGCCTGAGTATAACCTTTTTTCTTTCTGTAATAAGCAATTTTTAAGCCTATTTCCTTGTATTTTAGCGCAAACAAATTCTTCCCACCTCTATAATAAAATTATCCCATAAATCAACGCTTAAACAACAAAGGTATACTTTGAATTTTCACACTTATACATTGAAGTAAGTAGATGTATACTATTTAATTAATACCACGTTATATTGTGACGACAGTGACGATTGTGTCGACATTTTATATTAAAAAATTAAAGAGAGAGATGTAATAAAAGAATCCCATATTACTTCTCTCTCTTTGTTTTTATTTATCATAAATATTATTTTTATCGTCACTATCGACACTATCGGCACTTCTATATGTGAGTATTAACATCAGTATATCAAAACTATACGGCTAATTAGATAAAATACTCAAAATGGTGCTGCTAAATCATTAAATGAATATAATTTTTCGTCTGTAACATAGCAATCAAACCCATCATAATTTTTTAGCCACAAAATCATCCCATATGAATCATTATATATGACAATCACCCTTGACCACTTATCACTACCGATAAAGAAATTTTCTACACTTTCCGGTATCACTTCATCTAACCCACCAGTCAACCCCAACTTGCCTTCTATTACTTCAGCACTTTCAGATCCATCCAAAATAGCTATATAACCATTACCAGTATAATCAGTATTGAACTCCTCCAATGTATATTCATCATCTTCATCAGAAGATTCTTTTATAACTAGCAAATCGGTTAACAGTTTGTCTACTAACTCCCTTTGAATTTGTTTTTCTATTCTTTTTATATCTTTTAAACAACGTATTTCAATCATAATTAAATCCTCCAAAACAGTAAGTATTTACTTTTCATTTTGCCTAATAACAGCAGTTTCAAATGCAAGTAATACATCTTCCGCCACATCTTCGTCATTCTCTCGAATCTTTTTGTAATTGCTATAAACGTC
>ENA-OQIE01001548-OQIE01001548.1-human-gut-metagenome-genome-assembly--contig:-NODE-1548-length-10221-cov-3.607256_pt1 | contig 10221 bp, 10 predicted proteins | sample MGYA00242569_ERZ504731 | MGnify/ENA primary metagenome ERZ504731 (study PRJEB26092, sample SAMD00036208) | human gut metagenome | host: Homo sapiens | study: EMG produced TPA metagenomics assembly of...
AATCTGCTATAATGATAGCAGATTCGATGCTGTTTTGTCTGAAATTTCTGCAAATAAATGGGCGGATTTTACGAAACGAAAATCATCTCTTTTTCTTATTATACCATATTTGAAATGCTTTATTCTACTTGCTTTTTGAAGAGGGATGTGGTATGATAAAAGGAAAAAGGGGTAAATGAAGAAATGCTTAGGATTGCTGTAATTGATGACGATAAAACACTGTTATGTGATATGCACAAGCTATTTGATCGATTTATCATTGCTTATGATTTTGATTTTATCGTAGAATATTTTTCATCTTGTGAAGATATCTATGTAAAATTCAAAGCAGGAGAAAAATATGATTTACTTTTCCTTGACATTGAGTTTCCGGAAATGAAAGGTACAGAATTTGGGCTGCAGCTGCGGAGACAAATGAAAAATTATGATACGCAAATTGTTTTTATTTCTACGATTCGGGATTATGCCATGGAATTATTCAAGATTCGACCGATTGCTTTCTTGATCAAGCCAATTACTTATGAGGACTTATGCAAATGTTTGCAGGATTATATGTTGGATTACAGTAATTCGGATAGTTTTTTGGAATATATATCGGAAAATACAAAGCATAAAATCAAATTGAAAGAAGTTTTGTATTTGGAATCTAACGGGAAAAAAGTGATTTTTCACACAAAAACAGAAGAGTTTGCCGTGAATGGGAAAATCAGCAGTATCATTGAGGGAAACGGTAGTAAATTCCTTTGCATATCAAGAGGCGTTTATGTAAACATAAAACACATCATTAAGGCAACATCAAAGGAAGTAACATTGGAAGACGGCACATCACTTTTTATCAGCCGAGGGCAGCAAAGCATTGTAAGAGATCGATTGTCTGAATTATAAAATTGGGAGGTATATATGGAAACTTCTTTATACTTAGTGTCAAATGTAATTCGCATTTATGCTATTAGTATTTTTTTAGATTCGTTCTTCGGTAATTTGAAATGCAAAAGGATAATAAAAATAATTGCATATATATCCTATTATTTTATCGGAAGTCTGGTTTGGATTATATCACAAAATACGAATATCAATCTTGTTATCAATACAGCAGCAATCATCTTAATTTCTATTCTATACCGTGCAACTTGGAAGAAAAGAGTTTTTTCTGCAATATGGGTTTGTGCGGTTGGAATGTTTATAGATTGGATTGCGTTTTCTATTTTAGGTAATTCTCAATTTGTGCAGAGTGGCTTTTTACAATATGTTCTTCTGTTAGATCTCGCTTTCTTATTTCGTCATTTATATCATCGTCATATAGAGTATTCTTCAAAGTCTCCATATTTTTTGCTGATTCTTTTAGTTTCTCTTGGAACAATTGCAGTAGGAATTCTGACAGTAAATGATAGTTCCAAGCATGACATCATCGTTGCAATTATCCTGCTTCTTATTAATCTTATCAATTTTTACACGTATCATCTGGAACAAGACCGACTGAAAAACAAACACATGGTGGAATTGATTCAGGCATCAAATGATGCTTATCAAAATCAGCTTAAAATCATGGAGACTTCCCAAAGAGAAATGCGGTATTTGCGGCACGATATGCAAAAGCACTTGAACACCATGCGTAGGATGCTGCAAGAGAAGGAGTATGCGGAGGTGCAGGAGTATCTCACGACAATCGAGAACGCAATTATTGTGAAGGAAGAATACTCGAAAACAGGCAATCGTGATGTGGATAGCCTGATTAATTATGAGTTGGCTTTAGCGTCTGATTTAGGTACAGCAATTATGTGCAGAATTGACTTACCGGCAGAATTGAATATTTCATCCTTTGATATGACCGTGATACTTGGAAACTTGTTGGATAATGCGATAGAAGCTTTGCGTCAGTCAGAAAACAAACGGCTTCTGCTCTCCATGAAATTGACTCGTGGAATTGTACGAATTGATATTGAAAACAGCTACAACCCAAAACAGAAAAAGAAAGCGGATCAAAAACAACATGGAATTGGTCTCCTAAGTGTTTCACATACGCTTGAAAAATACCATGGTGATCTGAAGCACTATGTAGAAGATAACAACAAATATCATACAACAGTGACCATGTTCAATGGAACAGAATGAAGAAATCGGACGTTCTAAAGCGTCCGATTTTTGCATTTCATACCCAAAAGTCATACAGTTCATGCCATAAGTCGGTTTTAAAAGTCCTATTTGTGCTATCATAAATTAGCGAAGAAAGAAGGTGCATGGGATGTTTGAAGAAGCATCAAATCGGATTACAGTATGGCTGTCCAAAACCAAAATCATAAGTTCAGACCAAGAAGTTGTATGCAAATGGGGAATGACACACATATTGGATACCCTTTTCAACATTGCAACTTTTACTGCAATCGGATTGCTTTTTCGAATGCTTCCGGAAACAGCTGTATTTACAGTCGCATATATTCCGTTGCGGTCATTCGCAGGTGGCTATCATGCAAAAACACCATTTCGATGCTGGGTTATTTCCAATTTTCTTTTAATCGCGGCATTGCTAATAGTTCGGTATGTTTCTCATTTTACTGCCTTCTTTTTATTGCTGACAGCTTTGAGTTTGCTCTGTCTCGTTGTTTTGATGCCTGTATCTGATATCCATAAAAAGTTATCGGAAAAGGACAGAAAAAAGTATCGAAGAAAAGGACTCATGATATTGATGGTAGAATTATGTGCATCTGCTATGCTCTATTATTTTGCCTTAATAAATTTCTCTTACAGCATTTTTAGTGCATGGATACTGTTGTCCATCATGCTCATTGGCGGAATGATTAAGAATGGCGTACAAGCGAAAAAATGAGAAAAAGTGCATTTCATACCCAAAAATCATACAGTTCGTGCCATAAGTCAGTTTTTTTCTTGACTTTGTGTTACAATGTAGGCAGACCAAATGAAGGCCTAAATATCAAATTGGAAAGGTGGTGCATTCACATGAAAAAGAAGATTTGCTCTTTCATTACACGTTTTGGCGGTACAATGGCAGCATTGGCACTTGTTGTTGCTACCATGACAGCAAATTCAACTTGTGCATGGTTGGCTTATCAGCCGGAAGAGCCGGAAGAAGTGAAGATGCTGAAAAAGGATTGATGAGGCACTGTATTTTTAGATATGCCGATAAATTAATCCACTTTTATATTGATTCTAAAAGAAATAATTTTTCAAGATGATAACCACTGTACAGGACAACAAAAGCTTTTGGATTTCTATCTTACTAAAATTTTTCTTTGAAGAATAAATTCGAATATCTGTTGCTGATTTCAATAAGAATTCGCCTGACTGAATGAAAGGAGGTGAAATCAAAATGACCAAACTTAAAAAAGTGGTAGCCGGCATTCTTGCGGCGGCAGCTATGGCAACGAGCGTTGTTGGTATGAGTGCAAGTGCATATAGTCCTACTGTTTCCAGAACTGTTGGTAGCGTTACAGGAACACTTTATTCTGATACAACGTATGGATACGGTACAACAGCTTGCAGTAATCAAACGTGTTATGTCAAAGTAAAACACGGTGGAACAACCTCAGGTTGGGCAAACTCATATGGCTATGCAAGTTGCAAAAACTCTGCCACTAATGGAACAACGAATGCACAATCATGGCACAGAACAGCGTCAACATCATCATTCAGTCTTTATTTCTAAAAAGCCTGTTTATTGACTTAATCCATTTTTAATCAAATGAGGGGATTGTATTTCACTTGATGTACACTCCCCTTTTTGAGTATAATAGACATTTTGTTTAAGAAAATCGTAACTATTCAGAACCCCGCCATAGCCGTGACTGAATTTCGTATACATGCATAATAGAAATTTACCTTTCAGACCGATAGAAACCGTTCAAGTGAAGTGAAAACAAAATCTCGATCTATTATTGGCTGTAAGCCCCTAAAAATCAGCACTTGAAAATCTGCGTTGATCGCAATTCGTCAATATGCCGACACCGATTATTCTGTGCATTTGCGATATGTCTTTAATCGTGATATAATGTAGATAGACATTATCATGGAGGTGAGCATATGCCGGATTATAAGGATCAGATTATTGAGAATCTTCAAAAAGAGGTAGAGGAATTAAAGCGCATTGTCGAGATGCAGAACGATATTATCCGTGACCTGAGAGAACAACTCCGCAAGAATTCCAGCAACAGCTAAAAACCTCCGTCATCTGATGGGCTTAAGAAAAAGCCTGTCAACAAGAATAGAAGTTTGCGTGAGAAAAGCGGGAAGAAACAAGGCGGTCAGAAAGGTCATTCTGGCACACATCTTGCTGTGCTTTCAGAGCCTGACCATGTCATTAATCATCTGCACGCTGACTGCCAGCACTGCCCGAAGCGTGAGATTTGCATGATGAATTCTGAGGTGAAAGAAATTCGCCACGAAATTGATATGATTGCTCAGGTTGATGTGACCGAACATGAGCTTATTACAATACCCGTATGCCCGATTTGCGGTGAAGCAAAAACGGGTTCTTTCCCTGCGGAAATTAAGGCGGTCGTTCAGTACGGACAAAACCTTGAAGCACTCGCTGTTGCTTTGAACACCATTGGCGCAGTCAGCTTTAATCGTACTCACGATATATTAAGCGGCGTGTTTAACGTTCCGATTTCTGTCGGGACGATAAAGAACATGGTTTCTCGTTGTGCTGCTAAAGTCGAGGAGGCTAATACTGTCTCGGCTGAGAAGCTGAAATCAGCACACCACAAGCACGGTGACGAAACTGGTTGCCGCGCTGACGGCAAAACGCGATGGACGCATTGTCTTTCAAACGAACTCTACACAGTTCTGTTTCTTCACGACAAAAGAGGGCATATTGCTATGGAGGAAATGGGTATCATTCAGTATAGCGGCGGCACTCTTGTCCATGATTGCTGGGCTCCTTATTGGTGCTTTACGAATGTTAAGCACCAGCTTTGCGGTGCCCATTTGCTCCGAGAGCTGAAGGGAATAGTGGAGAATCATCCAAAACAAACATGGGCTAAAAAATTCACAACTCTACTGCTGAATCTTAAGCGCGCAAAGGAAAAGGCGATTGCAAAAGGTAAAACCGCTCTACATCGAAATACCTTGAAGCGGTATTCCAACCTCTATGATGAGATCATGAGAGCAGCTTATGAGGAGAATCCGCTTCCGGAACGAAAGCCGGGACAGAGAGGAAGAACCAAGCGCGGAAAGGTGCTGTGCCTTATAGATCGGCTTTCTGCACACAAGGGAGAGGTCTGCCTTTTTGCACATGACTTCGATGTGCCTTTTGACAACAATCAAGCTGAAAGAGACATTCGTAACATTAAGGTGAAAACCAAAGTGTCCGGCTGTTTCAGATCAGTTGACGGGGCAAAAGAATACCTGAAAATCATGTCATATGTTTCCACAGCAATCAAACACGGCTTTACCAGTTTTGATGCGATTCGTCGTGCTGTTATGGGCAATTCTATGTCTATCTTTGCTCAGGACTCTGAATAGTTACAGAAAATCATAATTTAGAGGTGCAAAATATGAGTAGAATTCATAAGCTAATTGTTCCTATCATGCTGACAATGAATCTATGTGCCTGTGGAAGCGAAAGCATACAAAAGGGGAGCAACATTCAAAACTTCGAGCAAAATCACTATATCACACATGCGAATACTTATCAGAATGGCGTAATCTATACCGGTTCTGAGGGCAGTTCCACAGCAGCTTACTTTTTAGACTATGAGAGTATGCAAGCTGTTCCACTTTGTAATAAGCCAAATTGTGCTCACAAGGACACCTCGTGCTTGGCATTTCAGTGTGTTCAGGATAGCATCATGCCATTTGTTTATCAAGGTATGGTGTATTGGTTTCATACGGATTCTAAAATCACGGATTCCGATGATGGAAGAAGTACAGCATATCAATTTCAAACTACATGCTACTGTGGGAATATGACTACGGGCGAAGTAGAAAGCTTCGTGGAAATTCCGGATGTCAGCATGAAGGATGCCATTGAATTTGTCATATCCAATCACACACTCTACATCATCGGCTGTGATTGTGCATATCAGGAAGAGGATGGATCGTGGACGGAAATGTCTCGAATCGGAGACCAGTATCTTTATGCGATCAATCTGGATACAGCGGATGTCAAGAATTACGGTCTCATCAATGATGCACCAACTGCATCCTACAATTGGACACTGAATGGTGCAATGTTTGCAGATGTAGAATTGACAGGTATCTATCAAAATAAACTTTATCTGTCTTATCGCTATGTAGATGATCCCAATGATATTATTGATTATGTCAACACCGGAGACCCGGATAGTCCGGATTGGTCGGATGCCGGAACAGCAATCCCCTGGCATCGGGTGAACAAATGCCTCAATTTAGAAACGGATACCATAGAACCAAGCGAATATCCCGCAGCAGACTTGATTCAAGACGACACATATATTTATTATATGGATGGGCAATACCACGTAATGGATGCAGATGGAACAGAGACAGTGAGTGCAGATATTCCTGCAAATAATTCTCGTAATCTAACTTTTGTCAATGGAATCTTTTGGGATGGTCCGCAAAGCACCTGTTTTCAACCGAAAACCGGAGAAACACATGTCTTATCCGAAACATATTCCGATACAAATCTTACCGTAATTGCCTATTACAAAGAAAGATACATTATTAACTATACAGATGAAAACAACCTCATTCATTTTGAAGCTGTTCCGGAATCGGATTTGATTGGAGGCATAGTAGAATGACACTGGTTCTTCGTCATTGCAACAAACACTATGGCAAGAAGCACGCCCTTAAAGATTTCACATTTTCCTTTGAAACGGGTGTTTATGGATTGCTTGGTCCCAACGGTGCGGGAAAATCCACGCTAATGAACTTAATCACGGACAACTTAAAGCCAGACAAAGACGGTGGCGAAATACTCTGGGATGGACAGCCGATTCGGAAACTTGGAAAAAGCTATCGTGCTTGCTTGGGTTTTATGCCGCAGCAGCAGGAATTATACGCCAATATGACAGCACGAGATTTTCTGGGGTATCTGTCGGCACTCAAGGGCATTCCTCGGAAAGAGGCGAAAGACCAGATTGCAGATGTTTTGGAACAGGTAGAACTTTCTGAGCAGGCAGCACAAAAAATCGGCGGCTTTTCCGGCGGCATGAAGCAGCGGCTTCTGATTGCACAGGCATTGCTTGGAAATCCGTCTCTGTTAATTTTAGATGAACCAACTGCCGGATTAGATCCAAAACAGCGTGTGATTATTCGCAATCTGACTGATCGTTTGGGACAAGAGAAAATCATTCTCATTTCTACGCACATCATTTCCGACATTGAAACCATTGCAGACCAAATTCTGCTTCTGCGGAAGGGAACGCTTTTGACGCACGGAACAGTTTCTGAACTGATAGAGCAGGTACAGACCGGCGAAAAGACGCTGGAGAATCTCTATCTGCAATACTATGGAGGTGAGGCAAATGCTGCGGGCGGAGCTTAAAAAATGCCTATCCTTTCGAGTCCTTTGGATTCTGCTCTTTTGTCTGCTCTGCATCAATGGCTATTCCCAAATCACAAATGCTTACGACCGGTATTACACGCCTTCGGAATATAACGCTTTATACGAGCAGTTAAACAGAATGTCTTTACAGGAAGCAAACGCATTTGTCAGTGCCAAAATCGAGTCTGCTTCTCCGGACTCGGATGCAGACTACAACGGCTATCTATACTATGACACATTGGAAATTATCGAGGGGCTGCAAAATTATCCGGCATATTTGGAGAGCATTCAGACCAATGCAGAGAATATGACAGCAGTTTCCATTTGGGGCGGGACAGACACGTTTTCCTATCGGAACATTCAAAAAACGCCGTCCGCCTATACTGCCCTTGCTGGAACCACACTGGTTTTGGATACCTCTCTTGGCATAGAGGATTTGCTGTCCAGTCCCTTGACGGATTTCTTGGCGGTGCTGTTGCTATTCTTTTGCGTCTGCCGTATTTTTTTACGGGATCGGGAACAAGGCATTTTGCCGCTGCTCTATGCGACGCCCAACGGAAGACTTCGACTGATGAGCTGTAAACTGGGAATAGCAGTGCTCTGTGCCATCGGATTGGTACTGCTTTTTTATGGCGAAATTGCACTGATTTCCTGTAACTTGTACGGACTTGGTGACCTTTCCCGTCCAATTCAGTGCATCTATGGCTATGAAACCTGCAACCTTCCGGTTTCTGTCGGAACTTACATTAGCATCTATCTGCTGTTCAAAATGGCTGCCTATGCGGTATTTGCCGTGCTATTCGGCTTTTTCTGTACGATTGCCAAAAATAATCTGATGGTATACGGTGCATCCATTGGCGTTGTTGGAATATCCTACTTACTCTATGCGAAAATTTCTGTTTTGTCACCGATTAGCCTATTGCATTTCTGGAATCCCATCCAGTTTTTACAAGGCAAAGAAATTCTCGGAACCTATACCAATGTCAACTGTTTCGGCTATCCGATTTCTCTGAAGATTTCCGCTTGCGTAGTCATAGGACTATGGCTCTTTCTTTTTATAGGCAGTAGCTTCATCGTGTTTACACACGCCGGGAATTTGCAATATCGCAGTTTTTCCGTCCGACATAAACTGCATATTCGGTTTCGTGTCCATCAAAAATTTTGGTACACTTGCTATCGGATTTTGATTTTGCAAAAGGGCTTGCTTGTAGTATTTCTGTTGCTTTTCCTATCGGTTGGTTTGGCAAAAACATATACTCGAACTTACAGCAATGAGGATATTTACTACGAAAATTTTTGTAACGAATATGCCGGAGTTGTAACAGAAAAAACCGAACAATTTCTCACGGAAAAGCGAGCTTTCTATCGTGAAATCGAAGCACAGATCGCAGAGCTGGAACAGTCGGAATCGCCGAATTCCTATCAGATTGGACAATTGACCGCACAACTGAATGACAAGGCAGCTTTTGAAAAATTTGCACAGCGAGTAGAACAGATTCCCGATTCTGCGGAGATTTTCTACGACACCGGATATGTTCGCTATTTCGCACTGGATGGCAACCGGGAGGGCATGGTACAAGTGCTGCTTTTAACGGCTGCACTGACACTTTTATTGTGCCCCACTACATCTATGGATTGTAAAACCAATCTAAAGCAGATTTATCACGCCACGAAAATAGGGAGATTTGGATACCTTCGGCAGATGTTTCGTTTTGCGATTCTGAACGGCATACTATTTTCCGCTGTGCTGATATTGCCCTACTTGCTGCAAATTTTGAATCATTACGGAATGCAGGGCTGGAACACACCGCTTGCCGGAATCGAAGCATACAGTACTTGTCCTGCTCGCATTTCCGTTGGTGCAGCGGCAATTGGTGTCATGGGAATCCGCACAATTGGAGCAGCTCTTACCGGATGCAGCATCACATGGATTGCCTCTCATTGCAAGAGCCTTGTCACGGCGTATTGCATCAATGGTGTCCTTTTCGTTCTTCCGGCGGGATTGTGCCTGTTGGGGCTGGATATGTTTCGCTACGTTGGGCTAACGCCGATGTTGTATGGGATAATTTAGAGTTTTGAAATGGATTTCTTTCCATTGCGGAGCAACTTCGGCTGCTCCGCAATTTTATGTGTGTTCAATGGAACATATTTCTAAAAAGTGAAAATTCCAAATCCACCTGACGAAAAAAATCGAATCAGACCATGTACAAAGTTAAAAGGGTTTACTGACGCAGGTAACGCTGAGCGATGGTACCGCAAATGGCGAAAAGAATATCACCAAGTATTTCTACAACAACGGCGGTATTCAAACCAAGATGGAAACCGGTCTGAACAGTGCAAATGATTCGGACTACATGACTACCGATTACGCATATGATGCGTGGGGACATCTGGTAAATACCACTGACAGCACGGGCTACAATTCCGGTACGACTACCTATGACTTAAACGGAAATGTTTTGACTGTTACGGATGCAAACGGCAATGTAACAACCAATACCTATGACGCACTGAATCGTGTTTTAGCAGTCAATACCGTTTGTGATGACAGCACAAAGAACGTTTCTAAATCCTATACTTACAACAATATGGGATGGATGACCAACAAGTCCAGCAACGGTACAGAAACTTCCATTGAGTACGATGCTCTGGGCAGAGTAACTAAAGAGTGGGGTAGATCGGAAGAGCGTCGTGTAGGGAAAGAGTGTAGATCTCGGTGGTCGCCGTATCATTAA
>ENA-OQIE01001550-OQIE01001550.1-human-gut-metagenome-genome-assembly--contig:-NODE-1550-length-10214-cov-3.381967_pt1 | contig 10214 bp, 7 predicted proteins | sample MGYA00242569_ERZ504731 | MGnify/ENA primary metagenome ERZ504731 (study PRJEB26092, sample SAMD00036208) | human gut metagenome | host: Homo sapiens | study: EMG produced TPA metagenomics assembly of...
GGCGGTTGCTCCGGCGTGGCACATTGGTTCGAAGCTGCCGGCATGACTGTGACCGACTACCTCCGGCGGGAGGAACTGTGCCTCGCCAATGCCGTCCCCACTGCGGAGGGGGCGATTCAGATCGCCATGGAAGAAACTGCCCGCACCCTGCACGGGGCATCGGCACTGGTGGTGGGCTATGGCAGGATCGGCATGGCACTGGCTCCGCGGCTGCGGGCGTTGGGCATGCAGACGGAGATCTGTGCCCGTCGCTGTGAAACCCGTGCACTGGCACAGATGCAGGGCTTTTCCGCCGTGCCGGTGTCCGCTCTCGCCCAAAGGGCAGCGGCGGCGGACGTGATCTTCAACACGGTGCCGGTGCTGCTGCTGTCTGAAACGGTGTTGAAAGCCCTGCCGCCGGAAACACTGGTGATCGACCTCGCTTCCCGCCCCGGCGGAACCGACTTCGACGCGGCAAAACGTCTGGGCACCCGCGTGGTGTGGGCATTGGCCCTGCCGCCGGAAGTGCGGCGTTGCCACATTCCGGAAAAGGCGGTTTCTGCGGAATTCCATAGAAAAAATGTTGAAAAGTCGGTGGAAAGTGTGTTGAATTCAGAAAAACGGCTTCGAAATTGTGAAAAAGCGACAAAAACGGGGATAATATCCAGCAAAGAATTTTAAAAAAAATCAGGCTTTGGGCTTGACACGGGCACAATAATATGTTAAAATACGTATGTAAATTGTTTACGAGGGCTTTTTTATAGGACCTTGTAGACATAAGAACAATTGCCGCAGCGTGCGTTTCCGGCAGATGAAGCGGGATTACCGGAAGCAAATGCATCTGATGCGGGCGGTGGAACACCACCTGTGCGGACGGCAATCAATTTAATTAAAAAGAGAGGTAATAAGAAATGAAGAAGACATTTAACAGACTTCTTGCTGCAACTGTCGCAATTCCGGTTGCACTGGGTCAGGTTCTTGCAATTTCTGCAAACGCTGCGGAAGCTCCTGCAGCACTGAAAGTTACAGCTGACAAGCTGCTGAAGGTGGAACCGGCTACTGGTTTCCCGGAAACTGTTAGTGCAGATGCAGACACTATTACTTACACTGTAGAGTCCGATTGGAACACTACTCTGGCAAAGCAGCTGAACACAGAAACTTCCAACAAGACTGTGACTGTGGACGCAAAGAAGTTTGTCGCAGGCATCAACTCCGCAAACTACTATGTAGAACTCCTGAAGAAGGCAGTAGACGCATCTGAAAATCCGACCGCTACGGTAAAGGATGGCGTGGTTACCATTTCCGGTACTGCTGATTTCAGTGCTGCAACAGACAAGCTGGCTGAAAAGCTGGACACTCTGGACGGCTATGAAGGTTTCACTCTGGATACTTCCATTCTGACTGGTGTTGCTTACACTGCAACCATCAAGACAGATTTCGCAAACAGCAAGAGCGTTGACGCTGATCTGAGCTTCACCGCAAACGGTAAGACCTATGGCGTAAGCACAGCAACTGAGTATGCAAACGATGTATACACCAATCTGGCTGGTCAGGTAACTGCTGCTGTAGACCAGAAGGTCAAGGAACTGGCTGCTAAATACAACATGACCGAAGATGAAGTTCGTGCAAATGCTGACTTCGACATCGCTGGTGATGTTGCTGCTCTGAAGGCAGAAACTGACAAGCTGTCTGCTGACATTGCAAAGGCACAGAAGAAGTACGATTCTTTCAAGAATCTGACAAAAACTGCAAAGAGCTATGATTCCGCAGACGCTGCTCTGGCTGCTGCTGTAAATTATCTGTCAAAGAACGTTGCAGCTGCTGCAAATCAGCCGAAGACAGTTGACGGCATGGTTGCAAAGTATGGTGCAAACTTCGATAACGGCGTTGCATCTGTAAACAGCAGCCTGAAGGACGCTGGCGTAAACGTAGAGATCGCTGTTTCCTCTGCTGATGTTGCTGCTCTGCTGAAGAGTGCAACAAAGGTAACCATTGGTGCAGCAGCTGGTACTTATACTGCTGAACTGGAAATCACTGATGCTGAAAAGGCTGAAGTAGAAAAGTACGTAGAAGAACAGGTTGCAGAAAAGCTGCCGGAAAAGACCGTTGTTTCTGTTGACACCGTAAAGACCGTAACGGTTTCCGGTGCAGCTGACGGCGTTGCTGCTTTCGATGTAACTCGTGACGTAACCGTTGTTCTGAAGGACAAGGATACTACAACTACGACAACAACTACCACTGGCGACAGCAGCACAACTACTACCGATGCAAGCGGTGCAACTACCGATGTCAGCGGTGCAACCACTGATGTCAGCGGTGCAACTACCGATGTCAGCGGTGCAACTACCGATGTAAGTGGCGATACCACTGATGTCAGCAGCGAAACCACTACTGTCAGCAGCGATACCACTGATGTCAGCGGCGATACCACGACTGACGGCAGTGAAACCACTACCGACGGCAGCGGCACTACTACAGAAACTCTGCCGACCGGTGTTTCTTCTGTAGAAGTAAAGACTGTTGACGCTGAAACTGCTGAAAACATCTACCTGTCCGATGAAGAATCCTTCAACGTGGCTGGTCTGATCGAATCCGTAACTCTGCATCTGGAAAATGGCGAAGATGTTACCGTAGATCCGGCAACTGCAATTGACTTCGAAATGACTCCGGCGGAAGCTTACGAAACTGTAACAGAAAAGACTGCTGGCAAGGTTTACTTTGACGGCGAAGTTGGTCTGAAGTACAAGGGCGAAGAAAAAGTTGAGATCACAGATACCGTAAAGGTAGCAGTTGCTCTGAAGGGCGACACTACACTGGACGGCAAGGTTGATGCAACTGACCTGTTCGAAGCTGCTTACTATATTGCCCTGCAGGGTGCTGGTAAGACTCCGATCTTTGATACCGTAAAGAACGGCACTGCTCTGGAGAGCAAGCTGGCTTATCTGGCATCTGATATTGATACGGAATCCAAGGCAGGCAAAAATACAGAAGATGGAAAGCTGGATGCTACCGACATGCTGTACACTTCAGTATATCAGGCATACAGCGGTGCTGGTAAGCACATTGACTGGGCAGAAGCTATCAAGATGGCTAATGGCGGTAAGTAAGCTTTTCTAAGATTCACAAACTTTTATCCATTTGCTTGTATATATTAGCGGTGTGAGGTGCATATCGCATCGCTGGTATATCACATATAATTTTATTTTTGAAAGGAAATAGAAACAATGAAGACTACATTGAAAAAGACAATGGCAGCTCTCTCTGCTGCTGCTGTTGTAGCTGCATCTGCAGCTGTTATGGCTGTTCCGACAAGTGCTGCTGGCGTAAGCCTGACTATGGGCAGCAAGACCCTGACTCTGGCTGAACTGAAGGCTGCTAACTATCAGGTAACTCTGCCGATCGGCGTTACCGATAGCATCAACAGTGTTGGCTTCGGTGTAACTCTGGGCGAAGGTCTGACTTATGTTGACCTGGAAGCTTCTGTAAAGAAGGCTACCTGCCTGGCAGCTACTAACGATGCTGGCAACTTCGTATTCGCTCCGTTTGCATATGCAACTGTTCCGCTGAAGGCTGTTAGCGGTCAGATCGCTGCAATCACCGTTGAAGTTAGCAAGGATGCTAAGGCTGGCGACACCTTCACCCTGTCTATCGACGGTAAGGATTCCGACGGCGTAGAAACCTCTTACAAGAACGGCGAAACTGGTGACAGCGGCGTTCCGGGCGGCGGTGCTGGTACCATCACCATCGCTGAAGATCCGACCGAGCCGACCACCGAAGCTACCACAGCAGCTCCGACTGCTACACCGGTAGCTGCTACTACTACTACCGCTGCTAAGGTTGCTACCACAACCAAGAAGCAGGCTAAGTCCACTTCTTCTCCGAAGACTGGCGATGCTCTGCCGGTAGCTGGCGTAGCTGTAGCTGTAGCTGTAATCGGTGGCGTAGCACTGGTTGCTAAGAAGAGAAAGTAAGCATTCGCTGCGATAGCAGCAACATGTGTAACTGAATCTACATGCACGTAAGTGCATCGAGAGGGCATCTCCTTCGGGAGGTGCCCTCTTTGTTTTATTGCAGATATACTTCCCCGTATGTCGGAAACAATCGTACCTCCCGCAGGAGCAGTCCGGCGGCATGCCTACGCTGCTCCAAGCTGGCATCTGCCCACCATGCTTCCCAATTTTCTGCGGGCTGTGACGGCGGCTCAGAGGCGTTCTGACGCAGTTCCTGTTCCAGCCGCTGGTGCTCTGTCCCCAGCCGCTGGAGTTCCTCCCGCAGAAATGCCGCCGCCGCATGCGGTTCCCCCAGTTCAGCCGCCAGCCGCCGCATTCGCTGTTCCAGCTTTTCCAGAGCCACCGCCGCGGCAGAGGGTTCCGGCTCTGCCGCCTGTGCATAGGGCAGCACTGCCGCCGCCTGTTCCGCCAGCACCGGAGCCACTGCCTGTTCCACCGTTTCCGTCCGCAGTCCGGCAATGCCGGTGCAGATGCCCTGCCGTTTGCCGCGGCAGACAAAATAGGTGTAGGCTGCCCCTTTGCCGTTGCTGCGGGCATAGCAGCGTGTGCCGCACAGCCCGCAGACTGCCAGCCCCTGTAGCCACGAGGTGTGTCCTGTGCCGCGGTTGGTGCTGCCGCCGCGTGCATTCAGCCGTTCCTGTACGCTCCGCCAGAGCGTGCCGTCGATGATGCCGCGGTGCAGTCCGGCGGCGACATGTTCGCCCTCCAGATGCACCAGCTTGGAACCCTGCCGCCGGCTGGGGCTGCCGTAGACCAGATAGCCGTTTCCGCAGCAGTACGCCTCCAACGCATGTGTCAGCACTGCCCCCTGCCGCTGCAAAAATACCGCACAGGACAGATCTCCCTGCACATAGACCGGACTTCGCAGCGGCCGGAGCACCGCACGGTTGGACCCCCTTGCCCCCTGTCGGGTCCGGCTGCCGGCTTGGTTGGCGGTCTGTACCAGCTGTTCCACGTTCTGCCCTGCCACGCCGTATCCGGTGTAAAATGCCTGTACCTGCTGGGCCTCCTCCGGCTGCACTTCCAGCATGGTGGTGGGGTGCCCTCCGTGTGTCACCGGCTTTGCCGTGTAACCGTAAGGCGGCACACCGCCCAGTGCCAGCTGCTGGATGGCTCGGGCGTAGTAATTGTCCCGCACCCGTCCGGCAATGGTTTTCTGCTCCAGTTCCGCGAACATCATCAGCAGATTCAGCAGCATGCCGCCGATTTCCGTCTGGGTGTCGAAGCTTTCCCGCACGGAGTGCAGGGTCACGCCGCGGCGGCGGAATTCCTGCATCATTGCCGCAAAATCGCACAGGGAACGGGAAATTCTGTCCAGCTTATAGACATAGACGCTTTCGATCTGCCCCTGTTCCACCGCCTCCAGCATCTGCTGCAATGCCGGTCGGCGGGTGTTGGTGCCGGAGAAGCCGCGGTCGGTGTAGACCTGCTGAGGCACCGACCGGGGGCAAATGCGGCGGCAGTGCTCCACCTGCATTGCAATGGAAATGGAATCCGGACGTTCCACGGATTGTCGTGCGTAAATCGCGATCATGGTATCCCCTCCCGTACAGGGTATGCGGCTTTTCGTGCAAAATTGCTGGTGACAACGCCGCACCGCCGTTCCGGGGAAAGTTGCACCCATGATCGCGGGAGAGATCATCGCAGACACCATTTGCAATATTCTCGAGGAGGGGAGCGTTGCCCATGAACGACCTGACAGGTGAGCGAATCGGCTTTGTGGTGACCGGTTCGTTCTGTACCTTTTCCGCCGCGTTTGCACAGGCGAAGCTGCTGCGAGAAGCCGGTGCGGAACTGACACCGATTTTCTCGGAGCATGCCGCCGCCATAGATACCCGTTTCGGCACGGCGGCAGAACGGGTTGCCGAATTGGAGGAGATCTGCGGCAAACCGGCGATTCGCAGCATTGCACAGGCAGAGCCGCTTGGCCCCAGGAACCTGCTGGATCTGCTAGTGGTGGCACCCTGTACTGCCAATACCGCCGCAAAGCTGGCGAACGGCATCACGGATACCACAGCGACCATGGCAGTAAAGTCCATGCTCCGGCGGCAGAAACCCATTGTGCTGGCAATCGCCACCAATGATGCACTGCGGGCATCGGCGAAAAATATCGGGCTGTTGCTGAACACGAAGCACTATTACTTTGTGCCCCTGCGGCAGGACGCACCGGCGGAGAAGCCGGCTTCCATGGTGGCGGATTTCACGAAGCTGCCGGAAACGGTGGCTCTTGCACGGGACGGCAGACAGATCCAGCCAATTTTCGGGTAGGCGGAACTGCTGCAAAAATTCTGCGGTACGCCATATTGCCGCCATATTTTTTTCAATGTCATGTGATATACTAGAAAATGGGCGAAGTTCGGACGTTCCGGATCTCGCCCATTTTTAGGGCAATACCGCACAAAGATTGTGCGACAGATGCGTCGTCAAATTTTTCGTCAGATGGCGTACAAAGTCGCCAGACGCTCTTTGTGCGGTATTGCCTTAGGGAAACACTGAATAAAGCTTGTGCGTAAGATGCGTAGTCAGATTTTTTTGGCAGATTGCGTGCAAAGCCGTCAGGCGGGCTTTATTCAGTGTTTCCTTAGAGTACATGCGTTGTTCTGGGATTGAGGTGTATGGATTTGGCATGGATCATTTTGAAGCAGGCAATTCTCATGCTGCTGCTGAATGTGGTGGGTATCATTGCCTATCGGACAAAAGTCGTGGACAAAAACGGCGGCAGGCAGTTTTCCAACTTTGTATTGGAAATTGTCACGCCGGTGCTGGTGGTGAACGCCTACGCCGACGTGGAGTATGAGTCCCGTCTTGTGGTGAATATGCTCTGGACGTTTCTGCTGGCGGCGGTGTCCTATGTGGTGTTTATTGCGGCAGTGTATCTGCTGGTGCGGCAGAAGCCGGGGCGGGAAACGGAAATCGAACGCTTTTCCGCCATTTACAGCAACTGCGGCTTCATGGGGATTCCGCTGGCGAGTGCGATTCTGGGGAACGAGGGCGTGTTTTATACCACGGCATTCCTGTCGGTGTTCTTCTGCTTCGCGTGGACACACGGCATCATGCTGCTGACAGGGCAGCACGACCGGAAAGCACTGGTGAAGAAGCTGTGCTCTCCCACCATGATCGGTATCGCGATCGGGCTGCTGCTGTTCTTCTTTCGGATTCCGCTGCCGGATCTGCTGGGAAAAACTTTCGGCTATGTGGCAGGGCTGAATACGCCTATGGCAATGGTGGCTTCGGGTATCAGCGTGGCACAGGCAGATCTGTTCCACGCCCTGAAAAATCCGCGGGTGTACTATGTCAGTGCCGTGAAGCTGCTGATCGTGCCGGTGATTCTGGCGGCACTGTTTCTGCCGCTGGGCTTCATTCCGGAGTCTGTCCGTATTGTCGTGCTGGTGCTGATGGCAGCCCCCTCGGCGGCAATGTGCACGCTCCAGTGCCAGAAACACGATATGAACGATGCCTACGCTTCCCACATTTTTGCCGTCGCCACGCTGGTGTCCATGCTGACCATGCCCGCGGTGGTGAAGCTGTTTACATGGGCGTTGGAGTTGGTGTGAAGTATAGCCTTTCTTGGAATGTGTAGGGGCGATGCCCACAGCCCCGCGGACTTGCCCGAGGACAGCAATTTTCTAGGGCAGCCACACCGAAACCGTCCGGCGGAATTCGCTCGTTGCCCTTGCCTGTATCAGTAATGTTGATATTCGATTGTTTTTCTTATGCAAGTGGGTAACTTTATTTCATACGGCGTTTGCAAGTTTATCTGTTTATCGTCTTTCATGTACAACCGATTTCACAAGGAGTTACGCTTCTTTTTTTCTTTGCTGAAAAGAAAAAAAGAAGCAAAAAAAGAAAAGAGTTCGCGTTTCACTTGTACTGTAAGATTCAAGTATCACCCGAAGATTCCACAAGAAACTGTCACAATAGATTCTCACCAACAAAACTCCCCCGGAGGGGCATACAGGCGGCTGCTGCCGCCGTAACATTACCCTTTTTACACTTGAAATTGGGGCGTAAGGTCAGCGGCGACTCGCCGCCCGTTAATCATTACTAGCCATGGATCGCATAATAGATCTAACGGATCACCGCGATAAAGCTGTAAGTCCGCGTCCATGCCTGCGGCAATGCTGCCTATGCGGTTCTCCACACCGAGGATTTCCGCCGCACCGGCAGTAATGGCATATAAGGCATCTTCCCGCTGCATGCCGCCCTTGACTGCCAGAGCCGCCGTGGTGGGCAGATACTGAATGGGAATCACAGGGTGGTCGGTGCACAGTGCCAGCTTGACACCCGCTTTCTGCATTATAGACGGACCGGAAATGGTGAGGTGCTGCATCTCCGGCTTGCATCGGTCGCACAGGATCGGACCGGCAATCACCGGAGCATTCTCCTCCGCCAGAATGTCCGCGATCAGGTGTCCCTCTGTGCCGTGAATGATCACATAGTCCAGATTGAACTCCTTGGCAATGCGAATGGCAGTGCAGATGTCGTCTGCCCGGTGGCAGTGGAAGTGTGCTTTCACATCTCGTTCCAGCAGGGGCAGTAGTGCCTCGGATTTGGCATCGTAGTCCGGCATGTGTTCGTCGGGATCGCTCTCCGCAAAGTCCAGTTCCTGCTGATACCGCTGTGCTTTCGCCAGCCCCTCCCGTATCATTGCCGCTGTCGCCATGCGGGTGATCGGCGTTTCGTCCCTGTCGTTGTAGACGCTCTTGGGATTCTCGCCAAGGGCAAATTTCACGCCGGTGCCGATCTGCATGCGGTCTGCCATACGTCCTGCTGTTTTCAGGATCGCCATGGTGCCGCCGCAGGCGTTGGCACTGCCGGGAGAAGTCATCACCGTAGTCACGCCGGCTGCACGTGCTTCGGCAAAACAGTGATCCAGCGGGTTTACGCCGTCAATGACACGCAGATGCGGGGTAAAAGGATCGGTGGCTTCGTTGCAGTCGTCCCCCTCGAAAGCAATGCCGTTTTCGATAATGCCGAGGTGGGTGTGTGCATCGATAAAGCCCGGCAGCAGCACCGAACCGCCGGCATCAATATCCTCCGGCGACAGTTCCGCCGGCTTGCCGGACTCCACGGCGGTGATCTTGCCGTTTTCTATGCAGACATAGCCGTTTTCCAGAATGCCGGCATCTGTCATCGTATGTATGGTCGCGTTCCAGATTTTCATGTACGTTCCTCTTTTCGTTTCCGTGGTTTCGGCATGGAAAGACTGTAGCTTTCTTCCAGCAGCCAGAACAGTTCCGGTTCCGGCAGTGTGCCGTCCACCAGGACAGTGACCCAGTGGGTCTTATTCATGTGGTACGCGGGGAAGATTCCTGCCTTTTGCAGCAGCGAACCGGTTTCCAGCGGACTGCACTTCACATTGAGAATATGCACCGTTCTGCCAGACGGCAGTCCCAGCTTCTCCGTGGGAATATCCGTCAGCAGCCCGTACCACTTGCCGTTTTCTCTGTGCCGCAGAACCGCTGCGTCCGGTGTGCTTTTCCACAGATATTCCGGCGTGGTGCCGAAATTTTCCGCGGCATAGCGGAGAATGCTTTCCCGTTGATTTGTCATATTGCCGTTACTCCAGTGATACAATGGTCACGCCGTCTTCGCCCTCGCCAAACGTGCCAAGGCGGAAATTCTTGACGTATTTCAGCTGTTTCAGCCGCTGGTGAATGGCTTTTCGCAGCAGTCCGGTGCCCTTGCCGTGAATGATCGTCACCGTGGCAATGTGGGACATGACGGCTCTGTCCAGAAAAGCATCCATCTGATAAACGCCCTCGTCACAGGTACAGCCGCGAATATCCAGTTCCATGGTGCCCCGTCTGGCTGCCTGAGCCGAAACCCGTCCGGCAGTCTGCCGCTGTTTCTGCTGGCTCTTTTTCTTTTCCTCCGCACCGGCAACCAGCCGCAGCTTTTCCTGCGGCACCTTGGTACGCATGGCACCGATCTGCAAAAAGACAGTGCCGTTCTTGTCCGGCTTTCCGGCAACTACCGCTTTCTGCTTGGTGTCGGTCAGCATGACGGTGTCGCCTACCTGCAATTCCCGCGGGAGCACATAGTCCTCGTCCGGCACCTCGGTCAGCGGGTTGGCGGTTTCGTACATCTTCCGGAAGCCCCGCTTGACGTTGCCCTTGGCACGGATCACATCGTCCCCGAAAGTCGCCTTTTCCTTGGCTTTCCGCAGCTGATCCAGTTCGGAGATCATCTCGTTGGACTGTGCCTTGGTGGTTTCCACGATTC
>ENA-OQIE01001556-OQIE01001556.1-human-gut-metagenome-genome-assembly--contig:-NODE-1556-length-10189-cov-2.724189_pt1 | contig 10189 bp, 7 predicted proteins | sample MGYA00242569_ERZ504731 | MGnify/ENA primary metagenome ERZ504731 (study PRJEB26092, sample SAMD00036208) | human gut metagenome | host: Homo sapiens | study: EMG produced TPA metagenomics assembly of...
CGTCGCGGATATTGGTCATGCCTGTTACAAACAATAGCAGACGCTCGAATCCGAGTCCGAAACCGGAGTGAGGACATGAACCAAACTTACGGGTATCCAGATACCACCACATATCTTTCATCGGAATGTTCAATTCCTGAATGCGGGTCATCAGTTTATCATAGTCTGCTTCACGTTCGGAACCACCAATGATTTCACCAATCTTCGGGAACAATACATCCATGGCGCGAACGGTCTTTCCATCTTCATTCTGCTTCATATAGAATGCCTTGATTTCTTTCGGATAGTCAGTCAGAATAACCGGACGTTTGAAGTGTTCTTCCACCAAGAAGCGTTCGTGCTCTGACGCCAAGTCTACCCCCCAATAAACCGGGAATTCAAACTTATGCCCTTTCGCTACCGCTTCTTCCAAGATCTTGATACCTTCTGTATAAGGCAAACGAACGAAAGTTTCTTTCAATACGCCCTGCAAACGCTCTATCAAGCCCTTATCGAACATATCATTCAAGAACTTCACATCGTCATAGCAATTATCCAATGCCCACCGAACACAGTATTTAATGAAATCTTCAGCCAAATCCATGTTGTCGATGATATCATTGAAAGCAACTTCCGGCTCAATCATCCAGAACTCTGCCAAGTGACGCGGAGTATTCGAATTTTCGGCACGGAAAGTCGGACCGAAGGTATAAATAGCGCCCAATGCCGTGGCAGCCAGCTCACCTTCCAACTGACCGGAAACAGTCAGACTTGCCTGTTTGCCAAAGAAATCATCATCATAAATAATAGAGCCGTTTTCATCCTTCTTCAAGTCATAGAGATTCTTGGTAGTAACCTGGAACATCTGACCGGCTCCTTCACAGTCTGATGCTGTAATAATAGGAGTATGGAAGTAGAAAAAGCCACGTTCATGAAAAAACTTATGGATAGCAATTGCCATATTGTGACGAATGCGGAACACTGCGCCGAAAGTATTGGTACGCGGACGCAAGTGAGCAATCTCACGAAGGAATTCCATCGTATGACCTTTTTTCTGCAACGGATAGGTGTTATCGCAAGCACCCAGCACCTCTATTTCACGTGCCTGAATCTCGGCAGCCTGACCGGAACCGATAGATTCGGTCAGTTCACCATTCACACTGATACATGCACCTGTAGTGATGAGTTTCAATATTTCTTCATCGAAATTTGACAAATCAACTACTATCTGCACATTATTTATTGTAGAACCGTCATTCAGGGCGATAAAATTTACCTGTTTGCTACCGCGGCGGGTACGAACCCAACCTTTTACATTGACCATCGCACCAAAATCACGGCACTTCAGCAGGTCAACAATCTTTGTTCTACTAATTTTTTCCATTGTTTTGTCTCTTTATTGTTTATTATTCAAATGAGCCCATGCGGAGCATGTTCACTTCTTGTTCAGTCAGGTAACGCCAATCACCGCGGCGCAAACCTTTTTTAGTCAGACCAGCAAAATAAACGCGGTCCAGCTTGATCACCTTATATCCCAAGGATTCAAAAATACGACGCACAATACGGTTCTTTCCGGAATGGATTTCAATACCGACTTGTGATTTATCTGTTTCCGATGCATAGCTGATGGCATCTGCATGAATCTCTCCATCATCCAATGTCACACCTGCTGCAATTTGGTCAAGATCTGCCTTGGTTACATTCTTATCACAATATACATGATAAATCTTCTTCTTCAAATACTTAGGATGAGTCAGCTTGGAAGCCAAATCACCATCGTTAGTTAACAATAACACACCGGTAGTATTACGATCTAAACGCCCAACAGGATAAATACGCTCCTTACAAGCACCTTTCACAAAATCCATTACAGTCTTACGTTCCTGAGGATCATCAGAAGTAGTCACACAATCCTTCGGTTTATTCAACAAAATATAAGTTTTGCGTTCAATACTTACCGGTTCGTCATGGAACTTCACTTCGTCTGTACGCTTGATTTTAGTACCTAATTCGGTTACCACTTCACCATTTACACTGACTACACCTGCTGTAATAAACTCATCAGCCTCACGACGGGAACATATACCTGCATTAGCCAAGAATTTGTTCAGACGAATCGGCTCATTTGGATCGGTCAATATATCTTTATATTCAATCTGTTTCTTCAGACTATACTTTGCATTCGGGTTATAATCAGCCGTACGGGGACGATAGGAACGCTTGTATCCACCACATTGATTATAACCACCGGTACGCGGACGATAAGGACGGTCGCCGCCTTGATTATAACCGCCGGTACGAGGACGATAAGGACGGTCACCGCCTTGATTATAACCGCCGGTACGAGGACGCGGAGTGTAAGAACGCTGTTCACCCCCTTCACCGCTGTTAAAACGGGGACGCGGAGTATAAGGACGCTGCTCACCCCCTTCGCGATTATAGTTTGTGCGGGGACGATATTGACGCTCACCACCTTCCTCACTATTATTAAAACGAGGGCGCGGAGTATACGGACGCTGCTCGCCACCTTCACGATTATAATTTGTACGAGGACGGTATGAACGTTGGTCTCCTCCATCCTCACTGTTAGGATTAAAGCGGGGACGTTGCGGACGGTCTCCGTTATTGTTATAGCGATTATAGGAAGGACGGTCACCGTTGTTATAAGAAGAACGGTAGGGACGGTCTCCACCTTCGCGATTATAGCTGTTCGTACGAGGACGATAAGGACGCTGTTCGCCGTCGTTGTTGTATCTGTTGTAATTATTGTCTCTGTTATAAGACTTATAACCACCATCACGGCTTACATTCTGGTTTTCTTCATTTGCAGCACCTTCTTGTCTGCTTTCATTTTCTGTACTCATGGTTTTCCTTTTATTTTTTAATTAATGTATAACGCCCTCTCGGGCTTTTTGGATTAAAATCTAACTAACTATTTTTTAAATACCTGTATAATTATGCGGTGTAATTACCCGCAGTTCCTTTTTAATGTCTTCGCTTACATTTAGTGTTTCTATAAATTCTTTAATAGACTCTTCTGTGATAGCCTGGTTTGTACGGGTCAAAGCTTTCAATGCCTCATACGGATGAGGATAGGCTTCGCGGCGCAGAATTGTCTGGATAGCTTCCGCCACCACACTCCAACAATTATCCAAGTCGGCATAGATTGCTTTCTCATTCAGCAACAGTTTGCGCAGACCTTTCAACGAACTTTGGATAGCAATCACAATGTGACCGAAAGGTACACCGACGTTACGCAACACAGTAGAGTCTGTCAAGTCACGTTGCAAGCGGGAAACAGGCAACTTAGAAGAAAGGTGTTCCAAAATAGCATTTGCCATACCTAGATTACCTTCAGCATTTTCGAAATCAATAGGATTCACCTTATGCGGCATGGCACTGGAACCTACTTCACCCGCTTTAATCTTCTGCTTGAAATATTCCATAGAGATGTACTGCCAGAAGTCGCGGTTCATGTCAATCATAATGGTATTGATGCGTTTCATCGCATCAAAAATGGCTCCCAGATTATCATAATTAGAGATCTGAGTAGTATATTCCTCACGTTCCAATCCCAGCTTTCCTGCTACAAACTTATTACCGAATTCTTTCCAGTCATATTCGGGATAAGCTACATGATGCGCATTGTAGTTACCCGTCGCACCACCGAATTTAGCCGTGACAGGACAAGCTTTCAATACAGCCAGCTGACGATTCAGACGATAAACGAAAACCATGATTTCTTTACCCAAGCGAGTCGGAGAAGCAGGCTGTCCATGTGTTTTTGCCAACATAGGGATATTTGCCCATTCTTCAGCGTATGTAGTCAACTGGGCAATCAGCTCTTCAATTTGCGGATAGTATACTTGTTCCAATGCCTCCTTTATAGACAAAGGTACAGAGGTATTGTTTATGTCCTGTGATGTCAATCCGAAATGAATAAATTCTTTGCATTCCTCCATTCCGCCCAACTTATCGAATTCTTCTTTGATGAAATATTCTACAGCCTTTACATCGTGGTTTGTTACACTTTCTATCTCTTTAATACGCTGTGCGTCAGCCTCTGAAAAGTTCTTATAAATAGCGCGCAATGCATCAAAACGTGCATGATCAAAGTCTTTCAGCTGTGGCAACGGTAGTTCACACAGAGTGATAAAGTATTCAATTTCTACCTGCACACGGTACTTGATGAGTGCAAATTCAGAAAAATAAGAGGCCAAAGCTCCCGCTTTTCCTCTGTATCGACCGTCAATAGGTGATATTGCCGTGAGTAAATCGAGCTCCATATTATATTCTTTGATAATTATCAGACTGCAAAATTAATTCTTTTTCTTGAGTTTAACGGTCTGAAGATGCATAAAGTTTGCGAAAATGAAGATTTATTTCACAAATCCCTTTTTAGTCCATTTCAGACTATTCCAACGCTGTACAAAGATAATACCACGAAGATTTTCATCCAGCACAAATGCACACCACATACCTACCAGTCCCCATCCCCAATGAATACCGAACAAGAAACCACAACCTACGGCAACGCTCCACTGAACAACAAATCCTACATAAAACGGATAATTCACATCACCCGTTGCACGTAAAGCATTCGTCGCATAAATATTAATAGCCCGGCCCACTTCCAAAATCACATCAATAAACAGGATAATAGTACCCAAACGGATAATTTCCGGATTATCCGTCAGCCAGCTAAACAAAGTATGCCCCATCAAAGCCCAGATACAGGATAAAACTAAAGAAACCAAAATAGAAATACGCATCACATATTTGCCCAACAGATAAGCTGCATGAAGTTTCCTCTCACCTACCAAATGACCAATACAGATGGCTCCGCCTTGTGCCATGGCAATAGCAAACAAATAAACGAACATCACTATATTCACCACATAGGTACGAGTAGCCAGCGCTTCATTCCCCAACATATTAATAAAATAGGTCAATACTACCTGAGAGAAACTGTAGGACATATTTTCTCCGGCCGAAGGGACTCCGATTTTCAACAGGTTTTTCAGCTCGACAAACGGGAAGGGGCGAAAATAGGATAACGGAAATCTGGGAATATGTTTACGGAAAAGAATCACAAAAAGTATCACCATAGATACCCCTCGGGCAAATGCAGTAGAAATAGCAGCACCTTCCACTCCCAAAGCCGGCATACCGAACTTACCAAAAATCAGCGAATAGTTACCAATGATATTCAGAATATTTACAACTACCGTTACCATCATGGGATAAACTGCTTTATTGGCACTGCGCAAAGAGGCAGAAATAGTCAGAGATATGGCTTGAAAAAAAGCGAATGCCCCTACTATCTCCATGTAACTCACTCCATATTCCATCAGTTCGGAACGAAGCCCCATCATGGACAACAGGAAAGTGGCTCCATAGTGTAAAATGGCACTAACGAATAAACCGAACGCCAGATTGAGTATCAATGATACTCCCACCACCTGCACCATATTCTTGTGCATTCTTGCTCCCAAATATTGCGAACAGAGTACGGAAGTTCCTATATTGATCACCTCAAATATCAGGAAAGCAAACATAATGAGCTGGTTGACCACCCCTACAGCAGCCACACTATTGTCTGAATACTGACTCAGCATCACGGTATCCACTGCACCCAGCATCATAATCAGTAATGTTTCAATGAAAATAGGAACCGCCAGTCTGGCTAGGTTCTTTCGTATGCTCCTCGGTTCTTGAATTACGTCCACTTATCATCTTTGATTTTCGGGGTGCAAAGGTACGGACTTTTCACGATGCAACGGTTTGATTTATATCAAGAAATATGAACTTAAGATTTTTACCAGAAGATAAACAGGAATCTGATCTTTTCTTTTTATCTTTAGAACCAAATCTTAAATCAATAGAACAACATGAAAAAAGGAATCCTTCTGTTATCTGCAATTCTAGCATTGGGCTCTCTGTCCTCATCCGCCCAAAAAAGAACAGCCACCATGACTGATGAAGAAATGTACCTTGATGCCATGCATCATAACATCACTACCGAAAAGATTTTCGGTTATGTAAAGCAACTTTCAGACCCAGCCTTGGAGGGACGACTCGCAGGTTCGCCCGGAATGGCTAAAGCTGTAGATATCGTAAAAGGATATTTTAAAGAGTGGGAACTGATACCCGGTGGTGAGAATGGTTCCTACATACAGCTATTCCCCCACCCTTGTGTGGAAATACAACCGGGAAGCACTATGGATATCCTATTTCCTGTCACCCAAGGCAAGAAAAAAACTGTATGGATCTCTAAGACATATCCTTGGGCAGATGGTTGGTTTGCCGGAGGAATGACCAGTGACGGGGAAGTGACAGCCGATGTGGTATACGCCGGATTTGGCGTTACAGCACCCGAATTAGCATATGATGATTACAAAGATATAGATGTAAAAGGCAAGATTGTGCTGGTGGAGGGAGAAACACCCAATATAAGCCGTAACCCCGATTCACTGACCATGTGGTACAAACATACTTTGCACCAAACCAAGCTGAACAATGCCGTAACCCATGGTGCGGCAGGCTTGTTATACAAATGGGTTCCCGGTCCAAATGCCCCCTATAATCCAGGATTTGTCTATTGTCATGTTACAGACACTGTGGTTAATGATATTTTCAGGGGAACAGGCAAGACTTATAAAGAGACTATCCGGCAGATTTATAAGACTCAGAAGCCTGCCTCTTTCCATACCGGAAAGAGAGCCCACATCAAAATGAATGCTACCTATAATCCCAATGCTACTGGAAAAAATATTTTGGGTATGATCAAAGGCAGTGACCCTATACTGTGCAATGAATATGTAATCATTTCCGCCCATCTGGACCACTTGGGAATGATTCCTTTCCTTATTGAAGGAGCGAATGACAACAATTCTTCCTCCGCCGCCATGCTGGGAGTAGCCGAAGCACTGGCAAAATCAAAGATAAAACCCAAACGCAGCATCATTTTCATGAGTGTGGACGGCGAGGAAGCCGGACTCACCGGTAGCACTTATTATACTAATCATCCTCTTGTACCAAAGGATAAAGTAATAGCAATCCTGAATCTGGAGCAGGTGGGTGTAGGCCAGATGTTAGGGGCGAACTACCACTATAAATACCCCGAATTGGCCAAACTGTCCCAAAAAGCCAATGCTATGTATGTGCATCGACGTCTGTTCACTAATGAAACTCATTTCCTGACTCGTCCTCGTACAGATGGTGCTGTTTTTATGAAAGCCGGTTATCCATGCATTGATTTATGGGCATTAGGAGGTGGCTATTACCATCATCCTAAAGATAATATCCGATCCATCAACCCCGATATCCTTCGAGCTGCAACCGAATGGTTATACTGGACTACTATTTTTATAGCAAACAAGTGAACAAATACAAGAAATCCCGACGAGCGCCACTCTGCCGGGATTTCTTTATTCAACCGATGCCATGTCTGCATTGTTCCATATATGTGTTGTGTTATTGTTGGGTCAGATATTCCTTGTACATCTTCTCTATTTCCTTTATGGGAATATCCAATGCACTCACTTGTCTGAAAAACTCCGGCAATTCTTCATGCAGAAATATATCTTTACGCAAAGTGATAATCCGGTCTTTAGCCCCTGCCGATACAAAATAACCGATACCGCGTTTATTATAAATAATCTCTTGTCCTTGAAGGTAATCATACGTACGGACCACTGTATTTGCATTCACCTCCACCGTGGCGGCGTATTCTCTGACAGACGGAATACGCCCTTCCTCGGCATATTGTCCTTGCAGGATTTCATCATTTATCCGGTCGGCTATCTGCAAGTAAATGGATTTACTTTCTTTAAATTTCATAGCAAACGGAATTTAGGTTTAACAACTTGCGAACGGGTAAAAAGCTGGTAACTCAGCCACCAGTTAAACATAGTGAATGCACTGAAAAACGCTACTCCTAACGAAAGTAACTTGTTTAATGTCATCCACTGGAAATTAGTTTCCAGCCACTCAGAAAAACTGCGCATATTGTCATCTCCTATCCATGAAAGAATGTGCACCGATAAAACAGAAAACAGAATAGAAATAAGCATCAAAGCACCCAATGTCTTGAAAAAAGGTTTCTTATACCAATAATTTCCCCCTAGAATATACAATGAATGTGACCATAACAGGAAAGCCCATCCGCACAATTCACCCAACCAATTCTGGTACGGCATATTCATAGCATAGCCTGATCCCCTATATATCTGCTCACCATCTACCGAAGCCATAGAAAGAAGGTTATACAAAACAGATTGATGGAATGTTTCAGGCACATTAAATAAAGGAAGTAACAGATAACGGGTAATTTCCGCCAATGACGCCGCAACAAAGACAGCCGCAGCCAATCCTACCGTAACAATCAAGAATCGTGCTACAAATTTCTCTATCATAGTTGCCGGAAGCATCAAAAAAGCGATACGTTTTTCTTTTGTAATCATATTTTCCATAATGTTAGCAGCATAGACAATGCCAAAAATACCGATGATAAAAGCAAAGGTTCCCATTATATTAGAACAATAATGCTGAAAAGCCATTTGAGAATCACTATACGTCACCTGTTTCGACATTGTGAGCACCATTACCAATGCAAATGCAGCATAAATTCCGATCAGACGATAAAGATTTGTTTTCCAATTTTCCATAATCTCGCGTTTCATTACCATTGCAATACGCGAAAAGCTAAAGAATTTATTCGTATCCATAGTGTGTTTGTATTACTTGTTAAACAGAAATTGCATTTTTTCTCTCTCTGTCAGCATAGCGTTAAATAATACTTCCAGGTTCAGATTCGTTTCCTCATTATACGTATTCGGAAAAATTACGCTGTTTCCCTGGACGGACGGCTGAACATACAATGCTGTATCCGTCGATTCATTCATTCCTTGCTCTACAAAATAAAGTTTCTCACAGATCGTCTTTACCGATTCATTCAATAATACGCGGGTTCCATCAATAATAACCACATGATCCAGCAGGCTGTCAATATCTCTCACCTGGTGCGTAGAGATGATGACTGCTTTTTCATCGGTCATGCCCGAAGCGATTACTTTACGAAACTGACTTTTAGAAGGAATATCCAATCCATTGCTAGGTTCGTCCATAACCAATAAAGAGGTATTGGTAGCTAATGCAAAGCACATAAATACTTTCTTCTTCTGCCCCATCGAAAGTTCACCCAAATGAATATCTTCATTCATATCAAAATCATGAAGGCAGGCATTCAAAAGCTCATTGCTAAAATTCGGATAGAACGGTGTGTTCAGTTTTAAGTATCGTTTCAAACTGACTGATGGCAAAGCAAACTCTTCAGGCACTAGAAACATATCCTGCAAAGTCAGGGGATAGCGCATGGAAACATCTACCCCTTTGTAAAGTACCTGTCCGGCCTGAGGACGAAGCAGACCTGTCATTAAATAGAGCAAAGTAGATTTACCTGTACCGTTCTTTCCTAAAAGACCGTAAACTGAACCTTTATCCAGCGTCAACGAGAAGTCATTAAAGACACTCTGTTTTTTCTTTCCATAACTGAAAGATAAGTTCTTTATTTCAATCATCATTGTGTTTATGTTTTTATTAGTTATTTAGTGTACTAGTTCATTAGTATAATACAAATACATATAGTTCATTTGAATAACCAAGAAGTATAGCCAATGTTTAACTTTCGTTAATCTCTAAACAAATTAAGCGGGCAGCAACTAAGTACTGTCCGCTCAACCCAAATGATAAATGAAAAAAAGAAGGACTATTTAATTCCTCCTAGTGCCTTAGTAGCAGTTTCGTTCTCAGGATCAATTTCCAATATTTTATTCCAATACTGTTTTGACTGGTTATAATCCTCTTTTACAAAATAATAATACCCCAAATAGCTGTTACATTCTACCAATACTGATTTAGTAGCATCAGGCTTCTGTTCCAGAATACTCAGTGCAGCCTCATAATACGGCTTTGCCAGTCCCTGAGTGGTTTCAGGATCACGCAAAGAATTAACACGGGCACGCCAAAAATTTCCCAAATAGTTATCAGGAACTTTAACAGCCACCTGTGCAAAAATAGTATCGGCTTCAGCCAAATATGTCGGTTGTTTATCCTGATAAGCCGAATCGGTAGCAGCATAATAGTTCAAACGACCATATAAAAAGAGATCACTAATATCCGGGGAGCTTTTAATTTCATCCAGATAATT
>ENA-OQIE01001558-OQIE01001558.1-human-gut-metagenome-genome-assembly--contig:-NODE-1558-length-10182-cov-8.632756_pt1 | contig 10182 bp, 6 predicted proteins | sample MGYA00242569_ERZ504731 | MGnify/ENA primary metagenome ERZ504731 (study PRJEB26092, sample SAMD00036208) | human gut metagenome | host: Homo sapiens | study: EMG produced TPA metagenomics assembly of...
AAATCCCACCTTTGTAGTTTCACATCGATGGGATAATTTTAATTATTTCGTGTGTCTACCTCGGTGGGATTATATCAGTTTTATGTCTTTTTACAGTTTCCTTAATGACCGCATCAAACTGTTCTTCACTCGTTTTAAAATACTTGTCCGGCATATCTTTACGAATCATTGGCTTACGCGGAGGAATCACAACCACTCTTTTATTATAGACTTCTAAAAGCTCCTCTTTACCATCTTTGATTGTACCACTCATACCTGACATCTTCGGAAATAAATTAAACAAATTTTGATACGTAATACTCGCAACCGAACGCTGTTCTTGACTCAATTTTAAATGTTCCTTTTCTTCAATCGCCTGATGAGAACCACCACGAAGCTTCATTCCCTTCATTTTACGACCCGTACTCTTATCTAATAGAACAATTTCTCCCTCATCGGTTGCGACGTAGTCCACATCTATTTCCATTAAGAAATGGGCACGTAAAGCTAAGACAATATGTCTTAAAACATCAAAATTTTCTTTACTATATAAATTTTCAATACGGAAATAACGCTTCGCATATTCAATTCCTTTATTGGTCAACCATACCTTTTTGTCTTCAATTTCATAGTGAACATCTTCTACTAATGTCGTCACAAAAAAATCGGTAATACCATATAAATTGGATTGAACACGAGGAGAACCTGAAATAACTAAAGGCATACTTGCACTATCTAATAATACAGAATCTGCTTCATCAATAATCACAAAGTAAAAGTCTCGCATAAAACGATCTTCTTTAGACTGTACTAAGTTATTTAATAAATAATCAAATCCTAATGAACCATGCGTTGTATATACAATATCAGCTGCATAGACATCCTTTTTTGAATCATTGTCTAACTTTTCATTTGTATCACGCTTTACACCTGCTTCTACACTCAAACCTAAAAACTTATAGACTTGACCCATCTCTTCGGCATCACGAATGGCCAAATATTCATTGGCTGTTACTAAAATACTACTTTTACCAGTCAATCCATTTAAATATAAAGGCATTGTTGCCGTTAAAGTTTTTCCTTCCCCCGTATTCATTTCGCATAAATAGCACAAATGAAGTGCAATACCACCTAAAATCTGTACATCATAAGGAAACATACCTAATACACGATAATCGGCTTCACAACATACCGCAAACGCTTCTGGAAGAAGATCATCTGTTGTTTCTCCATTTTTTAAACGTTCTTTGAATTCCAACGTTTTATTCTTCAGTTCATAATCACTAAGTTCTTTAACCTTTTTACACTCCTCTTTGACTTTACCCAAAAGAAAGTGTAATCTCTTATCAATTTTATTCATTTTACCCTTCCTTTTCTGTAATCACAAAAGAATGAAAATGCATCTTAGTACCACCCGCATTAATCAGCTGTACACGATAGCTATATGTTTTTAAAGGACACTTAAAATCCATTTCCGGTTCACGAATGATAAGTGTACCCGCCTCATTTTCATAACGATCATAGAACACCATTCGTATTAAATACGATTCAAAATCACTCATATTTACCTGGATATGATAAGAACTCTCTCCATCAATAATTGGTAAAGATGGCTCAGTTCTCATCATTTGATAGTTTACTTTGGAATACCATTCCTTAATAACTGTTCCCGGAGGCATTAATTCATTTTCAAATTCAATATCTTCACGAGAATGAAACCAAATCTTAGATCCATATAAATAGGTTCCAAACGTATCTTCATTCCATATAACTTTCCAAGCCTTATTTTTCATCTGGTTCACCTCGATTAAAATCCGATTTCAAAATATCATCATATTGTTTTTTAAACCACGCAACAATACTATACGTATCATCGTTATGACGACCATGAACACCTTTACCAATCACTTCAACACCCACATCATCAATATGGGAAATCAAACGATTGTAGGCTGTCATATCATAATCATCTTCTAACATATATGAAATAATAAATTTTGTATGTGACCAATCCGTTTGATCAAACAAATCCCAAAAACGATGATTCAATGCATCAATTGACTTTAAACTCATATCCCCATAATTCTTTGACAATACATCTAATGAAGTAGGAAAACCTCCTGGTCTAGAAATACGTTCATTATTGGCCATATCACCCAAGCTAGCCAATGGTTTACCCAATAAAATCGCATGCGGCCTTAATTTACAACCATTATATAAAGCTCCAAAAGTTCCCATAGAAAGTCCAGACAAAATCAATTGTGAGTTATCAAAACCTAATTGTTTCAAACAATCTTGAATACCAGAAACAATAAGATTTTCATATTCTTTGTCTCCCAAATAGAAGGCTCCACCCTCTAGTCGAGCTTCAGAAATCAACAAAAATGGCGTTCCCATATTACGCATCATATAGAATCCTTCAAAACCTTCTTGTGTCTTATATCCACTAAAATATACATTTAAAGGTGGTTTCATATCTCCTGGATCAAAGTACATAAAAACTTCTTCACGTTTAGATGTAACCTTACGGATTCCTCCAGGTAAAAAAGATCCATATTCTTTACGAGAATGACGATCATGCAAACCTACTATTTTTAATTTCCCCTTACCCTTTGCGAGTAAAGAAATAAATACAGGACCATCTATCTTATCATTACTTAAATGAACAATTGAACTTAAATCTTTTTCTGAATAGATCCAACGATTCTGTAAAGATGAAAGTGAACCACCTTCAAACTGTTCGATTTTCAATTCAATTGAAACAGACTCATCCTTTTCAAATTCTAACCATAAATCTAAAGTTTGACCTTTAAATAGAGGGATATTATACCTCCAATATGCCACTTGATAAAAATCATCCCCATAATCACCATCTAATTCAACACCTGAAAATCCATCCCAGAAAACACTACCTTTAAAGCTTTGTGAAATAGATAGTGTCTGAGGAACAAATTTCTCACCATAGGTATAAGAATAGAAAAGCTGTATATCCTTATCAATAAATGTTTGTAGAGAATTCACATCTACGTATTTTGCCATTCTAGAAGCATAGATCCATTTTGTCCAACCCTTCAATTCAACCGAATCTAGCACAAACATTGTATAAGCACGAATCTTCTTTAATAAAATATATGCCTCTTCTTTATTTACACAACGACTTAAAACACATACATCATAACCACGTTCTGTAGCCTCTTCTAAATCGTCTACATAATTCCAAGTTACATTATCAGGAATATGAAGCTGTAAACTTAAATCTTCCTTTCCAACTTGTAAAACACTAATCTTGTTCAACTTGCTTCATAACTCCCTTCCACTTACGAATTAAACTTGCCGTATTATATTCCTTACCTAATTCATAAGAATAAATCATACACTTATTCCAATTCGTAATATTATCCAAATAATACTTTAAACCATTCAATACTTCAGATACTTCTTTGACAATAAAACCATTCTTCCCATCATGCACATATTGTGTATTAAAAGAAACAATTTGCGGAATGGCACTACTAATACATGATATCTGTAAATATAAATCTGGTCGTGATGTCACATCCACCATAATACGTTGTTCCCGAATACATTTAGAAATACTCAACTCATCCACACATTGGTCTACAAAGAATTTAATTGAAACTTTCTTTTCTTCGTCCAAATCAAACTCCGCTTTATCATTCGTTTCTTTGCGAGCTAATCTTTCATCGAGTCCATTTACTTTTAGTACTTCACGAGTGAAATTCAAAACGGAATCCACACGATCCCAATTTGCGACACGCGTAAAGAAATGAACTCGTGCTGTTTCATTTATTTCAAAATACTTAGCGAATAAAACAATCAATTCTTCAAATTTTGATTGTTCAATCGTATCAATAGGAACCAAAATATTTTGAACCGTTAATTGTTGACTAATCCCAAAATCAGCACGCGTATCAAATGGTGTAATATCTATAATTGGTAAAGTTTTACCTGCATATTTTTCTAAAGGACGAATTTTATGTTTCGAATCGACAATACAATAATTTGTATTTCGAATTAATGATTTCAATTCTGCATCATCAAATAATTCCAAACGATTTTGATAGAAAGAAAGAATTGTTTTTCTTTTTGAGAATAAGCTTTCTAATAAATCATGATGAAGAGTATGCATTGCCAAACAGAAAATATCCGTTGAATCTGTCATTTCATCTAGATATGTTGAAAAAACCTCTTCAATTAAGGGTTCCATTGAATCATAATTTAAACAATTAAAATCATATCTTTTATTATTAATTAAATAGAAAGGATTCTCTGGATTCACTTCAACATGTCCATCCTCAAAGAAATGACACATTTTCCAGTTCCCTTTTCCATCAAGGTATTGTTCATAAACAGCTTGATTATTTTCATAAACAATAGTGTCCGATAAAAAGCCTCGATCATCATATACATTTTTACGGACCATCATATTATCTTGATACAAAAAGACTTCAATCATATTTCCATCTTCACCAAAATGTACTTCTGCATATTTTTGATTATTTACATAAGCCACAATACAAAATGGTGTGTAGACAAATTCCGTATGGTCTGGCCACATCAAATCATGATAGGAAAGAATATCTACTTTTGTACGTCTAATTTCTTGAATCGCATCAAAACAAGACCAATATGGTGCATGGAATACACTTTGTCTATGAAGAAAGTGACGAAAGTTTGGACTATACGACAAATTCAAAATCTTATAATCCATAATGTCATTACGGTTAAACAGCTGAATTTGTTTAACACTATCATCAAATTCTGTTACTGCACGACGCACATAAAAATATTGTTCATTTTCTTTATATTCATTTCCATGATACCAGGAAGGTACAAAATACATCATAAATACTACCCCCTATATAAATGGCTTATATGAATCAAAGTCACGATAAGCACGAATTTCTAAATAAATACTACAAATAAATCCTGAAAGCATCATAAATGTAGTTGGAAGCATGGCCACGGTTGCATCTACAATACCTTTATATTGTAAATACAAACAAAGACTTAGACAACCACACATGATTCCACCACTAATACAGCTCAATATTAAAACCCATTTACGAATATATCTACGTGTAGGCTTACCTGCAGGAACATTCTCTATACAATCCCCCACTTGTAGAAGGTTATCCGATAAATCTTTTGGATTCACAAATAATAAGCTTAATAGAATGGTAAACACAAACATCATGACTACATATACACGCATACCAAATAATGTAGACATATTTAAATTCTTATATAAAAAATTAATAATTTCTGATTTATGATAATGATGAACCAAAGCCACAATCAATTGTGGAATCATAAAAATTGCAGAACCAAACATCAACGCCATAAATCCTACAGGATTGTATTTAATAGCCATATAATTCTTTTCGGCATGCACATTATGAACTGAAACTCTTTGAACAGGTACTCTTTTCTCATGCATTTCCATAAAGATCATAATTATGACCATCACAAAAGAAATAGCTAGAGGAATCATTAACGCGTCAAGAGAAGATTTCATTAATAATCCAACTAAAGTTTCTGTCATATTCACAATAATAATTGGCGCAAATCCACCCACACCATACTTTTGATTTTTCATTAATAAATATTGTGCAATACTTGCCCCGGCCATTAATTCAAATATAACCACTAAAATACTCATTAAATCTCGATTTATATACTTAAGATCCAATGCATAAAAAATAGATTGAACCAACGCAACAATAAAAGTAATGGACGTAATCCAATAATTCATTGCCTTAGGCGACGTACGAGCCTTTGCCTCTTGTGAGCGTACCGCAAATAAAATCATTACAATTAAACTTGCCGTAATATAAGGCGAAATACCCAAACTCATAACATAACATTGTTTATTTGAACCGTTTACTGCAAGGGATAATACAGCACCTAAATCCAAACTTAAATTATCATAAGCACTCATATCAATTCCATTCAATGGAATTCTATGACAAACAAAATAAATTAAAATAATAATAATTGAAAAAAGGCATCGATTCCTAACTAAATGCGTCTTTTCCTTCATAAACACCACTCCCAAAAAAATAACAGCAACTAAAAGTTAGTTACTGTTATTTTATCATTATTTCATCTTTTTATCTTTAGATTCTTCTTTTTCCTTCTCTTTTTCTTCTTTACGACGCTTACGAGTCTCATTCGAAGAAATTAAAGCACCAATAATTGGAATCCAAGACCACCATACTCTATGAGCAACATCCAATGTTGACTTAGGCATCTTTTCTTTTTCGATTGATTCTTCCTTAGCCTTAGGAGTTACATCATCCTCTACAACTTCTTCCTCACTAACTCTTGGAGCTACTTGTAAAGGAGCACGAGTATCAACTACAACCTGACGATAAGCAATTCCGCCACCTGCAGTACTTGTAGTAACACTTGTTGCGTAGCTTTCTGATGTAGAAGCACTTTCACTGCTTGATGCAGATTCACTACTACTCAATGAAGCTGATGTGCTTTCTGATTCAGAAGTACTTAGAGATTCAGATTCACTTGCGGATGCTGATGTACTTTCACTTGTACTAACTGATTCAGAAGTAGATTCATTCTCACTTGCTGATGTACTTGTTGATTCACTTTCACTTGCAGAAGCTGAAGTAGATTCACTCTCGCTTACGCTAGTAGAAGTTGACTCACTTTCGCTTACTGAAGTACTTGTTGATTCGCTTTCACTTACTGAAGTTGAAGTACTTTGACTTGCACTAATAGACTGACTATTGCTGATTGAAGTCGAATCACTTTGACTTACAGAAGTACTTGTTGATTGAGAAGCACTAATTGATTGACTGTTGCTGATTGAAGTAGAGTCGCTCTGGCTTACTGAAGTACTTGTTGATTGAGAAGCACTAATAGATTGACTGTTACTAATTGAAGTAGAGTCGCTCTGGCTTACAGAAGTTGAAGTAGATTGTGATCCACTAATTGATTGACTATTGCTGATTGAAGTCGAATCGCTTTGACTTACAGAAGTTGAAGTACTTTGGCTAGCACTGATAGATTGACTATTACTAATTGAAGTCGAATCGCTTTGACTTACTGAAGTGCTTGTTGATTGAGAAGCACTAATTGATTGACTATTGCTGATTGAAGTCGAATCGCTCTGACTTACAGAAGTACTTGTTGATTGAGAAGCACTAATAGACTGACTGTTGCTGATTGATGTCGAATCACTCTGGCTTACAGAAGTACTTGTTGATTGAGAAGCACTAATAGACTGACTGTTGCTGATTGAAGTAGAGTCGCTCTGGCTTACAGAAGTTGAAGTAGATTGTGATCCACTAATTGATTGACTATTGCTGATTGAAGTCGAATCGCTTTGACTTACAGAAGTTGAAGTACTTTGGCTAGCACTGATAGATTGACTATTACTGATTGAAGTCGAATCACTTTGGCTTACTGAAGTGCTTGTTGATTGTGATCCACTGATTGATTGACTGTTACTAATTGAAGTAGAATCGCTCTGGCTCACTGAAGTTGAAGTAGACTGACTTGCACTAATAGATTGACTGTTACTAATTGAAGTAGAGTCGCTCTGGCTTACAGAAGTTGAAGTACTTTGGCTAGCACTGATAGATTGACTATTACTGATTGAAGTCGAATCGCTCTGGCTTACTGAAGTTGAAGTAGATTGTGATCCACTGATTGATTGACTGTTACTGATTGAAGTAGAGTCGCTCTGACTTACAGAAGTTGAAGTACTTTGGCTAGCACTGATAGATTGACTATTACTGATTGAAGTCGAATCACTTTGGCTTACAGAAGTTGAAGTTGATTGTGATCCACTGATTGATTGACTGTTACTAATTGAAGTAGAGTCGCTCTGGCTTACAGAAGTTGAAGTAGACTGACTTGCACTAATAGACTGACTATTGCTAATTGAAGTTGAATCACTCTGACTTACAGAAGTACTTGTTGATTGAGAAGCACTGATTGATTGACTGTTGCTGATTGAAGTAGAGTCGCTCTGGCTTACAGAAGTTGAAGTTGATTGTGATCCACTGATTGATTGACTGTTACTAATTGAAGTAGAGTCGCTCTGACTTACAGAAGTTGAAGTAGACTGACTAGCACTAATAGACTGACTGTTGCTGATTGAAGTCGAATCACTCTGACTTACTGAAGTGCTTGTTGATTGAGAAGCACTGATTGAAGTAGAGTCACTCTGGCTTACTGAAGTACTTGTTGATTGACTTGCGCTAATAGACTGACTATTGCTGATTGAAGTCGAATCACTTTGACTTACTGAATTTGAAGTACTTTGGCTTGTGGCAATTTCTGTACTTTCTAATAACGAATGACTATTGCTTCTTGATGCTATATCAGAATTTTCTAATGAAAGACTTGTTGATTTTGAAATACTATCAGAAGTAATTGAATTAGATTTACTAGTTGATAAACTTAAGTTTTCACTCTTGGATTGACTATTTTTTATAGAATCACTCTTGTGTCTACTTTGTTTTTCAGACACACTCGTAAATTCACTTCTTTGTTTATCGTACTTTGTTTGTTGCTTTTCAAAATCTTTAATAGAGAAATATGATTTACCTTTAATAGTCGTACTGCTACTTGCATCAATATTTAAATCATCCTCTACTTCTCCAAAGTATGGGAATACATGTTCCCCATTCTTTTGTGTCTTTACAGTAAATGTATAAGTTTTACCTTTATATTCAAATGTTATTTCACTTCCATTTTCAGACTTAATATCACCTTTACTAAAAGATTCTATTTCTTTGAAATTAGGAACATATTTCGAATTCCAATAAGATCCTATATTAGATTCTTTCTCTGAAAAAAATGCATGAATTTTCCCGTTTGCATCTTCATAATAATAAAACTTCTTTTCACGATCTTCCCAATTATTACCACTATAAATTGGTGCTTTTTCAATAACTACAATTTGAACTACATCTAATGGATCTACTTCATTATATTGAACAAATTCGTATTTAACATTACCGTAGACATCTTTTTTCTCTTTTACCGCAACCCAGTCAAAATAACCCGTGTATTCTTTATTATCTGCTGTCTGATATTTCACAAAAAAGTTATTTCTTTTATAATTATCCTCTCCTGTATAGTTACCATTATTATCATATTTTAAACCACTATTATTGTATTGATCACTTATCTCCGTAACCTCACCAACGCCATACTTCTGGTAGAAATTATATTTTGCTAATAGTTTTGCCAAATCATCAGCCTTTTTACGGTAATCATCCCCTAAATTCTGTTTATTCAAAATTGCCCTCTGTCGAATTTCCTCTAATTCTTGTTTGGCAGTATTGATTTGTCTAATTAATTTTTCTAATGTTTCATTCTTTTGAGATTCAAAAGATTCAGAAGCACTTGTAAATTCTTTTGATAAACTTTCAGATTCACTTGTATAAGTAGAAGTTTCTGTAGATGTACTCAAAGATGTACTTGTTGAAAGACTTTCAGATTCAGATTTAAAATCTTCTGTACTAGTGCTTGTTGAAAGAGATTCAGATACCATTTCACTTTCAGCTTCACTTCCAGAAATACTTTCACTAGAAATTTGTGATCCAACTTCTGAAATAGATCCTGATACAGAACCAGATACGGATAAAGATGCAGCTTCTTGTTCAGCACCATTTTCACTAACCGCTTTTTCATTTCCTGTCTCATCAACAGTCATGATATTTTGTTCATTATTAAAGAATCTTGGTGCACGTTTAACAAATGCTTTTTGATTTGCAGTATTACCTTCAACTGCAGAAGTTGCAGCAGATGCTTCACTTTCAAAACTACTAGTTTCTGATTTAGCTTGAGATAAAGATTCTGTTGTTGATTCAGAAACAGATTGAGATTCAATAATTTGTTCTTCTGAATGAATAACACCTTGTTCATTTTCAGCAGCATAAACGGCGTTGTTGCCCGCAAAAATAGTTCCGCCACCAACAACAGCACCAGCAGCAGCCATCCCCTTTAAAAGATTGTTCGATTTTTTTCTTCTTATATTCTTTTTCTTTTTCGACATTCTACTCATTCCTTCCCAAAAAACTTTTATATTTCTATATAGCCCATAAATTAGAAATAAAAAAATCAAGCAGAGCACACGAAAAGATGAATATCTAAATCTGGATAGGGATAAATCAACCTTTAAAAGTCATAGGGATTTTTGCTTTT
>ENA-OQIE01001562-OQIE01001562.1-human-gut-metagenome-genome-assembly--contig:-NODE-1562-length-10163-cov-3.966191_pt1 | contig 10163 bp, 7 predicted proteins | sample MGYA00242569_ERZ504731 | MGnify/ENA primary metagenome ERZ504731 (study PRJEB26092, sample SAMD00036208) | human gut metagenome | host: Homo sapiens | study: EMG produced TPA metagenomics assembly of...
GGCCGCTTCTCCGGCGCAAGCCGCGGCCCGGTCATCGGCCATGTCAGCCCGGAGGCTGCCGTGGGCGGCCCCATCGCTCTGGTGGAAGAGGGCGATCTCATCCGCATCGATGTGCCGAACCGTCAGCTTGCCATCGTGGGCGTGAACGGTGAGGAAAAGACCCCCGAAGAGATGGAGGCCATCCTTGCCCAGCGCCGTGCCAACTGGAAGCCCAAGGCTCCCAAGTACACCAAGGGTCTGCTGAAACTCTATTCTCAGCACGCTGTCAGCCCCATGAAGGGCGCTTATATGGAGTAAAAAAACTCCGTGTAAAAACAAAAATGCTGTTTTGAAGATCAACTGTCCAGCGTGATTTTGCTGGACGGCTTAGGAAAGTGCAGCCAAAAATAAAAATGGAGGAACGTCTTATGACTGCTGTTGCCACTCCCGATGCTGCGCGGCTGGTATTTGCTGCCGTGGCAGGGCTTATCCTGTTGCTTATTCTTATCATCAAGTTCAAGGTTCACGCGATGATCTCCATTCTGATCGGTGCTGTGGGCATCGGTCTGATGGCCGGTATGCCGCTGGCCGACATCATCGGTTCCGTGAATGATGGCATTGGAAACACCTTAAAAGGCATTGCCCTTCTGGTCGGTCTTGGTTCCATGTTCGGTGCGATTCTGGAGGAATCCGGCGGTGCGCAGACATTGGCAGTGACCATGGTACGCAAATTCGGCGATGAAAAAGCCGCGTGGGCATTGGGCATCACGGGTCTGGTCATTGCAATGCCCGTCTTCTTTGATGCGGGCCTGATTATCCTCATCCCGCTGGCTTTCTCGCTGGCAAAGCGCACGAAGCGCTCCGTTTTGTACTATGTTATCCCTCTGCTGGCAGGTCTGGCCGTCGGCCATGCTTTCATTCCTCCCACGCCCGGCCCTGTTCTGGTCGCTTCCATGCTGGGTGTTGACCTTGGCTGGGTCATCCTCATCGGCATCTTCTGCGGTATTTTTGCGATGATCGTCGCCGGCCCCATCTGGGGTTCGCTCTGCGGCAAAAAGTACATGATCGCGGTTCCGGAGCACGTTGCACAGCAGGAGGACATCGACGAAAGCAAGCTGCCCAAGTTCGGCACCATCGTTGGCATCATTATGATCCCTCTGGTGCTCATCATCGCAAACTCTGTGGCAAAAGTCGTTCCTGCACTGGCAGGGATCCAGCCTGTTCTGGCTTTCCTTGGCGAGCCGTTCATGGCATTGCTGCTGGCGACCATTGCTGCGATGTATCTGCTGGGTACTCGTCATGGCTACTCCAACGCGCAGCTCGAAAAAATCATGACCAAATCTCTGGAGCCTACTGGTATGATCCTGCTGGTCACTGCCTGTGGTGGTGTTCTCCGCTATATGCTCCAGAATTCCGGTCTGGGCGATGTCATCGGCAACGCCGTGGCAAGCGCAAGTCTGCCGCTGGTTCTGGTGGCCTTCATTGTGGCTGCGCTGGTCCGCATCTCGGTCGGTTCTTCTACCGTCGCAATGACCATGGCCGCCGGCATCATCTCTGCAATGCCCGGCATCAGCGAACTCAGCCCGCTGTATCTGGCCTGTGTCACCGCTGCGATCGCTGGCGGCTCCACCGTCTGTTCCCACTTCAACGATTCCGGTTTCTGGCTGGTCAAGAGCCTTGTGGGCATGGATGAAAAGACGACCCTCAAGACTTGGACCATTATGGAAACGCTGGTCGGCGGCGTGGGCTTCCTCGTGGCACTGGTCATCTCCTTCTTTGCTTGATCGACGATTTGACTCTCCTTCAAGTTGTCGTTCATCGTTCTCCTAATTCGTTTACCTTCTAAAATGCACAGCCGCTCCGGTTTATGCTTTGCCCGGAGCGGCTACTTGCGGCTGGCTGGTGTCTGCGAAATTAGACCATCAAGTGTTTATTTTCAAATTGTTCAAAAACCTCACAAAGAAACTCCATTTTTATCCGGTACAATGTAGACGTACTTAAGAAAACACTGTCCCCCGCGAATGCGAGGCAATAGCCAATGCGGCGGGCAGACTACCAACCATCTCCTGACAGCCGCAAATGTTTGGGAGTTCTCATATACAGGCAGCGCCGCTTTCTCCTCCTTTCCACGGCGCTGCCTGTTTTAGATTCTGCGCAGCAAAAAGCTCTCCGTTTCAACCGAAGCGGAGAGCTTTTTGCATGTTCGGGATCTGGTGTTCAGCGCAGGTCCCGCAGACGGGCGGCGGGGAGGGTGGAACTCAAAAACGTCCACACAGCGTCCTGACTGTCGTTCACGAGGTAGGCTTGGGTCTGCTGGACATAGAGGTAAACGGCATCGGGGGTGCGGTAGGCAATGTGGAGGTCCTGCCACGGGTACTGATGGCTGGGCTCCGGGCGGTCCTGTTCGCCCGCCATCCAGACGGCAAGGCCGGTGTCATCGAACCGGAGGCGGTAGAACGGGCGGGGGAGGCCCAGCTTTTTGATGGTGGTGCGCAGGTCGCGGAAGAAGGTGTAGAAGTACACGGCCGGGAGCCCCAGCGCCACTACGGCCAGCACCACAGTCAGCAGGGCGGCACCTTCCCGCACGCCCACCTGCGACAGGCAGATACAGGAAAACACCAGCAAGATGGCCGTAAAGGCCAGCGGGCGCCGCCAGCGCTTCTGGTGGCGGAACAAGTCGAAGGAGCGGAACTTGTGGAACGATGCGGCGTCCATGGTGATGGAAACGCTGATGGGCTGCGACATGGATAACATCTCCTTTTTTAGGCATAGTACCATATTTTTTTTCGCGAGGCAAGCGCAATCTTGCGCAAATGGCAGAAAACGTGGTAGAATAAGACGATTCATGGTTTGAAAATTTTGCCGGGAGGGGAAGAAAGTGCATCGACAAAGTACGCTCAAGCAGCGGATGATCCTGTGTCTGGCAGCTTTTTTTGTGGCCTTGGCGACCCAGATCGTGCTGAGCTTTTACCAGTCCGGCACGGTGCTGCGGGAGCTGGACGACCAGATGGGCAACTTCAATGCCATCAGCCGCTTTCAGAACGGCGTGGAGCGCAGCCTGACGGCGCTGGACGAATACCGCTGGGAGTACGGCGACACGGATGCCTTCTTGACAGAGCTGGACAGCGCTTTCTCTACGATGAACGCATGGCTGTGGCGGATCGACGGCAGCCTTGACACCGTGAGCGAGGAGCAGTATCTGCTCTACAGCGCCGTCTGCACCACCTATAAGAGTTACGCAGCCCTCATCGACGAGGTGAAGGCGGATGTTGCCGCCGGGGCCGACGCCCAAGCGGCCCAGCTCTATTATAGTAAAGTCTCGCCCTGCGGCGGATATCTGCGGCAGTATGCCCAGCAGCTATTGAACACCGCCATCTCGGACGCGCAGGGCACCTACATGACCGTCTCGGAACTGAGCAGCCGGGTCAAGTGGGCCCAGACCGTCGTGGTGGGGCTCTGCCTTGCGCTGGGCCTTGTGATGGCGTGGTCGCTGATGCGGCTGCTGACGCCGGTGCAGGAGATGATCGGGGCCTCACAGGCCGTCGTCCGGGGCGAGCTGGACACGCCGGACATCCCGGTGCCCCGGCAGGACGAGATGGGCCGGTTGATCGACGCGTTCAACCGGATGAAGCACTCGATGGCCCAGCAGGTGAACACCCTGCGGGAGAAAAACGAGATGGAACAGGCGCTGCACCAGCAGAAGACACAGGCGCTGGAACTGCAGAACCGGATGGAGCGGAGCCGTTTGCAGCAGCTGCGCAGCCAGATCGACCCGCATTTCCTGTTCAACACCCTGAACGTCATCCTGCAGACGGCAGGGCAGGAGACGGCCTACCGCACCCAAGCGCTCATCACGGCGCTGAGCCATCTATTGCGGTACAGCCTGATGAGCAACGACGAGCAGGTGCCCCTCTCCCGCGAGGTACGGATCGTGGACGAGTATTATTCCATCTACCACGTCCGTTTCGGCGAGCGGGTGCAGATGGAATGGCGCATCTCGGACTCCATCGACCTGACCGAGACGCTGGTGCCCTCGTTTATTTTGCAGCCCATCGTGGAAAACGCCTTCAAGCACGGCATCGCTCCCAAGGAAGAGGGCGGCCGGGTCCGCATCCGGGTCAACCCGCTGCGGGACAAGGGGCTGCTGTATATCAGCGTCTGCGACAACGGTGTGGGCATTGCGCCCGAACAACTGCACGAATTGCAGACGGCGCTGGAATCCCCCGACGAGCGGTGGGAGCATATTGGTGTGTACAACGTAGCGGCGCGGCTGCGGCTGCTGGATCAGCGCTGTGCATTGAAAGTTCGTTCCCATCCGGGGCGGGGCACGGCGGTGAGCCTGTACCTGCCCCTTGTGGAACCCACAGAAGAGGAGGACTTGGATGATGATTCGCTTGTTGATCGCGGATGACGAGCGGCTGGAGCGCGAAGCTCTGGCAGAGATGGTGACGCGGCGGTTCGTGGAGCATGAAATCGTGCTGGAAGAAGCCGAGAACGGCCGCAAGGCAGCAGATACGGCGATCCTGTGGGGGGCGGACCTCATCCTGATGGACATCGAGATGCCGGGCATGAACGGCCTTGATGCGGCCCGCGCTGTGCTGGCGCAGCGGCCCGGCTGCAGGGTCATCTTCGTAACGGCCTACAGCCTGTTCCAGTACGCCCACGAGGCGGTGCATCTGGGGGCGTGCGACTATCTGCTCAAGCCGGTAGACCCGGACGAGCTGGAAGCGTCCATCCGCCGGGCCATCCGGCAGATCGAGACCGAACGCAAGCTGGAAGCGCTGGCCCCCATCCAGCAGGAGCAGGAGCCTGAAGCGCCCGCCGCGCCGCAGGAGGAAGGCGGGGACGAGAGCAGCCAGAACGCCCTTGTCATGGCGCATGTGCGGCGGTATCTCGAAGACAACTATATGTTCGACATCTCGCTGGACAGCGTGGGCGAGATCCTGCACATCAGCCCGGCCTACCTCTCGGCCCAGTTCAAGAAATACCAGAAGATGAACTTCCTCGACTGCCTGACCGAACTGCGGATCAACGCGGCCAAGGAGCTGCTGAACGACCCCTTCCGCTCCTCGGCGGAGGTGGCCTCCATGGTGGGCTACGAGGACGCCAGCTATTTTGCCCGCGCCTTCAAAAAGCGGACGGGCGTCACCCCCACCCAGTACCGCCGCCAAGCCGCCAAGGCTGCGAAGGACGAAAAACAGGGGGCGCTGCTGTGACCCGGAAGCTGACCCGGCGGCAGGTGCGGGCCGCCGCGGCCGCCGGGGCGGCGCTGACGCTCTGCGGCTGTAGGCAGCAGGAGCCGGAAGAGGCCAAGCCGGAGCTGATCCTGCGCTACGCCGAGAACCAGCCGGAGGACTACCCCACCACACAGGCGGCGCTGGCCTTTGCGGGGCTGATGGCCGACCAGACGGACGGCCGGGTGAAGGTGGCCGTGTACAGCGGCGGAGAGCTGGGGCCGAGCAGAGCGTCATCCAGCAGATGCAGTTCGGCGGCATCGATTTTGCCCGCGTCTCCCTGAGCCAGCTGGCCGAATACATCCCGGCGCTGAGCGTATTGCAGCTGCCCTACCTGTATAGCGATGCCGAGCAGATGTGGCGGGTGCTGGACGGCAGCATCGGGGACGAGTTTCTGGCCATGCTGGACGGGATGGACTTAGTGGGGCTTTCGTGGTTCGACGCCGGTGTGCGCAGCTTCTACACCCGGGAAAAGGTGACCGGACTGGACGATTTGCAGGGATTGACCATCCGGGTGCAGGAATCAGACATGATGAGCGACATGATCACCGCGCTGGGTGCAAAACCGGCGCAGGTAGTGTACAGCAAGGTATATGCCGCCCTGCATAATGCCGAGATCGACGGGGCAGAGAACAACTGGCCCAGCTACGAGGTGATGGGACACTACGAGGTAGCACCCTTTTTCCTGAAGGACGAGCACACCCGGGTGCCGGAGGTGCAACTGGCCAGCCCGGCGGTGATGGAAAAGCTTGCCGCATTGGACGAAAGCTTCCCGGAGGTGATCCGCGCCTGCGCCCGGGAGAGCGCACAGACAGAGCGGGAGCTCTGGGCACGGCGGGAGGCGAACGCAGAGCAGAATATGCGCAAGCGGGGCATCTGCGTCACCGAGCTGGACGATGCCGAAAAAGCCCGCTTCCGCGCAGCGGTGCAGCCCATGTACGACCGGTTCCGCAGCCACGCCAAACTCATCCAGCGGATCCGGGAGAGCTGAAGAGCAAAATATACGAAATAACTCGTCTCTATGTGATATATCAGTTTGGGGACGAGTTTTTTTTGCGAACATTTTTCGGCAAGCTCGACAATATCTCCCAGGGACACTTGTTGAATATGTACAGATGTATTTTCACTTTTTTGCAAAAAACAGGACATTTTATCAGTCCTCTTGATAGCTAAAATCTTTTGCGTTAGAATGAGGTCACCGAGCAATCAGGCCATGCAAAAACGCCTAAATGTACCCCATCAGGATTCAGAACGTGCAAAGCAAAAAAGGAGGAAATTTGGTTATGTTTTCCAAAAAGATCTCGCGCCGCAGCTTTCTGAAGGTCAGTGCTGTGACCACCGCCATGGCCGCCATGGGCCTGCCTTTGCCGCAGAGGACACGGCAGAGGAGAACTGCTTCCAGACCCTGAACATCCCCCGGGCTACCGGCAGTACTGTGGACAAAAGCGTCCTGCTGAATGAGAGCCGCCTGTACCTCATCACGGATTTTGGGGCTGTTTCGGAGGGGGACCCCCTCCAGAACACCAAGGCCATCAACGATGCCATCCAGGCAGCCAGCAAGGCTGGCGGCGGCACTGTGGTGGTGCCGGCAGGTGACTTTAAGAGCTACACTATCCGTCTCCAGAGCGGCGTCAACCTCCGCATCGACGCCAACGGCATCATCCGGGCTGCCCGGGCAGACCTGTACGACTGGTATGGCAACCAGACCATGGTGGGCGAGGGCGGAAACTACGATGAGCCGGAAGTGAACCTCTATGCCGGGCTCCAGGACCACGGCCACACCTACTTTGCCAACAGCCTGTTCTACGCCGCTGACAAGCACGATATCATGATCTACGGCGAGGGTCTCATCGACGGCAGCTACATGGACGACACCGGTACCCTCATCAATGTGCTGTCCGGCAGCGACCCATCCAACCCCAAAAACCGCACCGACCGGGGCTACAGCTCCACTTGGTACGGCAACAAGGCCATTGCACTGGTGCGCTGCGAAAACGTGGTGCTGGACGGCATCCGCATCCTGAACGGCGGCCACTTTGCCATTATTGCCGAGGGCACCCGGAACATGACGGTCAACGACCTGATCGTGGACACCAACCGGGACGCCTACAATATCGACTGCAGCCAGGACGTTACCGTCAGCAACAGCCACTTCAACTCCCTTACGGACGACGCCATCGTCATGAAGGCTTCCTACGGTGCCGGCGTGTTCATGCCCACCCAGAACGTCTTGATCGAGGACTGTGTGGTCAGCGGCTACGATGCCGGTTCTGTGATTACCGGAGCCTGCACCACCGATAAGATCGTGGCCACCGACGCCTGCGGCCCCACCGCCCGTGTCAAGTTTGGCACCGAGTCCACCTGCGGCTACCACACCGTCACCATCACCCGGGTCCGGTTCGAGCGTTCCCGTGGCTTCTGCATGGAGGCCGTGGACGGCAGCTCCCTCACCAACATCGTGATGACCGACTGCACCATGGACACCGTCTCCTCCTCCCCCATCTTTATCCGGGTAGGCGATCGTGCCCGGTACCCCGTCACCGGCCACACCACTGAGCAGGCTATCAACGCCGCCAACGATGTGCGTCTGGACAATTCCGGCTGGGTGCTGCCCAACCGTGCCGAGTATCAGCTGTACCCCGTGGCCCGCTACAGCCCCTCTTATAATAAGAGCAAGACCGTCTCCATCGACGGCGTCTCCTCCTTTAAGGTGGTAGACCCTGCCAACCCCACCCGGATCAACAACGCCAACCTAGCAGAGATCGACGGCAAGCTGTACCTCTACCGCTGGGATGATGCCCAGCACCAGTATGTGCCGGATATGACCCGGGAGATCAGCCGGAAAGACGCTGTCTACTACGCCAACGCCACCGCTGCCAAGGACCTGGCCAGCGTCAGCAATGTGGAGATCAGCAACATCCGCATCACCAACGTAGATCCCCGGTACCCCATCCTGCTGGAGGGCCTGGTGGACAGCAAGGTGAAGAACGTGATCCTGCGGAACATCTCGGTGCAGTACCGGGGCGGTCTGTCCCTCCAGGAGGCTGTGGAACAGCGGCAGCTGGGCACCTACTGGGTCTACTCCCAGAGCGGCTCTGCCCCCACCGTGCAGAAACTGCCCTGGCTGGTGAACACCTTCTTCAGCAAGTGCGAGGGCCTGCTGCCCCGTGTGGCCTGGAAGAACGGCACCTGGGTAGACGACCCCTACAACGTACCGGAGATGGTAGCCGAGTACCCGGAGCCCTCCATCTTGGGCATCCTGCCGGCCTACGGCATCTACGCTCGTCACGTAGAGGGTCTGGTGCTGCAGAATGTGGCCCTGAACTATGTGATCCAGGATAAGCGTCCGGCTATCGTGCTGGATGACGTTTCCAACGCCGACCTGCGTACCGTGGCCGCCAAGACCGCTCTGGGCGTCAAGGCTGTAGTCACCGTGACCAACCACTACAAGCGTCATGTGGGCAACGAGTATGTGCCTGATGAGCCTTATTTCACCACCACCTGCGAGAACCTGAAGCTGGGTCTGCTGAGCCGTGAACAGGTCACCGTGGATACCCCGGCACCCGGCACCCCGGCAGACAGCCTCTATGGCGACATCCGTCTGCCCATCCCGGAAAACGGCTATCAGTTCGCCATTAAGACCCAGGACTATCCCCTGCCTCTGACGGTGCACCGCCCCTACTTCAGCCACATCGGGGACCAGACCCTCCAGCTGGGCCAGACCCTGACCCTGACTGTCTCGGGCCGGAACCCGGCCAACGGCGTCCGCACCACTCAGCCCCAGCCTGCTGCCGTCATCGAGGCTCTGGACGGCGGCCTGACCTACGGCACCGCCGGTCTGCTGCCTCTGGGCGCATCCTTTGACGCCGGTTCTCACACCCTCACCTTTACCCCCAAGGCCAAGGGCACCTACAAGGTCACCTTTACCTTGGACGATGGCGTCATCCCCGTAAGAAAGACCGTTAAGATCACCGTGGCGTGATCCTGTCGGTTTTCTGCCTGCTCATAGGCCCCGGCTGGTTTCTCCCACAGCAGACCGGCCGGGGCCAGAGCAGTTCCGGAGCCACTTGGACCGCAAGTTGTATCCATCTGTACGTTAGTGTTGCACAAATGCAGTTTGAAGTCTTTGTGCATTATAACAAAAACAATCTTGACATTCTTTCGAAAAACAGGACATTTTTCGAAAGCCCTTGTTTCATTTCGGAAAATTTGCTAAAGTGTGTACAGTCAATGAACGAAAGCTCCGGCACCTGTGCGCCCGGAGAAGTTCACAATTATTTAAGGAGGACGATTCCTATGAAAATGATCTCTCGTCGTAGCTTTATGGCCGTTGCCGGTGCAGCTACCGCTGCTGTTGCTCTGACCGCCTGCGGTGGTTCCAAGAGCGGCTCCACTTCTACCGCTGCTTCCAGCTCTACCGCAGCTTCTTCTGCCGCTGCCGGTGATGCAGCAGCTGCTGCCAACGATCCCAAGGTGACTCTGGTCTACGCCGAGGTCAACCCGCTGGATACCATCGTTGGCCAGACCGGTTCTCACTTCAAGGAGAAGGTCGAGGAGCTGAGCGGCGGTTCTGTGGTCGTTGACGTGCAGGCTTCCGGTGTTCTGGGCTCTGAGAACGACGTTCTGGACGCTATTCTGGGCGGCTCTACCTCCATCGATATCAGCCGTATCTCTGCTTTCGCTCTGACCAGCTACGGCTGCAACAAGTCTAAGCTGCTGTCCATCCCCTTCACCTTCAACAACCGCGCTCACTTCTGGAACTTTGCCAACAGCGATCTGGCTCCTGAGTTCCTGAACGAGCCCCAGGAACTGGGCCTGCCCGTTCGCGGCCTGTTCTACGGCGAGGAGGGCTTCCGTCACTTCTTCACCGTCAAGCCTGTTGCTGCTATCGGCGACCTGAAGGGCATGAAGCTGCGTGTGTCCAACGACCCTGTTATGAACGGCATGGTC
>ENA-OQIE01001567-OQIE01001567.1-human-gut-metagenome-genome-assembly--contig:-NODE-1567-length-10122-cov-3.096565_pt1 | contig 10122 bp, 6 predicted proteins | sample MGYA00242569_ERZ504731 | MGnify/ENA primary metagenome ERZ504731 (study PRJEB26092, sample SAMD00036208) | human gut metagenome | host: Homo sapiens | study: EMG produced TPA metagenomics assembly of...
AGGCGCTCTGTTCCACCCGCATTTTTTCGCAGAGCTGCTCCTGTAGGGTCATTCTTTTACCTCGCACACCAAAGAATTGGTTTCCAGCACATGACGCCAAAAATCGACCTGCCTGTCATAAGACATATTTTCATAGCAGACATCAATCAGCGTTGCATACAGCTTTTCCTCATCTTCAGGGGAAATGGCAAGAGAAATATTGTTTTGCGAACAATAGCACAGGTAATCAACAAGGTCGCCCATAGTATCTGCACCGCTGTTCTCCAACAATTCTTCCCACTCGTGCGGAAAATCGAGATCTTCCAGCACAATATCCACCGTGTCGTCACACATAGGAATGCTTACGGTTACTTCCTCTCCCGGATGCGGGCTGAAACAGTCCAAAATAGGTAAACAGCCAGCGTGTCCGGCTGCATCTGCCAGCGTGTTTGCCAGCAGACTCATCATTTCATCGTGCGTCATAAAATCCTCCGAAGCAGATAAGATTCCACAAAAATTACGACTGCATACTGAATAAATCACTTCGTGTATGCAAATCATTCAACATCTCTCCATTCCAAGGAGTTGTTTTCAAGCATATCTTCCCAAAATACCATCTTGCCGTCCATGTCCATATTTTCATAGCAGATTTTGAGCAATGCAGTAGAAAGAACATCATCGGCACTTGAATTTTCGGATTCGTTTTTGTTCAGATAATCGGCAACGTCTCCGATCGTTTCAGCACCGATTTTTTTCAGCAATGGTTCGCACTCTTCCGGCCAGATTTCGCTGCCCACCGGCATGATGCGCATAACAGCGTCAACAGGATACTCTATGCGAGTTCTATCTTCCTCGCACTGTGAGAAACCGTCTATAACGCTAATACAGCCCTCATACCTTGCCTTTGTAAGCAGGGTCAACGCTAATTCTTCAATAAGCTCGTCATAAATCATGTTTTCCTCCAATAGAAAAAGCGCCCACAAAAGTGAGCGCCCAGATAAAATATTCGGTTATGAGAACATCGGCAAACTGCCGTTTGCTGCATCTGTTTTCAGAATGGTGATCCAGTTGCTTTTGCCGTAGAGAAACCGCACGATATGCACCGTTTGCGTGGCATCGTCCACCGTATAGAACGCAAGGTAATTCATAACGATGGTGAAGCGGATTCCCCATAGGGAAAGCAGTTTGTCGGAAACGACTTCAAATTTGTGCGGGAATTCTGCCAGTGCTCCGATTTTTTCGTCGGCCACATCCAACAGCTTGTCGGCGGCAGTTGGATTTTTTAGCACGAGATCGATATAGTCGTAGGCGTTCGCCATATCGCGCTCGGCGGCTTGGGTGACATGAATGTTGTATTTCATCTGCGCTCCCTGCGGTGGCGCAAATCAGCCATAACATCGGCAAAGGGGCGCGTGTTCCCGGCTTCCACGTCGGCAAGGCCCTCTTGCAGCTTGCTGTACAGTTCAATGCGGCCCGCCATTTCCTCATAGGTTTCCATGCTCATAACGGCAAGGTCGCCCTTACCGTTTTTGGTAATGAAGACCGGCTCGTTGTAGGCATGGCAGTAAGAGGAAATATCATTGTAGTTGTTTCTCAAATCTGCGCTTGAACGAATGTTCGGCATAGATAGCACCTCTCTTTCATACAAAAATTATATCATAATTTGTGTATGAAAACAAGTAGGAGTTTTAGTTGAATGTGACAGTCCAGTAGGTATACTGGCCCTCGGCGGTGGAGCAAAACCAACAGCCGACACCCATGCTTGTAAAGCTGGCGGTGGGGATGTTGGCATAGTGGGCAGGACTGTTCTGCCAATAGCTGCATACGCTGCTGGCCGAGCCGATAGGACCGGCTGCGCAGATTTCGCTGCGGGTAGTCATGCCGCTGTGGTCGAACGCACCGCCCGCGACAAAACTTTCGCAGCGGGCATCTGCCGCCGCGCTCAGCCCGCCGTCCATTGCCAGCGGGGAAAGTCCCGCCGCCGCACGGATGGCGTTGATGTTCTCCTGCACGGCCCAGTATGCGCTGTCGCTGCTGTCGATGCTCCACCATTGCTCCGTACCGGCTGCAAGGTCGAATGGCACCGCACCATAACTCATACCAACCTGTGCCGGAGTGTCTGCTACAGTTTCCTCCACCGGGGCTTGCGTGGGTTCTGCGGTGGGGACTGCTGTCGGCACGGGCGTGGGGGCCTGTGTCGGTTCGGGTGTCGGCTCAGGGGTTGCTGTCTGCGCAGGTTCGGCAGTTGCAGCAGCTTCCACCGGCTGAGCATTTTCTTCGGTGGCCGGTGAGATTTCCACCAGTGCAGCCGGTTCAGCCGCAAGAGTTTCATCCGCTGCCGATGCACACCCGGACAGCGCCAATACTATGCCCAATGCAACAATAGATTTTTTCATAAAAACTACTCCTTTCATCCTTGGGGTGGTCGCGTATACGATTGGTCTTTCTGCCTTTAATCATAAAATTTATCGTTCCTCCTGTCCACGCTGTCGATTGTCGGTCTGACACTGTTGTTCCGGCTCGGTGTCGGTCACAATGTCTTTGTCGTTCATGTTCAGCAGTCCCTCCAGCACCGCAAGACGCTTACTCTTTTCAGTCAGTTCCGTTGCCTGTGGAAATGGCCGCTTGACTTCTTCCTCGGCGCTGGCAAGCTGCTGTTCCAACTGGATTTGCATATTGCGGGTCTTTTCAATGCTCGGTTCAATACCATTTGCCAAATTGGAAAGGCGTGTCAGATTGCCTAGCACATCAGCTCCCAGCTGAGTGCTATATGTACCAGAGCCAGCCAATCTTGCATGGTACTCGTTGCCAAAAGGCAGATGTTGGATTTGCAGTTCCATACCCTTGAAATACCCGATAGGTACGGGCTTTTCGCTATTCAGTGCCAAGCCCAGCAGACCTAACAGGGCTTTCCCCGCAGGTTCTTTTTCGTAGTAAACTTTCTTTTCCAACTGGATACAGAAAACATCTTTGCCGTCCGCATCCACTACGGAGTGTTCCTTTACGGTGGCGGCGTCTACCGTGGCATTTTCAATCTGTTCTTTGCATTTTCGGATTTCAGCTGGGAAGCCGATGGCAATTTTATTTTCCAGTTCATAACGCTGGCTGTCATGGGCAGCTTTCAGTGTTTTAAGACGGGTCAACTGCACGTCCAAGTCCATCTTTTCCTTGATAAGCGGATTGCCTGCCGCCAATGCCTTGACCTCGGCATAGGACAGCGCGGCCTCGTCCATATCATCGCAGCTGCGAGCCGGAGATTTTGAGGTCATGATCTGCCCGATGAATTTCTGCTTATTCTCGATAAGCTGCCATGAGTAGGCATCAAATGTTCCCTCCGTTACATAACGGAAAACATAGACCTCCTTATTTTCATTGCCCTGTCGTAATATTCTGCCCTCACGCTGCTCAATATCAGATGGCCGCCACGGTACATCCAGATGGTGCAACGCAATCAACCGCTTTTGGACATTGGTTCCGGCTCCCATTTTGGCGGTGCTGCCCATCAGAACGCGAACTGCGCCGCTGCGAACTTTTCCGAAAAGTTCCGTCTTGCGGGCATCGGTGTTCGCTTCATGGATGAAGGCAATTTCTGTTTCGGGGATTCCGCGTTCGATCAGCTTTGTTTTCATGTCATCGTAGACATTGAAAACGCCCGCCTTGGGCGTGGACAGATCGCAGAAAACAAGCTGCGCACTGCGTTGGGGCATGGTCTGCTCCCATATCTCAAAAATTTTGCCCACACAAATATTGACCTTGCTGTCAGGGTCATCGGGCAAGTCGGGGTCGATCAAGCGCTGATCCAGCGCCAACTTGCGTCCGTCGTTGGTGATTTTCAGCATATTGTCCTCATAGGGCTTTACCATTTTATTGCGGATTTTGTCGGCCCGTTCGCCCAATTCCGTCACCATCTGCTTTTGTATTTCAGAGGGCTTTAGCTGGATGTTGGTCGGCTTGCCGCCCACAAGGGCAGGGACAGGCAGTTTCAGCATATCTGCTGTTTGAATGTCAGCGCATTCCTTGAACATTGCCATAAGTTCCGGCAGATTGAAAAAACGAGCAAAGCGTGTTTTTGTGCGGTAGCCGGTTCCCTCCGGCGCAAGTTCGATGGCTGTGACGGTTTCGCCAAAGGTGGCCGCCCAACTGTCAAAGTTTGCAAGGCCGTTGCGTTCCAAGGTGTACTGCTGCAAATAGCGCTGCATGGTATACAGCTCGGTCATACTGTTGGAAATGGGGGTGCCTGTGGCAAACGTTACGCCCCGCGCCCCGGTGATTTCATCAAGGTACTGGCACTTCATAAACAGGTCACTGGCCTTTTGGCTCTCGGTGGTGCTGATACCCGCGATGTTGTGCATCTTAGTAACGGTCATGAGGTTCTTGAAATTGTGTGCTTCATCGACCATGAGGGAGTCTGCGCCCAGTTCCTCAAAAGTCACCACATCATCCCGCTTCGGGGCGTCCAGCAAATTTGACAGCTTGGTTTTCAACTGCTTTTTCTTACTTTCCAACTGCTTGACGGTCAGACGGCTGTCGTTGTTGTCCATGCTCTCCAACTGCATCTCCAGCTCGTCAATTTGCTTGCGGATAAACTCGGCTTTTCTGGCATCGGAAAGTGGAATCTTTTCAAACTGGCTGTGACCGATTACCACAATGTCATAGTTGCCGGTGGCGATTTTGGCACAAAACCGTTTACGGTTTGACTTTTCAAAATCGCGCTGCGTTGTCACCAAGATGTTTGCGTTGGGGTATAGCTTCAGCGCTTCACTGGCAAATTGGCCTGTCAGATGATTTGGCACGGCGACAAGTGTTTTGCTGCATAATCCCAATCGCTTTTTCTCCATCGCGGCGGCGACCATCTCATAGGTTTTTCCTGCGCCGACAGTGTGCGCCAGCAGTGTGTTGTGTCCGTACAAAATATGTGCAATGGCATTGCGCTGGTGGGGCCGCAGCGCGATTTCCGGGTTCATGCCGAAAAACTGGATGTGGCTGCCGTCGTACTCACGGGGGCGGATGCAGTTGAACTTTTCATTGTACAGCGCTACCAAACTTTCCCGGCGTTCACGGTCCTTGAAAATCCAGTCTTTAAAAGCATCTTCTATCATCCGTTGCTTGGCCTGTGCTTCTTCGGTGGCAGGACCATTGAGTTTATGCTGCTCCTTGCCGTTTTCGTCATAGATTGTATCGTAAATTTTGGTGGCCCGCAGGTTGAGTGCGTTCTCCAACAAATGATAGCCGTTGATACGTTTTGTGCCGTAGGTGTTCGTGACGCGGATATTATCGTTGCCCTGGCTCTTGTTGGAAATATACCAGTTATTCAGATATTCATTGTAACGGACAGCTATTTTCTGTTCGCGGTAGGTTGACTGAAAAAGTTCATCGGCAAACCGCTTGATGATTTCCGACCCGATCCATGTGACACCCAACCGAACCGTTATCTCGCCCGCAGTCAAGTCCTTGGGCTGCACCTGTTCCAACGCTTCTACATTGATGCGGAACGCCGGGTCTTGGTCGGCTGCAACATGAGCAATACGCAGCTTTTCGCGTACATTGCCGGATAAATACTCATCCGCCATAAGGTAAACAGGGCTGCCGTCCTCCTGTTTGCGGAAAGGCTCTACAAAAATAACGCCCGCCAGTTCCTTAGCAAGCGTTGCTTCATCTTTCCCGGTAAGGTGCATCATGTAAGGCATATCGACCTTGGCACGTTCCCCGATGCTCAGTGCCAGTGCATCCGATGCCGTGTCGGCGTGGTCGGGTATCTGTGCAGAGCGAATAGTTCTCTTGGTGAACATATCCGACTTGCTGATAAAGTTTCCTTTTTCATCGACATTTTCCAGTGAACACAGCAAATAGTAGCTGCTGTCATCCCGGAAAGACAACTCCGCGCTGCGGCTGTTGATAAGGCCGTGCTTGGCGCGGAAGGCATCATACTGGCGGTTAAGCTGGGCTTGCAGACGGTGGATTTCCTCGTCCGACAAGTCCTGCAACTGCGCATCGATCAGAGCGCGGGTGGTATCGCGCAGTTCCACCAGTTTGCGGATACGCTCGGCAGATGCTGCGTTGGGATTACATTCCCGCATGACTGCGCCTTCGCGGTAATAGATTTTATCGTCCTTTACCGTGTAGCTGAAATTACGCACAAAGGGATCGGCATCAATGTACTTGGTGTCCTCGCCGCTTTCCTCCTGTATGGAAATTTCGGCTTTTGTCAGCTTGGCGGTCAAGTGCTGCATAGCAGTGTCGATTTGCGTTTCCAGCAACGACTTTCCGAAACGGTCCACCGCATCGGGGTCTATTGGCTGGCAGGTGGAAGTCGGGCCATACGGACCGGCGACTATCTCCATTCTGCCGCAAATCATTTCAGGGTGCTCCACAAAGTAGCGGTTCATGGTAATGCCGTTGGCATCTTCTGCAAGGTGCAGCCAAGGCTCGTCCTGTTGGCGCAGCGTATCGCGCTTTTGCAGAAAAATTACATCCGTCATAATTTTAGTGCCGCTGCCCTTGAACGCATTGTTGGGCAAGCGCACCGCACCGATGAGGTCGCAGCGCTCGGCAATGTACTTGCGGGCGCGGTCATCCTTTTTGTCCAATGTGCCGCTGGAGGTGATGAACGCCATGATGCCGCCGGTGCGCAGCTTGTCGATGCTCTTGGCAAAGAAATAGTCGTGAATGGGAAAATGCAGCCGGTTATACTGCGGGTCATTGACTTGGAAATTGCCGAAAGGGACATTGCCAATAGCGCAGTCAAAATAGTTGTCGGGGAGAAGCGCATTTTCATAGCCGGTTACTTGGATATTGGCCTTTTGATATAGCTGCTTGGAGATGCGGCCTGTGATGCTGTCCAATTCTACGCCGTAGAATTTGGCATCACTGCTGCCAAAATGTCCGTGTGCGAGAAATGCGCCTGTGCCCATGCTGGGTTCTAGGATTTTGCCGCCCTTTACGCCGAAGCGTTCCAGTGCGCGGTAGATGGGGTGGATAACGGTGGCGGGGGTATAAAACGCCGTCAGGGTGCTGCTGCGGGCAGCTTCATACTCGGATTCAGACAATGCTGCTTTCAGTTGGCTGTACTCGTTCGACCATGCACTTTTGTTCGGGTCGAACGCATCCGAAAGCCCGCCCCAGCCCGTGTACTGCGCTAAAATTTTCTGCTCATCCTCAAAAGCAGAGCTGCCGCCGTTCGCTACGCGCTGCTCAATTTCTTTCAGCTTTTGGATGGCGGCAATATTGGCTGCAAACTTTTCGCGCGGTGCTGTCGGCAGGTTGTCCAGATAGGGGGCTTCATAGGTAATGGGTTCGCGGTGGTAAGGTTCATCTTCTGCCGAAAGCCGTTCTGCATCCGCCATAACCTGCTCCACAAAGGGGCTGGGTTCTTCGATGACTTCGCCCACGATGGGTTCGGCAGTTTCTTCCGGCTGCTCTTGGCGGCTTGGAACTTCCGGGGCGGATAGTGCTGCATTTTTGGGGTTGGCCGCAAGCAGCCGCGCAAATTCTTCATGGCTGACGGCACGGCCTACCAGCGGGAAACTTTCATCCCGCAGATGAATGTTTTCTCTGCCGATTTCCTCCACGGTAAAGGGTCTGTCATCTTCCAGATAAACCGTGCTGCCGATAGTTACAGGTGATTTTTTGACTTTTCTTGTAGTCGGATGATGCTTTTCAAACTCTGCTTCGGCGGTATTGATAAAATCCGAGAAAGCGCTGTTTTCAATACCCTGCGCGGCAAGCTCGTGGTTATCGTGGAAGTAGTCGATATGGACAATGTTACCGTCAACCTCATAGCGGATTTCGTTCCGCAGAAGATTGGCATACACTTGGATCTCGTGCTCATCGTCCTCGGTGGTAGAGTAAGCAAATTCCACGCGGGTCAAGTCGGAGAAATTCGGCTCGTTTAGCCCCTCATTCTCGCAGAAATCCGCGATGGCGTGTTTTGCATGGGCGAGTGCGGCATCGTTCGCTGCACGTGCGGCTTGCTGTTCTGCTGCCCATGCCTGATAGGTGGCTTTTTCGGCATCGGTCAGATACTGGTCGTTGTAAACCAAAAGCCGCAGGCGTTGGGCAACCTCTTTCCACTTCAAAACGCGGCGATACTCGCCGTCCTCTGTACGTCGGGTGATCTCAAGATTTTTGCCCATGTGGTTAAGAAAGCCGCGCCCACCATCACGGAAGAACCATGTGCCGCCGCCGATGCCGTATTCCTTTTTCAGCCAGCGGGCTTGATTTTCCTCGATAGGAAGTACCTGTGCAGAGAGATATTGCTGAATACGGAATTTGCCATCTTCAAACCCGCTGCCTCGGCACAGCACATCGGTAATGTCCTGCTCCGTAATGTACTTGCCGGATGCGTCAATGACGGGCTCGTTCCACTTTTTGGCTTCTGCCGCAAGGTCGATATTTTTTGCTTGCTGCTCATGGCTCGGCAGTCCTGCCTTTTCAGAATCTTCGGGAGTAAGAGTAAGCTGCTCCATCTGCTGCTGCACGGGTGCTGCTTTGATGGGAACCATCAGACGCCCTTGCTCGATAAGGTCAGCAATCTTTGCGGCAACAGCATCCCATGTCAGATTGACCTGTGCTGTTTTGGTAAGATAGTTACCCTCCCAAAGTTCAAGGTACATATCATGCCGGATAAAACCCACGGTATGGTCATCCACGAACAAATATGTATAAATTTGCTTGTAACAGTGCTTGCAAAAGGCGCTGCGCTCGGCAAGGTCGGGATGCTCATTGAAATATTCCAGAATAGCCGCATTGTCGGCACGGCTGGAGGATTCTTTCGCCAGCAAGCCTAGAATCAGTTCATCGCTCAGCGGCGGCAAATCAGAAATGGGTACAGAAAAAGCGGAGGGCGTGGTATCGCTCTCCGCTTGGGGTTCTTGTATTACAGGCTGTAAATCTGCTGCATCGCCAGTTCCTCGGCTTGGCTCTGCAAGGCGTTCATCCACTGCGTCCAGCCCATAGGGTCGGTCTGCCGGTTCGGGGCGGTGCTCTGCTGCATCAGCGTCTGCATCGTCTGTTCGATTTGCCGATGTACTGCGTTGTCCATCTCCACCAGATGCGGGTACAGCGTTCCCTCCAGCATCATCTCGTCGAACATCATCGGGGCGTTCTCGTGCAAGAATTTCCGCCGCAGGCTGCCGTACTTGCCGATCTCCGGCATCGGCGGCTCGTTCAGCGTCAGCGCCGGGATTTGGTAGCCGTTCACCATCATGTACTCCATTGTTGACCTCCTTGGTGTTATTGGTTTCTTCCTGTTTGTCACCATAATAGCGGACTTTTTCGGCACGTGCAACACTGTCAATTTCTCTCGTAATGCTTCCGATCTGCTGCATGAGAGGCCGTGCCGCCTGTTGGCAAGCGCTGCCCAAACACAGAGCAATGCGGTTTGTGTCAAACTGGTTCACGGATTCAAGGGCAGACAGGTCCAGCCGCGCAGTATCCACGCCGCACCGCAGCGCGGCCATATACAGACAGCTTTGGGTGATAAGCTGTAAAAATAGCTGCCGCTGTTCGTCCGGCTTGGCCCACTGTAAGCTGCTGCCGTCTATGGCTTTTCCCAGTGCGGTTGTGAACATGGCGCTGCGCTGGGCAACGCAGGATGTAGAGAGCATGAGGAGGGCGCTCTGGATGCTGTCAGCGTGATTATCCGCTACAATTTTATCCCAAACAGGCCGCCAGTTCTGGTCTGTAATGACCCACGGCAGCGCTTCGGGAATCTCTGCGCGGGGGATGGTATCGGAAATGTCAAACAGATACCGCAGCCGGGAAGAATTTGCCCGCGTGTCAAATACCGCGATACCGTGCGCGCCGCGCTTGACCCAGCGGCCCGCATTATTATTCCAGTAGGCTATGTCGGCCACGGCTGTGGCGGTGGGGCTTTGCTCGTGAATCAAAAGCTGGTTTGGAAAACTATAATTATAAGCAATGGCCGCTGTCCGCAAAAATGCTTTCCATCGGTCACTGCTCTCCGTGACGGCTTGCAGTTGCTTTTTGGCAAGCGCACGAATGTCTTGAAATTTAGCCATGGCGCATCTCCTTATCGTTCTTCGCGCTCTGCATTGCGTTTCTTGGCTTGTTCCAGCCCCGGCAGCAAGTCATCCACCTGTTTATATCCAATCGGCTCCACATAATAGGCGTGTGCCTCACCGC
>ENA-OQIE01001587-OQIE01001587.1-human-gut-metagenome-genome-assembly--contig:-NODE-1587-length-9971-cov-4.094603_pt1 | contig 9971 bp, 10 predicted proteins | sample MGYA00242569_ERZ504731 | MGnify/ENA primary metagenome ERZ504731 (study PRJEB26092, sample SAMD00036208) | human gut metagenome | host: Homo sapiens | study: EMG produced TPA metagenomics assembly of...
GGAAGTTGTGAAAGCAGAGTTGATTTATAATTGAGCGAGGAAGTCCGGGCAGAAAACTGTTCGGACTTTTCTCATATGTTCCAAAATGACGGTAGAATTGTTCACAAGTTTTATGGTATTATTGACGCTATTCGGCATTAGTATCCCTTAGTGGTCATTAAGAGACATTTAGAACTCTATTTTACGTCACTTTTTGAGGTAGAAATCTCAGAAACCGCGCTATTTCGTCAAACTCAAAAATCTACCTGATTTAAGATTTTGGGTAGAAACTTGGTAGATACCTACCGCCGTCAAGGTTGGTAGAAAGTTGGTAGAAACCCTAAAACAAACGGTAGAAAGCCTGTTGACAAAGCAAATTGAATAATGGACAATAGCGGACGGTGTTTCATAACAGAAGTGCTGTCCGCTATTTTTATGCCTAAAAATTGAATATTGCACATCGCTTCTCACTGAGCCTGTACACAAACAGGATGATGAGGAGCTTTTTTATTTCAGATGAAACTTGTCAAGGAGGTCTTTCTATGCCGAACCCTACTGAGATCAATCTGCTCAATTACCATTTTGAAGCCAAAGCCTGTGACGAACTGCTGACGGCTATGCTTAACCATTCAGACTTTGACTACGTTACGGTCGATGAGCTTCGCCATTACAGTGAGCTTTCGCAGTTCACTTTCGATGAGCTTCGTACCGCTGTGTATGAGCTGTGCAAGAGAGGTTTCCTCCTTGTGGTGCAGAAGCCGTATGGTCATGTCTATGCGGTCAACAAGCTGCGAATATCCAATATGGAATTTGTGTACGGAGCGTAAGCCGAGGTGAGAGAAATGGACAAGATGAAAAAAGCAAAAAAGACAATACCAGATACGATCTGCCGGGTACATAGGTCAGGCGGCTATGCCGTTCTAAGCAACTGCTTTGTGCGTTCAACCAATATCGGCTGTGATTCGATAGGACTGCTCGGTAAGATCAATGACTTGCCGCCTTCATGGAATTTCACGATAGCCGGACTTGTGGCTATCTGTGAGGACGGGGAAACAGCGATCAAGTCTCAGCTTGCTGAACTGGAGCAATGGGGATATGTCAAAAAGACCTTGCTGATGCCAAATGAGTCCCCTACGGGCAGGATCAGCTATCTCTATGATTTCTATGAATACTCTGAACTGGACGACTCTATCCCGAAGTATGACATAGAAATGGAGACTTTCACAGCAGATAACGCTACCCTGAACCGTGTAAAGAAGGACAGTAATTTCACCATTATCAGTGCAAAGCTCATCAGGAGCAATAAGATCAGAAACAAACTGATCGGCTTTATGATGAAGGTTCTTTCTCTGCCGAATAGCTGGAATTTCTCTATGTCAGGACTGAAAGCTATCTGCAAAGAGGGCAAGACTGCCGTGCATAACGCTGTGAACAAACTGATTGACTTGGGCTATCTGGTCCGTACAAAGCTCCTGTCTAACGAGAGCGTTCATAATTGCTTTGAATATGTGTACAGCTTTTTTGATGTTCCTGTCAGCAAGGAAGAAGCTGACGAGCTTGAAGCCGAGACCAGACGCAAGGCTATCACGATTCGTGAGGGCGGCAAGGCAAAAGCTGCTGTTTCTTCTGCGGACGAAAAACAGGGGGTGGAAAACCCGTATCTGGACAATCCACCTGCTGAAACTCCGCTGTCTGAAAATCAGGGACAATATAATACTTACAATTCAATACAAAAAAATCAATTACTGAGTGATAAATCCTCTATCATTCCTGCGGCGGCAAAGCCAACTTTCAACATTTCGGGTGTTGAAAAATCTGCTGAGAGAGTGACCGACGGATATAACGCAGAAGAAGTTGAGTATTACACGGAAGTTATCAGGGAGAATCTCGACTCTGGCATCTTGGTGACTGGCTCTGTCAGGACGGTCGGGACGGTTATGCAGAAGCAGATGAAATCGTTGGCTTTATCGTTGATGAGATATGTTCACCTCTGCCCTATACCACGCTCAGAGGTACAGCATTCCCCAGAACCGTTATTCAGTCAAAGATGCTTAAAGCCAATATCTACATGGTCGAAAGTGTCATTGAAAAAATGGCTTTGATTGACGATATTAAGGACTTCCGCAGATATTTCATTAGTTCCCTCTACAACGAGGTACTGACTTATCATTTTAACGAAGGTTGTGAGAGCCGTAACATTGACGAACAGATCAGGCGTGATTTCGGCTATGGCGTGGCTGTCTGACCGAGAAAGGAGGGGTTTTTATGGCTGCAAAGAAGAAGGCGGACAATCCTGCTTTTACGGGCAGAAACGTCGCTCTTACCGAGATTGCACAGACAAGCGGTATCAGTGTCGCTGCGCTCAAGCAGGGACTCCGTGAGGGTGCGCTCGACTTCGGTTATGCTATCCCCTGCGGTGAGGGCAAGATGTATCGCTATTACTGTCCCGACAAGCAAGTATGGGAAAAGCTCGGTTATTATAAGCAGGACGCAGATCCCGAAGCCGCCTGAAAGTCTGTAAACGACCTGTTTTACAGCTTTCACAGCGAATTTGAAGCGATTGTCATGGATATGCTCGGTGACAGGATAGACAGAAAAACGCTTGACACCGTGTTTTCTTCTTTTGACGAGCTTCAGGAGGAATATCACAACAAGCTCTATGAGCTTTTACGGGAGGTGAAAAATCATGGCTAAGAATATCCTGACACAGAGTAACGATATTATCAACTACGATAACCTGATCGCAGTCAGCGTGGAAATCTGCCCCATTGACTATGCGGAGGATCGTGTTGTTGACGAACCCTGTATTGTCGCTATGGACGTTAACGGCGGACAAACAATTCTTTTCCATTCCCCGAACGAACGGATCTTCTTTTTCTTCTTCCTTTACCGCATCTAATCCTCTTTCGAAGTTATCTACAACCGGAAGAATCTTTTCTATGATATCTTTCGCTCCAACTTCATACATCTGGGACTTTTCCTTTTCTGTACGTTTGCGGAAGTTATCAAACTCTGCCATCTGACGAGTAAGCTTATCTGTCAGTTCTTCTATCTTCTCGTCCTTTTTATCTTTCTTTTTACCAAATAATTTTTTGCCAGTTTTCTTTTCTGCATCCTCTTTGGCGTCTCCGCTTCCTGCTTCTTCGGAAGTTTCTTCTGTCTCTTCCGCTTCAGCTTCTTCAGATTCAGTCTCAGCTGCAGACTTTTTAGCTTCTTCCACAGCTTCTTTTACCATATCTTCCTGGCTTTTTTCCTGCTTATTCTCCAAGGGTTATTCCACCTTTCTATCATTCTTATGAAACATCTGATCCAGTTCTGTCTGGAGACGCTTCATAGATTTTAAAACATGCGCATAATCCATACGTTTCGGTCCGATAATTCCTATCGTTCCTTTCATCCCATCACCCAGTTCATACGTTGCGGTTACCACACTGCAGTCCCGCATGGTCTGTACCGGCGTCTCATCACCGATATATACCTGGATTCCGGTATTGTCTTCCTTTGCCAGGGTCTGGGTTACTAGCTCGGATAACTGCTGTTTTTCTTCAAATGCACTGATGATCTCCTGTGCACTCTGATTATCACTCAGCTCCGGATATTTAAAAATGTTCGTTGCACCGCTTGTATAAATCTGCATGTCATCATCCAGATGAATGGCATCCGCAACTGCATCCAGAACATATCCGACTACCTGACTGTGGATTCCTGCCTGCTCTTTCAATCTGGCGATCAGACCCAGGTTGATCTCTTCAATCGCCATGCCGTTGAGCGTTGTATTCAGCAGCATGTTTAACTTCAGCAGATTCTCATTACTGATCGGTTCGTCAATGTTGATGATCTTGTTCTTGATCACATTGCCGCCCAGTACAATGACTGCAATCACCTGTTCCTCATCTACCATAGACAACTGAATGAACTTAATCTTATTCGAATTGTTCATCGGAGTGGAAACCATCGTTGCATAATTTGTATTCGTTGCAAGAACCCTTGCCGCCTGCTTCAGAAGCTGATCCATCTTGTCAGCCTTATCAAGCATCTGCTCCTGCATCTCATTTAATTCCTGCTCTTTCTCCTCCATCAGCATGTCTACATAGAGCCTGTATCCTTTGTCCGAAGGAATACGTCCTGCCGACGTATGAGGCTGGATGATATATCCCATCTCTTCCAGATCAGCCATCTCATTACGAATCGTTGCTGAACTTAAATTCAGATCCGTATATTTGGAAATTGTTCTGGAACCAACCGGTTCTCCTGTCTCCAGATAATTCTGAATGACTGCATGAAGTATTTTCAATTTTCTTTCACTCAGTTCTTCATAATTTATCACCGGTACCTCCTCCTTTCGGTTTTGGGTTATTAGCACTCTTTATATCTGAGTGCTAACACCTTTCGACTATTAAGATAGCACTCCCGCATATTTTTGTCAACACTGTTTAGATATTTTTTAGAAAGAGGATACTCCGGTCAATAAATAACATCCCGGAATTACTGATTCTTCCGAATATACTGCATCCACTCTTTAATCTCCCTCTCATGCCCATTCTCACTCGGCACATAGAATTTTTCTCCGGCGATCTCGTCCGGAAGATATTGTTGTTCTACGTAATGGTGCGGATAATCATGAGCATATTTATATCCGGTTCCGTGTCCCAGTTTCTGTGCTCCTTTATAGTGAGCATCCTGCAGATGTGACGGAACAGTCGTCTTTGTCCTCTTCACACTTGCCATTGCATCAGCGATTGCGATATATGAGGCATTACTCTTTGGGGCAGTTGCCACATAAGTGACTGCCTGTGAAAGGATGATCTGTGCTTCCGGCATACCGATTCTTTCGACTGCCTGGGACGCAGATACTGCTACTGTGAGTGCCATCGGATCTGCATTTCCGACGTCTTCCGATGCACAGATCATAATACGCCTGGCTATGAACTTGATATCTTCTCCTGCATACAGCATTTTTGCAAGATAATACACTGCCGCATCCGGATCAGAACCCCGCATACTTTTGATAAATGCAGAGATCGTATCGTAATGATTATCCCCGGTCTTATCGTATTTGACTACCCGTTTCTGAATACATTCGGACGCAACATCCAGTGTTATATGAATCTTTCCGTCTGCCCCCCGTTCTGTTGTCAGGATACCAAGCTCAACCGCATTCAATGCACTTCTGGCATCCCCGCCGGAAATATCTGCAAGAAATTCCAATGCATCTTCCTCTATCACTGCCTGATAACTTCCCATACCTTTTACCGTGTCATAGACCGCTCTCGTGATCAGCGTCTTAATATCTTCTTTTGCAAGCGGCTGCAACTCAAAAATGCTCGATCTGGAAAGCAGCGCCCCATTTACTTCAAAATACGGATTTTCCGTCGTTGCACCGATCAGGATGATCGTACCATCCTCCACAAACGGAAGCAGATAATCCTGCTGTCCTTTATTAAATCTGTGGATCTCATCTACGAACAGGATGGTCTTCTTACGGTACATTCCCTGCATCTCTTTTGCTTTGGCAATCACTTCTTCCATATCTTTTTTACCCGCAGTCGTTGCATTGATCTGGGTAAATTCCGCACTGGTCGTGTTGGCAATTACTTTGGCAAGCGTGGTCTTCCCAGTTCCCGGAGGACCATAAAAAATGACTGAGCTTAATTTGTCCGCCTTGATCGCCCTGTAAAGCAATTTGTCTTTTCCTATAATATGCTGTTGTCCCACTACTTCTTCCAATGTTGTCGGCCGCAGTCTGGATGCAAGCGGAGCTTCCTTTTCCATGTTCTGCTCCCGCATATAATCAAATAAATCCATTCTTTCATCTCCATTTAGTTGAACCACAAGAGTACAACTCTAATTCATTATCAGTTCATCGACTGTTACAAATTCAAACCCTTCTTTCTGCAAAATATCCACTATACGTAGTGCTGCATTCACACTAGATTCATAACAGTCATGTAATAAAATAATATCATTTTCCCCCGCCTGCGTCACTACTTTATTGATAATTTCATCCTCATTGTCCGTTGTCCAGTCCAGCGGATCTATGGTCCACAACACAGGCATGACATCCAATTTCCTCTCCAGATTCTTCTGCCAGACTCCAAACGGCGGTCTCATATAAGAGACTTCCTCTCCGGTAATTCTGGTGATCACTTCATTTGTCATCAATATTTCTTCCTGTGCCGTCTCATCCGGCACCCGTGTGATTTCCACATGATGATAGGTATGATTGCCTATCAGATGTCCTTCTTCCGCTTCCCTCTTTACCAGTTCCGGATTATTTTTTGCGTTTTCTCCGATCAGAAAAAATGTTGCTTTTACATTCCGCTCTTTCAATCCATCCAGAAGCTGCGGAGTCCATGCCGGACTTGGTCCGTCATCAAAGGTAATTGCAATCTTTGGATCCTCTTTTATCATATTTGATGCAACATACCGAATGGCTTTTTCATTCTGTTCCGTATGCATGTTATGAACTTTCACCGTTGTCTTATCTTCCACCCGCACCATCCTTGTCACAAGAAAACAGATTCCAACTATGCAAATGAACAAAACAAATGCTTTTTTTCTCTTCTTACGCCATTTATATATTGCAGCAGATTCATAATCCCGATTTAATTCCATGCTGTCCCCACATACCACCATTTCATTTTACTATATGCAAAGACAGAAAATTCCATGCTCATACCCTTATTTCGAACGCATGGAATTAAAAAAAGCGTCAGCATTCTGACGCCCTACATTTATTTTGTTTTTATTTCTTTCGTTTTCGTGATGCCGCTTTTCTTCCCGGCGCAGAAAGCTTTCTGACACTCCATCCAAATGTTCCGAGAGTCTTTCCCAATGTCAGGTATTCTCCGTGAGAATATGCCAGAAGTCCGGCCTTTCCCAGCTGTAGTCTTCCCTTTTTATCCAGATATTCTTCTCCTACCTGAACAGCCTCTACTTTTGCCAGAAACATATGATGCGAACCAAGTTCTTTTATCTCTGTTACTTTACACTCAATGTTCACCGGACATTCTTCTATGATCGGTGCATGATCAAGCTTTGACGCTTTGCCGGCCGTCAGATGCATCTCTTTCCATTTGTCGACATCACGACCGGAACGTACACCGCACCAGTCTGTTGCCTTTTTCAGCTTCTCGGTCGTCAGATTTACTACAAACTCTCCGCTGTCTTTCAAAAGATTGTACGAATATCGTTCCGGTCTTACAGATATATACAGCATCGCCGGATTCGTACATACTGTTCCGGTCCACGCAACTGTTATGATATTCGATCTGCCGGATTTATCTGCAGTACTTACCATCACAGCCGGAAGCGGATACAGCATATTTCCCGGTTTCCAGATCTGCTTTGCCATGTCTTCTCCCCCGCTTCCTTTACTGCTGTAATTCACTTACCAAAGTCGGTATCAGCTGTTTCTTTCTGGATACCACACCCTTTAAGATCATCTTCTCCGTGTTTTCTTTCAGGTCAAATGCATCAATGATATACTCTTTTGCCCTTGCCCCACAGCATAACAGTTCTGTCGACTCATCCAGAATGTCTGTCAGCATAAAGAACACCATCTGCACTCCATTCTTCTCCAGTACTTTCGGAAGATATGGTGTCAGCATCTCTTTTACTTCCTGCAGTTCCTCTTTACTCATGGAATTCAACTGTCCTACGCCAAATACCATATCATTGACTGTAAACTGCTTAAAATCCTGGAAGCAAATATCTTCTGCTGTCTTTCCGGCAAGGCTGCTTCCTGCCTTGAACATCGCCTGTGCCTGTTCTTCCAGATTGATACCCGCAATCTTCGCCAGTTTTTTGGCAATCTTTTCATCCAGCGGTGTGCAGGTCGGTGAACGGAATAAAAGTGTATCTGAAACAATTGCCGAACACAGAAGTCCTGCAATTGTCGGCTTGATCTCCACATCATTTTCTTTGTACATCTGATATACAATCGTTGCGGTACATCCTACTGGCTGGTTACGGAAGAACACTGGTCCCATTGTCTCTATATTTCCCAGTCTGTGATGATCGATGATCTCCACAATCTCTGCTTCTTCGATACCGTCTACAGCCTGATTCTTCTCGTTATGATCTACCAGAATTACTTTCTTCTTACTTACATTTAAAAAACGACGTCTGGATATGAACCCCCTGAACTTTCCATGTCTGTCAATGATCGGGAAATCACGGTACTTCTTCTTTGCCATCACTTCCTTGATATCTTCCACATAATCACTCATATGGAAAGAAATCAGAGGTGCCTTCGTCATAAAGCGCTTAACCGGGACACTCTGGTTGATCAGTCTTGCCGCGGTAAATGTATCGTGTGGCGTACTGATGATCACCGTACTCTGTTCATCTGCACGCTTGATCACTTCTTTTGAAACCTCCGCATTCTGGCAGACAACCATGCAGCTTACATCAATATCCAGGGCACACATCTGTGACTCTACACGGTTTCCAAGAATCACCAAATCATCCTTTTCAATAAATTCCTGCATCAGTTCCGGACTGGACGCACCGATTGCCGCTTTCCCTTTGGTAAAATATCCGTGTTCATTACCGGTTACCATCTCTCCATCCAGTGTATTCTTAATGTTACGGTACTGTGTTTTTGCTTTGGAAAGGATCATATTATCATATACATCCATATAAGATGTTGCAATATCTCCTGTGGAAATCACACCAAGAAGTTCTTCGTCTCTTAATATAGGAATGGTCTTGATATTATTCTCCTTCATCTTTATCCATGTATCTTTCATAGACACATTCGGACCGATACCATCAATCTGATGGATATCCATATCCTTTACCTGCAGTTTTACATTTTCAAGAAGTGTCGGTACTTTTACCCCAAACTTCTGCAATACATAATGTGTCTCTTCATTTATCTGACCGGCTCTTTTGGCTACATAATCATTACCGGTTATTTCTCTTTTTAAATTCGCATAGGCAATTGCCGAACAGATGGAATCCGTATCTGGATTCTTATGTCCTACAACGTATATTTTTTCTTCTTTTTTAGCCATCTTTTATCTTTCACATCCTTTTGCTTATATCCTTCAAGTATTAAGCTTGCCATCTTTTTGAAGTTTCGTCAACCTTTATTTCCATGTATTTCGTATTTTTCTTTGAACAATATTATGGTTCTATGCTATACTGAAATTAATACTGGAGAACATGTTATTTGCATGTTCTTACTATTACTAAGAAGGGAATTATTACACTATGAGCGAAGAATTATTACACGAACAAACACAGACAGAAGCAGCTGTTACAATGGCTGACCTTGAGGAACATTTCGATGATGCAAATCCATGGAACGTAGTAAAATCTTATATGGAAAAAGGCACGATCCTGCCTGTAAAAGTAGAAGGAATCGTGAACGGCGGAGCCATTGCCATGATCGAGGGAATCCGCGGATTCATTCCTGCATCCAGATTATCTCTTTCTTATATCGAAGATCTGGAAACATATCTGTTAAAAGATATTGAAGTCAGGGTCATTGATGTAGATGAAGCCAATAACCGTCTTGTGCTCTCTGCACGTGAGATCCTACAGGAAAAAGCAAGAAAAGAAAGAGAAGCCCGAATTGCAGCTGTTAAAGTCGGCAGCATAGTAACTGGTACGGTAGAAAGTCTTCAGAACTACGGCGCATTTGTAGATCTCGGCGACGGACTCTCCGGACTGGTACACATCTCCCAGATCAGTTTAAAACGGATCAAATCACCTTCTGATGTGTTAAATGTCGGAGATGAGGTAAATGTAAAGATCATCGGCGTAAAAGACGGTAAGATCAGTCTCAGCATGAAAGCTCTTGAAGAAGAGAAAAAAGAAGAAGAGGAAATCCATGTAGAGATTCCTAAAGCTGAGGAGATTGGTACAAGTCTCGGAGATTTATTCAAAGGGTTGAAATTAGATTAGTTGGGATTTAATTCAGAAAGGCACGACGACCCGGACCTGCATAAAAAGTAGGAAGCCGTTCCTGTTCAGGTTCCGTC
>ENA-OQIE01001598-OQIE01001598.1-human-gut-metagenome-genome-assembly--contig:-NODE-1598-length-9925-cov-4.104387_pt1 | contig 9925 bp, 7 predicted proteins | sample MGYA00242569_ERZ504731 | MGnify/ENA primary metagenome ERZ504731 (study PRJEB26092, sample SAMD00036208) | human gut metagenome | host: Homo sapiens | study: EMG produced TPA metagenomics assembly of the...
CCAGAAAGATTTTTACGCGCGCGCCCCCGGCACTGAGCCAGCGTGCCGCCACCAGTCCGTCGCCACCGTTATTGCCTTTACCGGCAAACACAACCACGCTTTTGGCGTATACATCGCCGCCCAAAAGCTCCGCCGCGGATTCTGCCACAGCACGCCCGGCGTTTTCCATTAAAACCGCCGTTGGCAGATAGAACTCCTCCGCCGCTTTTTTATCAAGCGCGCCCATTTCATGCGCATATACAAGTTTCATTCATTATCCCTCCAGAATTACCTGCGCCATTGCCAGCTCTTTGGTATGGCTTAATGTTAAATGTATTTTTTCTGTGCCAAGCCCTTTGGCGTAATCTTTAAAATAACCGTATAAAACAAGCTGCGGCCTGCCAAGCGCATCGTTTATAACCTCAATTTCGGTCAGCCGCCCGCCGCGCAGCCCCGTGCCAACAGCTTTTACAAAAGCCTCCTTGGCGGCAAAACGTGCGGCAAAGCTGGCATACGCCTGCGCACCGCGCGCCATGCAGTAATCCTGCTCGTGCTGGGTAAATACACGCGCGGCAAAGCCCTTCATGTCCAGCGCCCTTTTAATGCGGCTTACCTCTGCCAAATCGCAGCCGATACCAATAATCATATAAACTCCTTTTAACTCAACACATCATTTAGCGTAAACTAATCCATATTATGCTTATTTCCATTTTTACCTGTAAAATCCTGCCCGCAAAAGTGAACTTTATGCAAAAACGCCGGTGCATTTTCTTTGCAGGCAGCCAAAATTGCTGTATAATTGTGTTGCAGTAATTTTAAAGGAGGCTTTATTTTGTTATATAAAACCCGCGGAACCTGCTCCATAGCCATTGACGTGGAAGTAGAAAACGGCATTGTAAAACACGCGCAGTTTATTAACGGCTGCCCCGGCAATACCGCAGGCATTTCGCAGCTTGTGGCCGGTATGCCGGCAGAAGAAGTTATACGCCGCTTAAAAGGCATTAAGTGCGGCAATAAGCCAACCAGCTGCCCCGACCAGCTTGCCCTTGCGCTGGAAGCAGCACTTAAAAGCCAAAACTAAAACCCAAACGCGCAAAACAAAAACGCCATGCGTAAAGCACGGCGTTTTTTATTTTAGTTTATGCGTTTTTTAATTGAAAACTTTTATTCCTTACCTGCAAGGCGTTTATAGGTTGCAAGGCGTTCTTTGGCGTCATGCTCTGTTTTTTCAAACAGTGCTTCTGCCTGGTCCGGGAATTGTTTTAAGAGTGCGGAGTAACGTACTTCGCCCATTAAGAATTCGCGGAAGTCGCCGGTAGGCTCTTTGCTGTCGAGAATGAACGGATTTTTGCCCTGTTCTTTAAGTTCCGGGTTGTAACGGTAGTTAGCCCAGTAGCCGCATTCAACAGCGTGTTTTGCTTCCAGCTGGCTCTTGCCCATGCCTGCCTTCAAACCGTGGTTAATGCACGGCGAATAAGCAATAATCAGGGACGGGCCATCGTAAGCCTCTGCTTCGGCAATGGCTTTAAGGGTTTGGTTCTTATCCGCGCCCATGGCAATTTGCGCTACATAAACATAGCCGTAGCTCATGGCCATCATGCCGAGGTCTTTTTTGCGGGTGCGTTTGCCGCTGGCCGCAAATTTGGCAATAGCCGCAGCCGGTGTAGCCTTGGAGGACTGGCCGCCGGTATTGGAATATACTTCGGTATCAAATACCATTACGTTAATGTTTTCGCCGCTGGCAAGAACATGGTCAAGTCCGCCGTAGCCGATATCGTAAGCCCAGCCGTCGCCGCCGAAAATCCAGTGGCTGCGTTTTACAAAGTACTGACCGAGGCCTGCAATTTCTTTTAAGAGCTCGTTATCGCTGTTTTCGGCAGCCAGTGCCGCTTTCAGCGCTTCGGCACGTTCGCGGGTGCCGTCGCTTACGTTCATATTGTCAAGCCAGTTCTGCATTGCTGCTTTCAGTTCTTCGCTTACGGGCAGGTTCAGCGCTTCTTTTACGCGGTCAGCCACACGTTCGCGGGTATGTTTAACGCCCAGGTACATGCCAAGGCCGTATTCGGCGTTGTCTTCAAACAGGCTGTTTGCCCAGCTCGGGCCGTGGCCTGCCGCATTTTTGCAGTACGGCATGGAAGGTGCGCTTGCGCCCCAGATGGAGGAGCAGCCAGTTGCGTTGGCAATCATCATACGGTCGCCAACAAGCTGGGTAACAAGTTTGGCATACGGAGTTTCGCCGCAGCCTGCGCATGCACCGCTGAACTCAAACAGCGGCTGTTCAAACTGCACGCCTTTAACGGTGTTTTTATTCATCGGGTTCGGTTTTGGCGCAACTTTCTTCATTGCGTAATCCCAGTTTTCGGTTTTAGCAAGCTGGGTTTCCAAAGGTTTCATTACCAGGGCTTTTTCCTTAGCCGGGCAAACCTGAGCGCAGTTGCCGCAGCCGGTGCAGTCCAGAGGAGATACTGCCATATGGAATTTTAAGCCTTTAGCGCCGATAGCATCCTTGCTAAGCATGCCTTCCGGAGCGTTCGCAGCTTCTTCTTCGGTCATCAGCACGGGGCGGATAACAGCGTGCGGGCATACAAACGCGCACTGGTTGCACTGAATGCATTTTTCCATCTGCCATTCCGGAACGTTGATGGCAATGCCGCGTTTTTCGTAAGCAGCGGTGCCGCTCGGGAAAGTGCCGTCTTCGTGGTCTTTAAACGCGCTTACAGGCAGTTTGTCGCCTTCCATGCGGTTCATCGGCACAAGAATGTTGTCAATAAAATCATTGCCGGATTTTGCAGCTGCTTCGGTATCGGCAGCGTCAGCCCATGCTGCGGGAACGTCAACTTTTACAACGGCGTTAACGCCCATGTCGATAGCGGCGTTGTTCATGTCAACAACGTCTTTGCCCTTCAGGCCGTAGCTGTGCTCAACCGCTTCCTTCAGGTATTTAACAGCATCTTCCAGCGGAATAATGTCGGCCAGTTTAAAGAACGCCGACTGCATAATCATGTTAATGCGTCCGCCGAGGCCGATTTGCTGTGCAATTTTTACAGCGTCAATAATATAGAAGTTAATATCGTTTTTGGCAATATAGCGTTTAATCTGCCCGGGCAGATGTTTTTCCAGTTCTTCTGCGCTCCAGTTACAGTTAAGAAGGAAGGTACCGCCTTTTTTCAGCCCTGCGGTAACGTCGTATTTATCAACGTAGGACTGGTTGTGTACGGCTACAAAATCCGCAGCGTTGATAAGGTACGGTGCGCGGATGGGCTCTTTGCCGAAACGCAGATGCGAAACGGTAATGCCGCCGGATTTTTTGGAATCGTAGGAGAAATAGCCCTGAGCGTACATATCGGTGTAATCGCCGATAATTTTAATTGCGCTCTTGTTGGCGCCAACGGTGCCGTCGCTGCCGAGGCCCCAGAACTTGCAGCTCTTGGTGCCTTCGCCGGTAACGTCAATTTCGTGGCTGGCTGCCAGAGAAGTATTGGTAACATCATCAACAATGCTGATGGTGAAGTTGTTTTTCGGGTTTTCGGCTTCAAGGTTTTCGTAAACGGCCAGAATGTCGGTCGGGGTCAAATCCTTGCTGCCAAGGCCGTAGCGGCCGCCGATAATCAGCGGATTGCGGCCTGCGTCATAGAACGCGCCGCGCACATCCATGTACAGCGGTTCGCCGAAAGCGCCCGGCTCTTTGGTGCGGTCAAGCACGGCAATGCGTTTAACGGTTTCCGGAATTGCCGCCATAAAATGCTTAACGCTGAACGGACGGTACAGGTGAACGGCAAGCAAGCCAACCTTTTTGCCTTCGGCGTTCAGTTTTTCGGCAACGGTCTGAATGGTTTCGCAGGCGCTGCCCATGGCAATAATAATGTTTTCGGCATCCGGTGCGCCGTAGTAGTTAAACAGGCCATAGTTGCGGCCGGTAATTTTGTTGATTTCGTTCATGTAGTTTTCAACAATTTCCGGCAGCGCGGTGTAATAACTGTTAACTGCTTCGCGGGTCTGGAAGTAAATATCCGGGTTCTGCGCCGTACCGCGGATAACAGGGTTATCAGGGTTCAGTGCGCGTTTGCGGAACTCTGCCAAAGCCTCCCAATCCAGAAGGCCTGCCAGCTTATCGTAATCCATCAGTTCAATTTTCTGAATTTCGTGCGAAGTACGGAAACCGTCAAAGAAATTCAAAAACGGCACGCGGCCTTTAATTGCAGATAAATGTGCCACGCCGCCGAGGTCCATAACTTCCTGCACGCTGCCTTCGGCAAGCAGGGCAAAACCGGTCTGGCGTGCTGCCATAACGTCCTGATGGTCGCCGAAAATGGAAAGGCTGCTGGTTGCCAGCGCACGTGCGGATACATGGAACACTGCCGGCAAAAGCTCACCGGCCATTTTATACATATTAGGAATCATTAAAAGAAGGCCCTGAGAAGCTGTATAAGTGGTAGTAAGGGCACCGCCCTGCAAAGAACCGTGTACAGCGCCGGAAGCGCCTGCCTCGGACTGCATTTCCTGAACCTTTACAGTCTGCCCGAACAGGTTTTTCTTGCCCTGGGCCGCCCATTCATCAACAACTTCCGCCATAGGCGAAGACGGTGTAATGGGGTAAATAGCTGCCACGTCGGTAAACGCATAGGATATATAAGCCGCAGCGGTATTACCATCCATGGTTTTCATTTTTGTCATGTGGTTCCCTTCTTTCTCATCGTTATAACTGCTGAATTATGTGAGGATATGCAAAGTGCATATATAATTAGTATACACTATTTACAAGGGTTTGTAAATTTAAAGGAAGTGTATACAACAGCCTTTGTTAAACAAAAAAGGCACGGCAAAAAACCGTACCTTTTAAGAATTTTTATGTCATAAATTCTTCTGAAATATAATTACTTAATTCTGACAGCGATTTAATTAATCCCAAATTACTGTATTCAAAACTTTGTGTTAAAGAATCCCACTGCATAAATCCAAGATGATGTTTACAAATATTTCCATTTACAATAGTTTGAATATCTGAAAGATGCTTTTCGTTTAAAAGTATATTAGCTAATCGCGGGCTTGCTCCATTATCGATATTTACTAATAACCCATATTTCGCTCCTGATACTAAGCAATATCCAACAAGTTGTGACCACTCTTTAAGTCCAGCAGCATTCATTAATTTCACTTCTAAAATCAATATTTCAAAATTTATCCCATTTGTAATCAATGCAAAAATATCAAGATTCAGAGGTGGAACTTGTTGAGAAAAGCTTTTTACACAATCACATTTTTCCGGACATTCTACTATCATTCTTTGAAGATTTGTTTTTAATTCTCCAATTCCCCAAAAAACGCTAAGCTCTTTATGATGTTTTGCCCGAAAATTACTTTTAATTTGTGCTTCAATAAAATCCTGTATTTCAGGATAATATGAAATTTCATTTCTGCTGTTTTTAGCTATCGCCACCAAAATCCTCCTCAGTGATATTACGCACTAATACCTTGTATTTATTATCTGGTGAGATTGTAACTAATTTTTTATAAACATCGGGGTTTTCCGCCCCAATCATAGCTCCTCTCCCATTTCCAATAATAACTAATGGTGTTAACAAGTCAGGTTTTTTTAATTCGACAGTTAAATTCGCATTTTTTTGTATATGGTTTTCGATAACCTTAATATACCCTTTAGGTCGTTTACCAGACAACTCATTATCATCTGCAATAATATATGCAACTGCTTGTAATATCTCCGTTATTGGATAACCACTATTAACAGAATTACCATAAAGCAACATTGTTTTATCTTCGTTATAAATATCTAACAAATTTTTAATAGGTACATTTATAGTATTATACTTTCGTTTTGAAAATAGAGAATTTTCTTTAATAATTGCAAGTAGTTGAGTATCAGTATCTTTATGTAAAATTGGAAAAGGATTAATAAGTTCACCTATTTTTGCAAATTGTTCCCTTATTTTACAATACGGAGCATGTTCGCAACCTAAAACAGCACAGAAATGTCTAAAATGAATATAATGACCACCTCTAATATTTTCAGGCAACCGTATATCATTTTCGCACGGATGCACAGTAGATGGCGTAAAGTTCATATCTCGTGTTTCACATTTCTCTGCATAATGTCGTTCTCTTTGTAATCTACGATTTTCATTTGAAGTTTCTGCTTTTGTTCTAAACGCAAATGCTCCAAATTTAGCATATTGGTCAAGCAATATGCGTAACTTAAATCCCTTATTCCATTGTTTATAATATGAATCGCTAGTACAATGAATATTAGGATGATTCCAATTTATTTGATCAGGAATGCAATTTATACTATAAAGCAATCTGCATAAATCACAAACAAATTTAAAATTATATCCTTTAATTTCAAAAGAAATAATTTGATGTTCATTTGAAAAACGGCGTTGCGATTTCGCCATACTACCAATCGTATCTGCTAAACCTGCAATAAAACGGCGTTTAAGATTATCATCAACTAATGCAGAAATTAACTTACTTATATCAACATTTCCTCTTAATTCACCATCAGCAACAATACCAAAACGCATAAGTTCTTCTTTTATTACAGTTATATCTCCTTGAAATAATATCGTCCAATTTCCACCAGCAGTAACTTCATACTGTACAGGCAATCCATAAACAGCCCTAAACATTTGCCCTACTTTTTTTAAAATATCACCTGCAATGTCACCAGCACGTTTAGGATTTTCAAGATAAGAACCCCATTTTTTATATGGTAAGTGTATCGTAAAACTGTTCTCAGTATTACCAAAAACTCCACCACCTATAATCAACCCTAATAAATAAGCTTTATCAGTATCCATTTTTATACCTCTATCATTTAGATTTTTCTAAAAACTTGTTCCATTATTTCAGAAGCAATAGCATATGCCAAATCAACAGGTACTGCATTACCTATTACTTTGTACATTGCAGTAATATTACGTGGTGTGTCAGTCAAAAAATTAAAATCATCTGGAAATGATTGTATTCTCGCTACCTCTCTAACAGTATATCTTCTATTTTCTACTGGATGAATAATCCCACAATTTTCAGGCTGAGCAGAGGCAGTTATTGTTCCGCAAATTTCATCTCTTGAAAAGCGACGATAAAAATTAGGAGAATGATACTTTTTCATATTATCACGTATTTTTTGGAAACGAGGTGCTAAATGCTCATATGGTACATCTTTCCAAGAACCACCTTCTGGAATATATTCAATCATTTCTAATGCTTGCGGAGAAAGTGGCCAATCAACGTTATTAGATACATCTTTAGGTTTGTCTAAAACATATCTCAATGTCATTTTTCTTTTATCTTGCTTTTGTGGAAATTTAAAAACAGTATTTAAATCTTTACGTACACCTACAAAAAAAACTCTTTGACGATTTTGTGGTACTCCATAATCTGAAGCATTAACAAGTTGGTGAACAACATTGTAACCTACTCCATTCATATTTGATAAATCTTCTACAATAACCTCTGCTAAATTACGTCCATCAATATATTTAGTTGAAAGTAGTCCTTTAACATTTTCAAATACTATTACTTTAGGCATTTTATTTGCAATTATGCGCAAACATTCTTTATAAAGCATTCCACGAGAATCATGAACTCCTTTTCGATTTCCAGCATTTGAAAAAGGTTGACAAGGAAAACCAGCAGTTAAAATATCTCCATCAGGAATTTCATTCTCATTAACAGATAATATGTCACGCTTATCTATTTTTCCTAAATTCATTGAATAGACAGCTTGAGCATCTGCATCAAAATCATTTGCAAATACAATATTAAATCCTGCTCTTTTAAATCCTAAATCCATTCCTCCACAACCTGAAAACAGAGAAATTAGTCGAGGATAATTCTCACTTTCTTCATTTTGGAACAATGTAGGAGTATTTCTGCGAGTATTAATTATATAATCATCAATATCACTTGCCCTAATTCTCCATGTTCGATTACCAAGTTTTGAAGCTGGCAAACTTCCTTTTCCAATCATTCTTCTAATTGTTTTTTCAGAAAGCTGTAAATATTGAGCCGTTTGAGAAACAGTTAAAAGTTCAGTATCCATAGTGTAATCCACCCACTCCTTTGGCTATGTACTAGTATTTTAATATACGAACTTTTGTTTGTCAAGTTTGCAAAGGAATTAAATGGACTTTATTGGACATTCTTGGACAATTTTTAATATACGCATCAAAAATTAATTTTTTGTTTGCATTATTAAATATAACAAAAAAGGCACGGCAAAAAACCGTACCTTTTAAGCTGTAAGTTAATTATACAATTTTTTCGCCATGGTATTCTTCGCCGCCGCCATCGGGAAGTTCGTTGTAACGGCGGGTCCACAGGTTTTCGTATTTAACGGCCTGTGCGTGGGTTGCGTCGGTGTTTTCCGGCAGTTTTTTAATAACTTTGGCCGGTACGCCTGCTACCAGGGAGTACGGCGGAACGATGGTGTTTTTGGTTACAACCGCGCCGGCTGCCACAATGGAGCCTTTGCCGATAACAGCACCATCCAAAACGGTGGAGTGCATGCCGATAAGCACATGGTCTTCAACCGTGCAGGCGTGCAGAAGCGCGCAGTGGCCTACGGTTACATAGTCGCCCAGAATGCAGGCATGGCTGTCGGAAACGTGCAGCACGCAGTTATCCTGAACATTGGTATATCTGCCAACTTTAATTTCATTAACATCGCCGCGGATGGTTACGTTATACCATACGCTGCTGTATTCTTTCAGTTCTGCTTTGCCGATAACTACTGCGGTTTCGGCTACAAAAGCCTTCGGGTCAATTTTCGGCGAATTGCCTTCAAATTTTTTAATAAGCATTGTAAAATTCCCCCTTTTATGCTGCTTACAGCTTTATTGTATATTGTATACAAAATTTGTCAAGCTAAATCAGGGGTTTTGCCCCCTTAATTTTAAAGCTTTCACAAACTGTTCAGTTTTTAACAGTTTGCCGGTTTAAATTTACCAAGCCCTGCATTCAGGCCTTCTGCGGCACGCCGCGCACTTTGGTTAAGTAAGTGTAAACACCGGCGCCAACCAAAATTACACCCGTTAAAACAAGTATCAGGCGCGTCGGCAAAAAGCCGCCTAAAAAGCCGCCTAAAAGCGGGCCAACCACGCCGCCGAACTGCTGCGCGCTGGTTACAAGCCCAAAGGCCTTGCCGCGCACGGAAGGGTCGGTAACTTCAACCAGGCGGGCGTTAATATTAGGCACCGCCCCTGCCAGAAACAGGCCGTAAATAAAGGTTACCGCCGCATACTGCCAGATGTTGTGCACAAAGAACTGGCACATATTTATTGCGCCCGCGCAGATAAACACCATAAACAGCGTTTTGGTATAACCGCGCTTCTGCCCGCGGCTGCCCCAGTACGGCCCGGCGATAATACCGGCAATGCCCGCCAGCGAAAAGATAATGCCGGCAGTTTTAACAACGTCGTCGTTAACAACGCCGCCCAACAGGTACGATACGTACATGGTAATCAACGGCTGCACAATCATTACGCATACCTGCACCAAAAAGAACATACTCATTACAAACAGCAGCCCTTTATTTTGCAGCGATGCCTTTAAATCCGCCCAGATATGAATAACTTTGCCTTCGCCCTTTTCGTGCTCCACATCGCGCACAAAGGCAATAACCATAATAGTTGCAACAAACAGCGCGCCCGCCGCGATATAAAACGACATGCGCATGCCGAACCAGGCGCTTACATAACCGCCGAGCATCGGCCCGAGGATGCTGCCGGAGGCAACAGCCGTCTGCATAAGCCCCATGCCCCAGCCCTTTTTAACGGCAGGCAGGGTTGAAGAAACCAGCGACAGCGAGGCCGGCACAAAACCGCTTACAAGGCCTGCCAAAAGGCGCACGCCAAAAAGCTGTTCCGGGCTCTGGCACATGCCCATCAAGGCATAGGTTACGGCAAGGCCGAAGCCCGCACGTATT
>ENA-OQIE01001614-OQIE01001614.1-human-gut-metagenome-genome-assembly--contig:-NODE-1614-length-9831-cov-5.973549_pt1 | contig 9831 bp, 12 predicted proteins | sample MGYA00242569_ERZ504731 | MGnify/ENA primary metagenome ERZ504731 (study PRJEB26092, sample SAMD00036208) | human gut metagenome | host: Homo sapiens | study: EMG produced TPA metagenomics assembly of...
ACAAAGAGAAAAAGCCCTACAATGCCGTTGTAAAAATTGGGGAAAAGGGATATATTGATTTTATCTCTTTTTCAAAATAAACATAAAAGCCCTTTAAAGAGGGCTTTTATATATTAATCACAAATCACTTATCACAAATCACAAGTGATTAATCACTTGTTTATTAAGATATTAAAAGCTATAATTTAAATAAAGCGTGAATTTTATGACACAAAAAGAGGGGGGAGAAACTTGGAACTAGCATTTAGAGAAAGCTTAAAAAAGATGAGAGGTACCAAATCAAAAGAAAAATTCTCCCAAGAATTAGAAATGAGTAGATCAAATTATTCACGAATAGAATCAGGAAAATCAGATCCAACCATAAAAACACTAGAACAAATTGCAAAGTTAACTAACTCAACGCTAGTAGTGGATTTAATCCCAAATGAGCCAACAGAACCAGAACCAGAAACAGAACAAGTAACATTGGAGTTAGAAATGGAAGAAGAAAAAAGCAATGATTTCGTGTGAATAATGCACGAAATCATTGCTTATTTTTTTAAAAAGCGATATACTAGATATAACGAAACAACGAACTGAATAAAGAATACAAAAAAAGAGCCACGACCAGTTAAAGCCTGAGAAACTTTAACTGCGAGCCTTAATTGATTACCACCAATCAATTAAAGAAGTCGAGACCCAAAATTTGGTAAAGTATTTAATTACTTTATTAATCAGATACTTAAATATCTGTAAACCCATTATATCGGGTTTTTGAGGGAATTTCAAGTCTTTAAGAAGATACCAGGCAATCAATTAAGAAAAACTTAGTTGATTGCCTTTTTTGTTGTGATTCAACTTTGATCGTAGCTTCTAACTAATTAATTTTCGTAAGAAAGGAGAACAGCTGAATGAATATCCCTTTTGTTGTAGAAACTGTGCTTCATGACGGCTTGTTAAAGTACAAATTTAAAAATAGTAAAATTCGCTCAATCACTACCAAGCCAGGTAAAAGTAAAGGGGCTATTTTTGCGTATCGCTCAAAAAAAAGCATGATTGGCGGACGTGGCGTTGTTCTGACTTCCGAAGAAGCGATTCACGAAAATCAAGATACGTTTACGCATTGGACACCAAACGTTTATCGTTATGGTACGTATGCAGACGAAAACCGTTCATACACGAAAGGACATTCTGAAAACAATTTAAGACAAATCAATACCTTCTTTATTGATTTTGATATTCACACGGCAAAAGAAACTATTTCAGCAAGCGATATTTTAACAACAGCTATTGATTTAGGTTTTATGCCTACGTTAATTATCAAATCTGATAAAGGTTATCAAGCATATTTTGTTTTAGAAACGCCAGTCTATGTGACTTCAAAATCAGAATTTAAATCTGTCAAAGCAGCCAAAATAATCTCGCAAAATATCCGAGAATATTTTGGAAAGTCTTTGCCAGTTGATCTAACGTGCAATCATTTTGGGATTGCTCGTATACCAAGAACGGACAATGTAGAATTTTTTGATCCCAATTACCGTTATTCTTTCAAAGAATGGCAAGATTGGTCTTTCAAACAAACAGATAATAAGGGCTTTACTCGTTCAAGTCTAACGGTTTTAAGCGGTACAGAAGGCAAAAAACAAGTAGATGAACCCTGGTTTAATCTCTTATTGCACGAAACGAAATTTTCAGGAGAAAAGGGTTTAGTAGGGCGCAATAGCGTTATGTTTACCCTCTCTTTAGCCTACTTTAGTTCAGGCTATTCAATCGAAACGTGCGAATATAATATGTTTGAGTTTAAAAACATTTTAAAATACTAATTAGATTAGTTAAATGACTATTTGAAATAGTATTTTGAGGAGTGATTATATGTGTACAAGATTTGTTTACAATGGTATAGATAAAATTGTTGGTTTTAATTTTGATATTGACCTTTCTGTATGGGATCATACTGTAATTACCGAAGAAAATAGATTTTATATTGGTATTAAAATGCCTGACGGTCTGTATCATTCATTTCATGGGATAAATAAAAATGGTAATGTAGGAACACTTCTTTATGTTCATGGTAATGAAAATGCAAGGTATATAGAAAGCGAGGATTGTATTACAATATCTGAATTAACAGAAAAATTCATTAAGGCAGAGATTTCTTTTGATAAAGCCTTGGACATTGTTAAAAAGAAAAAAATTATTTATGCACCAGATGCTACTATGCAAGCTATGCTTTCTGATAAAAAAGGACGAGTTTTAATTATTGAACCTGGAATTGGGTATAGATATGAACAAGAAAATTTTTCACTTATTACAAATTATTCTATTCTAAAACCAGATATAACAAAGCCGTACATTGTTTCTGGGGATACAAGATACGAAGTGGCTAAAGAGTTATTGGCAGGATATGATAAAGATTTTTCAGTAAATGACGCATTTAAAGTATTAAAATCTGTTTCTCAAAAAGACTTGTGGGCAACTAGGGTTTCATTTGTATATTCTACAGAAAAAAATAAAGTTTATTATGTCTTGAACAATGATTTTAGTAATGTATTTGAATTTCAGTTTTAATACTAATGAATTTATAAATTTGCAATTATGATAAGAAAGGTTATTATGATAGGACTAAAAAAGCGAGATATAAAAAAAGCGTTGAAAGCTGGTGGTGTATCATTGGCTGATGTTCGGGCAGATATTGAAGCGACGATTGATGAAGCTATGAATAGCACCGCCCCAGAAGTGTAGGCAAATTTCAAAAAATATTTTGGTAATAAACGCCCTACCCCAGAAGAATATATTTACAAGATTACCAAAAAGACAAAGATTTGAAAAAAGGCTTGCTCCATACATAGTGTATGATCTGCAAGCCTTAATCTATTTCAGAGGAAATTTAACAGTAAAAGTAGCACCTCCACCAGCAGTATCATTGATAATGATAATACCGTTCAGCATTTGAGTTAATTCTTTGGCGATACTTAGTCCCAGTCCAAAATTCGATTTGTTCGTATGGGACTTGTCGCCACTATAAAATCGGTCAAAGATATACTGCTTATCTTCATCAGAAATGCCTTGCCCGTGGTCTACCACAGAAAAAGCAATATTTTTTTCGGTGGCGATTACTTCTATCTCTATTAAAGAATTATTCTTGGAATGTTGAATGGCATTATCCATAAAGACACACAAGATTTGAAATAATCGGTCTTTGTCGGTAAACATAGCAGGATAACTTTCCTCGGATAAATGCAGTTTTAGTTCTAAATTCTGCTTCATGCAGACGGGTTCGTAGGTTTCATATAACGTAATGAGCAAGGTATCTACATTGATTGTGCTTTTATGCAATGTCCATGTTTTAGCGTCGGAAGAAGCCAAAAGCAACATATCTTTGACTAAACGGGATAACCGCATACATTCAAAATCTATGGTCTGTACGGCTTGCTTTGCCTGCTCGTTTAAGGAAACATTATCAAGAAGCATATCCGTGTTGGAAATCATAACAGCAAGTGGAGATTTTAATTCATGGGACGCTGTTGCAACAAAATCTTTTTGGCTTTGCAGTATTCGTTCCGTTGGAGCAAACGACTTTTTCAGCAGATAACGGGTCAGCACGATAACAACGATACAAGCCAAAAACCAGATAAGAAGATATATAGGCAATGTTTTTTGTAAAATATCCGTCAAACTGGCTGTCTGATAAAGAAAGGTTGCATGATACACGGTATCATTTGCTGTCCTAATTGTAGCAGGAATAACAAAATAAGTATCGTGATGTGTTCCTCTTATTTCCAGAAAACCGCCTTGTGAAGTTGTGCTGTTTTCTATTTGTGATAATGGTTGTGTAGAAATCTGCTTTTCTACATCATGCAACAGATTGTCCGCAGAAGTTGGAAATGGGAAATCACTCTGATAAATGGTATTCCCCCTTGTATCAGTAATTAAAGAAAAAATATGATAACTCTCTTCGTAGGTTTTGAGTGCTTTGTCCATATCCGAAGAAGCACTTTCCACTTGATAAATCAGCAAGGTTGTCAATCTCTGAAATAAGGTGCTTTCGTTGATTTTCTCTGTATGAACTGTGTTCGCAACGACAAAGGAAATCACAAGGGTAATAATCAGCATAACAGAACTTGCAAACAGAATATGAAGTTTTCGGTATAAGTTATTTAACATGTTTCTTTCTCCAGTTTGTACCCTGCACCGTAGACCGTTGTTATTTTACAGGAACTTTTTAATTCTTTTAGGCGTTTTCGCAGAAAAGAAATGTAACTGTCTACATTGCCAGTTTCTACCTCGGAAGAACTGCCCCAGATTTTAAGGATTAGCTGTTCACGGGAAAATAGTGTTTCTGGGTTCTGCATAAATACAAAAGTCAACTCGGTTTCTTTTGAAGTTAATAAAAGAGAATTGACGGGTGTAGATAAGGTTCGGCTGTCTTTATCGAAAGTTAAATCTCCATATTCTAATTTGGAAGATAACTGGATATTGGCAGGGCGTCTTGTTAATGCCCGAACTCTTGCAAGCAATTCTTTGATATGAAATGGTTTTACTAAATAATCATCAGCACCGCCGTCTAAACCCTCAACCCGATTGTCAAGGGTACTCATGGCAGTAATGATAAGGATAGGAATAGAAATTCCTTTTTTACGCATAGATTTTATGATTGTCAAACCGTCAATAATCGGTAACATACGGTCTACAATGGCGAGGTCATAAGCATAGTCTGTATTTAAGGCATACAGCATAGCAGTTTCCCCGTCATTGCAACAATCAACCATATAGTTTTCTTTTTCCAGAGAAATTTTTATATTTTTACATAACTCTAAATCATCTTCCAGAAGAAGTATTTTCATAATGTATCAATCCTTTTCTATATAAATTATAGACAGTATAACAGAAAAGTCTGTAAAAATCCTCTAAAAAATGATGATGATTTTCTTACTTTTTTACAGGATTTTTAGAATGGTTTGCTTTTACAATAGGGGCATATCGAACAAGAAAGGTGGAATACAAAAATGAAAAAAACAAACATCAGTAAATTCATAGCAGTTGGATTATGTATCTGTGCATTGACGGGGTGTGGTGCAAGTCCAAATGAGAAGCCAGATACGTCTAATCCTATTGTCAATTCTAATACGAATGAAGAAAATACAAATGGTTCTTCAGAAAATAAAGGAAACGACATATTAGAGTCTGCTAATTTGAGAGGAAGTGTTTTGGAATTTACAGACAATGGTTGCTTGGTAAATCAAGCAAAAGATATTGAGGGTGGAGCTGGGATAAAAATAGAAGCACCGGGAATGGAAAATAAAGACAATGCTGTTTCTGTAACCTATAACCCAGATTGTGAATTTGTCATTGCCACAGTAAATGCACAGTCTGGTGTTACAAATGTAACAACGGGTTCTATATCCGATGTAAAAAAACAATCTGAAGTATATCTTTATGGAGAATTTGCAGACACACTTCATTTCAATGCAACAAAGGTTGTCATAGCCCGTTGGGAATAGAGGTGTGAAGTATGAAGTTTTATCAACTTGGTTTTCGCTATTTACAGCGAAAAAAAGGAAAAACCATTCTTTTGTTGATTGTTTTGATACTTGTAAACAGTATGATTTTAGGTACAAGCATGATTTTAAGGACTACAAATGAGTCCAAACAAGCCATGCAGGAAAAGACAAATTCTAAGATTGTAGCTGAAATTACAAGTAAGGACAGCAAGATAACAGAGAATGAAGTAAACAAGATTGAAACGCTGGAAGATGTTTCAGCTATCAACCGTATCGGCAGGCAAGATGTATTTCCAGCTAGTTTTGCTCCCGTTACGCTCAATACTTCTACGAATGAGGAAAATTTGAAAATAGCGTTGCTCTCCTATGATGATTTGGAAAAGGACAGCCCTTTTTCAGAAATGCAGTACCGCTTATCTTCTGGCGATTATATCAAACATGAGAAAAAAGGTGCTGTTATCAATGCGAACATTGCAAATCAAAATGAGCTAAAAGTTGGAGATACGATTGAATTAAGTACAGAAAACGGAACAAAAGTATCTGTTCAAATTATTGGAATTTTCATGTCCGCAGGAAATGTGGAAAAAGACCAGCCAACAGAAACTACCGCAGTCAATCGAATAGAAAATCAAGTCTTTATTGACAACAGCACTTATAAAGAATTGTTCAAAGAAGCTGAATTTGAAAAACTCTGCGTTTATTCAAAAAGACCAGAAAAATTAGATGTGCTGGAAACCAGCTTGCAAAAAATATTCGGAAATGATGTAGAACTTAGCACTTCCGATACCCTTTATCAACAGATGTCTGCTCCATTAGAGCAAATCAGTAAGGTGGCAAATCTTATGCTGGTACTTACATTGGTAACTGGTACTGTTGTTGTTTCCCTGCTGTTATGTATGTGGATGCGGACAAGGCAAAAAGAGGTGGCAATCTTTATGAGCCTCGGCAAGACAAAAAGTGAAATTTTCCTGCAAACTTTATTAGAAGCAGGCAGTGTATTTACACTTTCGGTTTTAGGAGCAACAGCCATTGGTAAATTGTTCTCGGGCGTTTTGCAAAATGTCATTACTGGTTCAGAAACAGTAACAGAAAATCTGAAAGTGGTGTTGCAGATACAAGATATTGGAATGTTGTTCCTTTTAGGTGGTGCAGTTATTCTGGTGGCATTGTGCTGTTCCATTCTTCCGATATTACGAGCAAACCCAAAAGATATATTAGCGAAAATGGAGGGATAGTACATGAATTTTTTTGGATTGGCAAGGCGTTCTGTGTTCAGAAAGCCCATAAAAAGTATTCTCTTATTGTTGATTGTTTTTGCAATCAGTACCCTGCTTCTTGCAGGTGTGGCGAGCAAAAATGCCAGTATTGAGGTGCAGGACAAAACCAGACAAGCCATAGGTGCAGGCTTTCTTTTAGAAAGAAATGCAGAGTACCGAACAAAACGAGTTCGTGAATACTCAGAAAAGATTGGTAATGATAAGGAAGGTAGTTTTGGTGGCTACCATCAGGAAAAAGAGATTATCAATGGTGTGGAGACTTGGTCAGGCTGGACAACAAATGAATTTGAAAGCTTAGATATAAAAGACATTGAGAAACTGGCAAAAACAAAAGGAATTGCTGATTACAATATTACAACAGCAACAACTCCTGTAAACCCTGTAAATTTCAAAAGAATTGAAGATAAAGATGTAGACCAAAGTGTAGATGAGGGAGGTGTAAGCTTAATTGGAAACAAAGATATGAAACTTGACAGAAATGTTTTATCTGGAAACCTGCATATCAAAGAGGGGCGAATGATAACCCCAGAGGATAAAGATATGTGTGTCATTTCAGAGGAACTTGCAAATCAAAATAATCTGAAAATCGGCGATAAGATTTCTTTTAATGATTACCACGATACTGAAAATTCAAAGGTATCAGAAGCTGAGATTGTTGGAATTTATCAAGTGGATCAAAAGATGTCCCCACTTATGCAGGGAGATACTTACCGTTCGGAAAATGTAATATTTACAGATTTGAGATTTCCAGAAAAGGCAGAGGGTGAAACAAGTCCATTATATGAAAGAGCCTATTTCAAAGTAGAAGATGTGGAAGCTTACGACGAAGTAAAAGAAAATCTGCAAAAAGTAGACATCAACTGGGAGCAATATGATTTGATTGACAATAACGGAAATTCCGAAACCATGTCCTCAAACTTCAATGATTTAGCAAAAGTAAGCGAAATGATGATATTGGTAATCTCTGTTGCAAGTTTTGTTATCCTTGTTTTAGTATTTCTGTTCTGGCTGAAAAATCGAGTGCAGGAAGTCGGCATTTTCTTATCTCTCGGTGTTCCGAAATTCAGAATTATCGGGCAGATTTGGAGTGAAGCGATTATGATTGCTGTTCTTTCCCTTATGCTATCCTTTGCTGTCGCTCCTGCCGTTTCCAAAGTAACTGCAAATTATCTGGTATCACAGCAGGTTCAGCAAATGCAGGAAGAAGAAAAAAATAACGAGGGAAAAGTATCCACAGAATATGTTGCACCAAAGCAGGACGTGCAGAATATCAGCGTAGAGGTTACGCCAGAAATGTATCTGTTGGACGGAGCAAGTGTTCTTGTGTTGATAACGGCTTCTGTTCTGGTATCTGGAATTGTAATACTAAAGAGAAACCCGAAAGATATTTTATCGGAAATGAGTTAGGAGGACGACGAAAATGTTAGAAGTAAAGAATGTAAGCTATGCTTACAAAACAAAAAAAGATAAAACCATTTTGAATAATGTATCTGCTACTTTCGAGGAGGGTATTTTTTATACTATTGTCGGTCCGAGTGGTGCAGGAAAAACAACACTCTTATCGTTGTTAGCAGGCTTAGACACAGCGGTAAAAGGGACTGTCCTTTGCAATGGCGAGGACATTACAAAAAAAGGGCTGAATTACCACAGAAAGCATAATATCTCATTGGTATTTCAAAATTATAATCTGATTGATTATTTGACAACGGTTGAAAATGTCAAATTAGGTGGTAGTGGAAATGCTGAAAAATTATTGGAAGAAGTCGGCATTGGAAAAGAATACTGGCAGAGAAATGTATTGCAACTATCTGGCGGACAGCAACAGCGTGTAGCGATTGCAAGAGCATTAGCCAGCGACGCTCATGTACTTTTGGCAGACGAACCGACGGGAAATCTTGACGAAACTACCGCTGATGAAATCATTGCTTTGCTGAAAAAGACTGCACATGAATTAGGAAAATGTGTTGTTGTGGTTACACACAGTAAGCATTTGGCAGAAGAAGCCGACGAAATCTTAGAAATTAAAAACGGTGCAATTTCTTTTCTGTCTGATTAAATTAGAATAGTGCCGTAAAGGAGTTGTCATTATGGAATATTTTAGATATACCTCGACGCAATCAGTTTGAACCTAACGGCATTTTTATAACAACTGAATATAGCACAGTTTTAAAAGCTCGTACAGACTATATGTTTTGTGCGGGCTTTTTTCATGCCAGAAAAAAATTTTTTAAAGTTTTTTCGATTTTGGTTACGCTGTCCCCCACTTTCAACGCGGTATATATGAAAAGGGGCAGACACCTCTTTTCGACTAGCGAAAGGAGGTGAGGAAAATGAAACCGTCAGAACTACAAGAAAAAACCTGTCATCAATTCGATTGTGCTATTAAAACAGTTATACGTCATAGAGCGATTGACTTCTATCGAGCGATACGTCGTTCAGAGAAAAAAGAAATGCCATTCGCCGAAATTATGGACGACCTCTTAAATTCCATAGGTACAGAAGATACATATTCTACGGATTATGTTGCGGTATTTGAAGTCTGTGGAGAAAAAGTATCAATCGAAGATGAACAACTGGCTCGTGCATTGAAAGCTATTGAAGAACGAAAGCGTAATATCGTTTTACAGTATTTTTTCATTGGCGACACGGACACTTACATTGGGAAAATGCTTGACTGTTCCAGAGCGAATGTAACGAAGTGCAGAATACAAGCACTAGACAAGTTAAAGCAACTGATTGAGGAGGAAAAAGAAAAATGCCAAAAGAGCTGACACCGACTTTCACGGTTATTTCCAAAGCCTGCGACGGCGACGAAACAGCAATTTCAAAAATCTTGGAATTTTATGACCCATATATCAATCAGTGCTGTATGCGTCCGTTTTACGACGATAACAACAACTTACGTCTTGCGGTAGATTTGGAAATGAAAGGTTTTATCAAAGAAGCGATTATTCGTAAAATCTTAAACTTTGATATTAAACGCTTCTAATTCATATTGGGATTGATTATGCCCGTCTGGTCTTTGACAACTGAATAAAGCAGACAGATACGTTTGTGAGATAGCGAGCCACGGG
>ENA-OQIE01001615-OQIE01001615.1-human-gut-metagenome-genome-assembly--contig:-NODE-1615-length-9829-cov-3.794914_pt1 | contig 9829 bp, 10 predicted proteins | sample MGYA00242569_ERZ504731 | MGnify/ENA primary metagenome ERZ504731 (study PRJEB26092, sample SAMD00036208) | human gut metagenome | host: Homo sapiens | study: EMG produced TPA metagenomics assembly of...
CGCGCCTTCAAAAAGGAGTATGGCATGACCCCCAAGGAGTACTTCCACACCACCCGGCAGGACGCCCGGGGATGAATTTTGCAAAAGCAGCGCCGTCTGCGCCTGTGAAAAAAGCCGCCCGGGAAAATCCGCAGATCCTCCCGGGCGGCTTGCTTATCCTATTTTTTCTTTTACTTGCGGCGGGTGAGGCAGTTCAGCGCCATCACAACCAGCACGAGAAAGCCGATGACCAGCAGGATACCGGTCATGCCGATGAGCATCATGGGCAGGGTGGTCATCCAGGAAGAAAGATGAAGCATAAAGGCACCTCCGTTAAGCCATCAGGGAAAGGATCAGTCCGCCGGCAAGGACGGATGCGATCTGCCCGGAAACGTTGACGCTGATGGAATACATCAGCAGGAAATTCTGGTTGTCCTCGGCCAGACCCATCTTGTTGACCACGCGTCCGCTCATGGGAAAGGCCGAAATGCCTGCCGCGCCGATCATAGGGTTCAGCTTTTTGCCCTCGGGCAGGAAGAGGTTCAGCAGCTTGGCGAACAGCACGCCGCCAGCGGTATCAAAGATAAAGGCCACAAGACCCAGCGCCATGATGAGCAAAGTATCCGGCCGGACGAACTTGTCGGCGGTCATCTGCCCGGCAACGGTCAGACCCAGCAGCAGGGTGATGAGGTTTGCCAGTACGTTCTGGGCGGTCTCGCTCAGGGAGTTCAGCACCCCGCATTCCCGCAGCAGGTTGCCGAACATCAAAAAGCCCACCAGCGCCACGCTGGCCGGAGCCACCAGACCGGCGACCACCGTGACCACAACAGGGAACAGGATCTTGGTCAGCTGGGTGACATTGCCTTTTTCGTAGGGCATACGGATGCGGCGTTCCTTCTGGGTGGTCAGCAGACGGATGACCGGCGGCTGCACGATGGGCACCAGCGCCATGTAGCTGTAAGCCGCCACCATAATAGCGCCCAGATACTGGGATTTCAGGGTGTTTGCCACAAAAATGGCGGTGGGGCCGTCCGCTGCGCCGATGACAGCAATGGACGCGGCGTCCTTCAGATCAAAGAAGAACCCGGCCAGAAACAGGGTGAAAAAGATGCCAAACTGTGCCGCTGCGCCAAACAGCATGAGCCACGGCTTTTCCAGCAGCGGGCCAAAATCGATCATGGCACCGATGCCGATGAACAGCAGCAGCGGGAACAGCTCGTTGGACATCCCTGCCTCGAACAGGGCAGAGATGGGGCCAACGGTGTCTCCCTGCGTGATGGCACCGGATGCGGGAAGATTGACCAGAATGGCACCGAACCCCATGGGCAGCAGCAGACTGGGCTCCATCTTTTTGACGATGGCAAGGTAAATGAGCAGGGCACCGATGCCCCACATGACCACCATCTGCCATGTCAGCGCCCCGAAGTTTGAAAAGAGCGCGGCGAATGTGTTCCAGAAATTCATATTGTTTTTCTGCCTCCTTTTGTTCTGATGCTGCGGCAAGAAAAAAGAGACCCTTGCCACAGCGTAAAATCTGTGACAAAAGTCTCAAGCGAACACATGACATCGGGCATTGCTGCCGTGATGACGCTGCCATGCAGCGGCCTGCCGGAAAAAACTTGACCGGCAGACTGCCCTTTACTCCCCTTTATCATTTTTATTGATACCAGAAACTGCCGCTTCTGTCAAGGGGGAAAATGCGGTTTTTCGCAAAAATCCAACCGTGAAAAGGCCAACCGGGAAAATCTGCGGATTTTCCCGGTTGGTAAACTATAACTGTTTTTTCGCTTTAAATCGTCAGTCCACTACCGGTACATCCAGCCCGAACTCCTGCGGGCGGAAGCGGGGACAGACGTTCTCGGTGATGCAGATGACCGAAGCAGCAAGACGGCTGCCGATCTCGCAGGCTTCTGCCAGCGTTTTGCCGTAGGTCAGGCCGATGACCGTGCCGGCAAAGAAGGCGTCGCCCGCACCGGTGGTGTCCATAACGTCCACCTTTTTGGCGGGTACGATGCCGCAGCTGCCGTCCGCACAGGCGTATACCGCGCCCTGCCCACCCATGGTCACCACCATGCTGGGAATGTTGGCGCTGCGCACATTGGCGGCCAGCGTGGCGCGCATCTCGTCCGGCGTCAGGTGGTCGTAATCGTCGGAGAACATCAGCCCGGTCTCCTGCTGGTTGCAGACAAAGCAGTCGATCTCCTGCAGGAGGCTGCGGCGCTCCATGGCAATGCTCATGTTGGAGACCGCGGCGTAGACCTTTTTGCGGTACTTTTTGGCGAAGTGCAAAATCTGCTTGACGGTCTCCTTCTCCAGATCAAACTCGATGGCGATGCCGTCGCAGTCGGAAAAGATCTCGTCGCCCTTTTCCTTTAATAATGCGGTCAGCGGCGTCGTGTCGGGCCGCTTCGAGATGGCGGCGCAGACATCGCCGTCGTTGTTGAACACGGCCAGCCAGGTGCCCATGCCGTCCGGCATGCGCTGGATGTAGCGGGTGTTGACCTTGTGCCGGGCCAGCTTGTCAATGACGTCCTGGCCGGAGCCGGTGTCGTCCACCAGACTGACGAAGGTGGGGCGCAGCTCGACATTGGCAATGTCCTCCGCCACGTTGCGGCAGACGCCGCCGTGTACCTGCTCGACCCGGCCCGCGTTGCGCCCGCCCGGGATATAGGTGGACAGCGGATACCCCTTGATGTCCACAAAGACCGCACCGATGACTACAATGCCCATAAGATGGCCCCCAAAAAGCTGATTTTACCTGTATTTTACCATACATTCGACATTTGCGCAAACCCCGCCCGAACGGGCAAAACATGTTGGCGTGATGTACACTTTATGCTTGTAAGAGGGTCGATTCTGGTATAGAAGCTTGAATAATTTCGTACATCTTGTTTACTTGAGGTAAAAGTAATAAATGTTCCAGACAGAACGGGTGCAAAATGTACAAGCTCTTGCAGTGTGGGGTTAATACTAGCTGACAAAAAACAAGTGATGCTATGGACATTTGAAATATGTCTGCTATAGTGAATACACAAGCCGCAGGCTATACCAAAGATTGGTATCCGGCGAGCCAAAACAAACCGCGAAGGGAGCTCTATTGTGAAGCATAAAAAGAATGGCTTTACCCTTGTAGAACTTATTGTAGTATTGGTAATTCTTGCTGTGCTGGCAGCATTGCTTGTACCGGCTTTGACTGGCTATATTGACAAAGCCCGCAAAAGTCAGGTAATTGCCGAAACAAGAATGCTCACGCAGGCCGCTCAAACGGAACTATCTTCTCTATACGCAACAAACGAATTCGCTGAGCAAAATAAGTATGCTATATTTACTGTTGCTTCCAAGAACGATAAGCCTTATATCCTTGACACTTCTGAGCGAGAACTGACAGGCCTGAGAAAGAAATATGATAATATCGTCAGTTTATCGGAAGTACCAAGTCTTACAGATGGCAAAGGCGACTTTTTCATTATTGCTGACCATGCCGGAAAGATTCAGTTTACGGTTTTCAAGGACAGTAAGAATTATGTAGGCGTCTACTGTGAGGAAGATGGATCTTATGGCGCATATATTAATGAGTCAGAAATCAAATTTGCAAATGGTGGTGATTATATAGGAAAAGTAGTAATCAACAATATTTATGACAGCGATGGGACGAAAGCGTGGTCTAAGGCAATGGTCTTTGGTTGGCTGGAAATCGAAGGATTTAACCCGGATCCATAATGTGCTTTTGCGTGTAGGTAAGCAAAATAAATTGCGATAAACATTTCAAACGTATAGAGCACCTGACCTGGCAGGCGTACACAAGCCGCCACATCGGACGCCGCCTTGCTGGAAGGCAAACAGAAAATCCAAAAGCCCCTGCGCCAATACAAAAATCCGCCCCGGATGCTGAAAGATTCGACATCCGGGGCGGTGGTTGTTTTTGCGCTTTTTAGGGCAACGGGAGGATCGTATCATCCTTCTCGGTGTAGCTGCCTCCATCCATGCGGGCGCGCACGAAGTGCACGCCGTCACGCAGATAGAACGTGTTGTGCCCCAGCAGGGCATCCGAGTTCTGGGAAGGGCTGGTATACTGGCTACAGGCTTTCTGGCAACGGTCTGTGCATTCCCTGCGTTGGCTTCTGGCAATACAACACAGTTAGCGATTCACAGCAATCAAACTACTGTGGAAACAGGAAAAACCGTGCAGCTGTCACTGACAATTGATGCCACAGACCAACCCATTTTAGGGGCAAGTTTTGACATGCGGATTGCCGATGGCTTTCAGTTTTCTTCTCTAAGTGCTGGCAGTGGCATTGAGCAAAGCGAGCTGTCCTATAACTACATCGAGGGTGAGATAATTGCCGTTTACATGGACAACGATGCAGGAGGTTCGGCAGCAGGACAAGGAACAGAAATATTGACCCTAGATCTTGTTGCAGTGTCACCCACAGCGGCTGAACCGGTAACGTTCTTGTCTACTGATGTTGTGGGCGGAACGACTACAACGGATATCCAGATGGATGCATCCGCAACGGCAGATCAGGTCAATGTTACAGGAGTGACTGTTGAAATTCCGACACCGGAACCTGTGCTGGTGGAGGATGGACAGCAATCTGAAACACCGGCACAAAATGCTGCGATGGATGAACAGCCAACAAGCCCTGCGGCTGAGGTGATTCAAGATGCCCCGGGAGTCCGTAGTGGAGATTCCAACAGTAGTTCGGTGGAACAACCTGCTGAACAAAATGAAACCAGCCAATCACTTGTCGTGTCAGGCGTGACAAGTGAAACCTATGATGCGGCAGACACGGCGGACAATATGGAATCCGAAGAGAATGGCCAGCGTGAAACGGTGAATTCTTCAAATGCGCTGATTCTGCCAGTGATATTCATTGTTCTGGCTGTACTTATGGTGGCAATTGGGGTGATCTCCTTCTGTAAACGTAAAAAGCAATAGTTTGGAGCAATACCCCCACTTTTAAACGTAAACGAAAATGTTGTTTTGAAAGTGGGGGCTTTTTGCATAATTTTACTAAATATCATTGTATCAACAGATAGGAGAAGTTACGAGCAGTTCTATGTTGACGTGATGAACGCCAACCGCCAGAAGGCGGACTTCTTCGCCAGCGGCGACGGCAACTACCACGTGGAAGAAGCACAGATCGCCGACGGCCTGACCCTGCGCATCAAGAACCCCCTGACCTACGGCACACCCTCCACCGATCTTGAACTGAACCAGTATGAGCTGGTGGACTGCAACGGCCATGAGTACGACCTGCCCGAAGGCCAGATCAGCGGTGCAATCGTGGGCGACAACGGCGTTGTGATGCTGCGCATGAACGAGCACCTCTCCGCCGAGGACGACGGCCTGCCGCTGGCTGAGCACCTGAGCGAAACGTATTCACCCTGGTATACGATCAAACTGAACTACATTGCCCCCGATGACTATATCGTGCCCGCCGACCAGATGCGGGGCCTGACCCCCGCCGAGGGCACCCCCAGGGCCGAGACCGTCATGCGGCACTCGAACTGCGAACAGTTTGTGGCCTGGGTGGACGCCGGCGTACACGACATAAAGCTGCATTTCAGCCTGTCTGACCAGAGCGCGGACTACACCGTGCAGGATAGCGAGTACGAAGCCTGGGGCGAAGATCATGTGCAGGTTTGGGTGCGGTTCCATTGGCTGGACCAGAAGGCAACCGACGACTACCCCTACGAGCAGCCGGTCATCACCGCCAAGTGGCTGGATGCCGACGGAAATGCCCATCAAGGCACTTATGATGGGGGCAGCCTAACAGAAGACGAAGCATTGGATGATTGCAAATCATATTAAAGTGACAAATCAATTGCCACTTTACGCTGTTCTGTATTGTAAGCCATTATTACCGTACATTTCAGCTCTCAAAGTGGTCCAACTTTTCGTCTGCACTCCCTTTCCCAACAAAATACTTCGTCTGTGACAATAGTACGAACCAATAGTAAAAATAATGTAGGAGAGGGGTCTGTTCGCTATATTGCATCGTAGGATTCGGCAACTCAACACATACATCAGATGTAAGCGCTCAACAATTGCCGTCCTGTGAAAGAGGCGACTCCTGTGCGATAATATAGTTATCGAGAACTTTTGAGAATTCTCAGTAATTCTCAGTAATTCTCGATAGTTATTGAGAATTCTTAAAAAATCTCAGTTTGGGAGGGAGACGGTTTTGTTCTGCTCTCGAAGCGTTTGCAAAACGGAGTGTTCCAGTGGCCGCGTGACAGGCAGGAAGTCATGGATCTTACGCAGAAGCAGTTCTCGGATTTAATGAACGGGCTAAGTATTGTCAGTACAATACGAACTGCGCAGCCTAAATATTTGTGCTGAAGGATATGGCAAAACGTAAAATTTTCGGCTCTGCCAGATTCATTTTGCCTTGCGGAAACTCTACCCACTACAAACGTCTGCATCCCGAGAGAGCCTCTGCTGTAGAGGCTCTTTTTTCGATTTGACCGAAAAGCAGGATTGAAGCCTGACAGGCCTCTCTCCTCAGCTCAGCGCACGCTGTGCATGGGCAAAATGCCAAATGCTGGCTGGGGTTCGATTGGACAGCATAGCCAGAAAAGAGTACAATAGTATGTAAAGAAAACACTTTTTTGATGGAGAGAACTGCCATGACTAAGCTTACAGCAGAAGAATTGAAGGGCTATACCAAAGAGGACATGATTGCTTTGGTGATGCAGATGCAGGAAGCACTGGCGGTTTCAAACGCAAAACGGTTTGGCAGAAAAAGTGAAACGATGGAATGTCTGGGGCAGGTAAGCCTGTTTAATGAGGCTGAAATGTATGCGGATGCATCTGTACCTGAAGCAACTGCTAAGAAAGCACATGGCAAAAAGAAGGCCGGCAAGCAGAAAGAAAACGTCTCCAGACTGCCCCTGCGCGTACAGAACCACGAGCTTCCCGAGGAAGAATTGGTTTCTGTCTTTGGTGAAAACGGCTGGAAGCGGTTGCCGGACAAAGTATATCTGAAAGTGGAATATCTGCCGGCTCGACAGGAGTGCGTGGAACACCATATTGCAATCTATGCGGGTATATGCAAAGAGGACAGGCAGAAGACTGTCGTGCAGACACCGCATCCTGTTGAAGTTATTGAGAAGAGCCTGGCAACATCCTCGCTTATTGCCTGCATTATGAATATGAAGTATGTAAACGCCATTCCACTCTACCGCATGGAGCAGGAGTTTGCGCGCAACGACCTTGTCATCTCCCGCGCCAACATCGTGCGTGCCGGGCCCCGCCGCCCCGCAGTACGCCTGTATGCTGCGGGCATCGTTGTGCAGCCAGCGGATGGCGTTTTTCCATACGGAAAAATCCAACGCACCCACCACAAAGCTTTCTTGTGTGCGTTCATCATACAGCGCAGTAACATCATAACTTTCCCGACCGCAGGCAGGCACCGCAGATTCGTACCGGGACCACATGTCGTTGTCATACGGAACGACCAGCATTTTCTGGTCCAGCGATAAAAACAGTGGTCGTTCTTCCCACGTGGGATAGGGCGTTATCACCGGCGCTAAAAAACGTGTGGCGGTTTCCCCCGCGTATCATGCAGTTTCACCTGTACCGTCAGTTCCCCGCCGTCATACGCCGTCACTATCTGGTGCAGACGCAGCGCCCCATGGCGATACCGCGCCGTCATTCGATGGTATCCGCCCAGTTTATCAGTGCCTTCCTCGCAGCTGTATCCTTCCAGGCTGGTATCCCTGGTACTGATCACCTGGCCATCGCGGTTTTTCCTTCAGAATAAAACGCGCGAATGAACGTTCCCTTCTGGTAATAACGGCATATGCCATTGCTCAACAGTTCCGCCTTCGCCAGACCGCGCTCGCAAACGCATTCGACTTTGGGCGGCTGCATTGTCAATGCTTTTTTCAAAGTATCTTTATCAACAGTAGCGTCCATTCGGTTACCTCCTTTGTGCAGTAGCACAGCATCTTTTCTGCCCAAATCAACTCAAAGCCAATCCGGACAGTGTATAAAAAAACCAATGGCTGACCGGTCAAACGACTGGTCAGCCATTGATCGCATCACGGATTAAACGGCCTGTATACTATAATGCCCACTGGATCAGCCGTCAAATTCAGCACCCGTGATCTTAGCCATATCAACACCTTTGGTCTCTCCCAGTTTGGTCATCACAATGACAAGGCACAGCAGCACCAGCGGGATGCAGACCACACCACATACCAGCGCCAAAGAAGAAACATAGCGCATGCAGATCGAGATGATGGTGGTAGAAACGATACCTCCGGCGATCAGGACCAGCGACAGAGTCCCAAGGACAGATGCGCGCAGATTGGTCGGGGTGGACTCGCCGGGGATAACCAGATACAGCAGGTCGCTCACACTCCAGTAAGCACCTACGAAAATGCCGTAGCAAGCACCTACCAGGTAGGCATTCCAGCCTTGGGAAGCCGCAAATACGAACGCGCCCAGCATCACAAAGCAGACCATACCCATGGTCAGGGCGGAACGCTTACGGCCCAAACGGTCGGTCAGGAAACCGCCCAAGAACGTCATACGGGCATTAAGGATCGGGTAGGCTACAAGTGCCTGGTTGATTTGATTACTATCCATGCCGGAAGTGGACATGATGGAGGTGTAAACACCTGTTATACCAATAGACATCGCAAAGACAAAGGCTGCCAACACATTCCAACGAAGCTGGCGATGATGGGCAATAAAGCGGATAGCATGAAACACACCACCGGTCTCGCCCTTTTTCTTGGTTTCTTCGCTCGCCACTCCGGAATTTTCCAAATGCTCGATTCGCTGCTTAAGGAAGACCGGCGTTTCGCGGAGGGTCAAGAAGCTAATGATAGCCACACTAAAAGCCAAAATGACAGGAACAATCAGAACATTGCGTCACTTGGTAACAACGTCACCCATAAAAGCCATTCGCAGGAAGGGGATACCGGCAACGCCGATATAGGCAATTGTCTTCGTCATAGAACAAAGCTTGGCACGGTGCTGTTCCGGGGCGCTTTCCATAATATACATAACCTGTACATCGTTAGGAATAAAAAACTTGATAACAAGCAAACCAACGATGTAGATGTAGATGTTAGGTGCAACCATGCAGATCAGCATACCCATCCCCATGCCAATGGTATTGATGAACAGGAACAGTCGCCGCCCCAAACGGTCTGCTAATGCCTTATAAAACGGAAGAATGAGGATGATGATATTGGCCGGCAGGGACATCAACGCAAGGTTGGACAAACCAATGTTATAATCAAGGCCTTGTCCCATGACAAAAAAATCCGTAATCACTTCCGGCTGAATCGAACTAGAAATATTTGAAGTCAATTCATCTACAATAAAGATAAGCGCCAGCATTGCAATCAAAAAAACAAAATACCCTTTGCCTGTTGACTTCTCCAGTTGTCTTTTTCGTTTTTCCAATTCTGTAACACGTTTTGCATCCGTCATTGTTTTTTCCATATCGATTCTCCTCGCATAATTAAGTTTTGGGTTTCATGGTCTAGTGCGGGATTTCTGTACACTTTACATTTCGACGCACTAACCGAGAGGGCACATCAGGTCATCACCATTCAATCACCGCTATTTGTGCAATTCGAACAATTGCTTTCTACAATTTTTGCCTTTTTTATGTATTGCGTTCTTTGGCTTCAGTATAATGCTGTCTCCCAAAATAAACAATCGCAAAAAGCGACACCCGGAAAAAATATTTGTATCATTTTACGAGAATCATAGTCTTTGTTTCCCTTTTCTCTCACGCTGCCCCCCGAACACAGCACTTCACCCATTCACTCTTTGACTGTCTTACTGCCACATTTAAGTTATACAGTAAAATTTTTTTTACGA
>ENA-OQIE01001616-OQIE01001616.1-human-gut-metagenome-genome-assembly--contig:-NODE-1616-length-9829-cov-3.743027_pt1 | contig 9829 bp, 16 predicted proteins | sample MGYA00242569_ERZ504731 | MGnify/ENA primary metagenome ERZ504731 (study PRJEB26092, sample SAMD00036208) | human gut metagenome | host: Homo sapiens | study: EMG produced TPA metagenomics assembly of...
GGCGGCGTTCTCGCCCCTGACACCGTTCTGCTCCAGCGCCGCGTAGGTGCCCATCAGCTTGACGACCTCGGGCAGGTAGTAGCGGGCAAAGCGGTCCACGCTGCGCGCCTTGTCGGGGGTTTTCTCCACAACGGCGGCAATGCTGCGGCCTGCCTTCTCCATGCGGTCCATGGCCCGGGAAAGCTGCGGGTCGGGGATTGCCTCGTTCAGTTTATGCAGTGCATCGAGGTTTGCGGCAATGCCGTTCAGCATGGCGTCCACGTCCTCACTGCCTGTGGCATAGGGCACGTAGGTGCGCACAACGCGGGTGGGGCAGAGCTTTGTGCCCGCAAAGTAGGCGCCCGCGCTGACCGCGGCGGTCAGCACCAGCCCGCCCAGCGTGTAGATGGGCACCAGCAGGGCCATAATAGGCCACACCAGCGCCGCCATATAGACCGGCAGCACCGGGCGTTTGGTTTTTTCCTGCCATTTGCTCATGCAGGCACCTCCCGTATCATCATTCCGTAGGGGCGGATTCCATATCCGCCCGTTCCGTGCCGGGCTGCCTGCGGGCGGATATGGAATCCGCCCCTACGGGAGTCTGGCACAAATTCATTATAGAACAAAATCCGTTCACTTGCAACCATCCGCGCGCAAAAACGGTGTTAAAGCAGCGCCCCATGCCGCCTGCAGTCGCGCGGGGGACCAGGCGGCGTTGGCGGGGCTGGTGCTGGGCAGCACGGCGGCGGGCAGGTGGGTCAGGGGTTCTGCATATTTCGCGTAGATACGCCCCGACGCCGCGCCGTTGCAGAACACGGCCTGCACGCCCAGCTTTTGTATCAGCGCGGCCACATCGTTCGGCACGGCGTTGCGGATCGACGCATCCGACGCGCCTTTGATGTCGCACGCGCCGATCGTGTCCCACACGGCCAGCCCGTGCTTTAAAATTATGGCCTTTTTCGCCTCGATGTCGGCCCAATCGGGTACCGGCTCACCGGTCACGGCGGCGATCATCGGCCAGAAGCGGTTCTGCTTGTGGCCGTAGAAAAAGCCCTGCTCCCGGCTCTTGGGGCTGGGAAAGCTGCCTAAGATCCGCGCGTTGGCCCGCGCACCGTGCAGCGGCGGCAGACCGGGGCCGACATGGGTGTACTCGGCCATTTAAAACGCCTCCGGCCAGAGCGCACGGCAGAGCTCGGCAATGCCGTGGGGCTCGGCGTCGGGGCCGATGCGGTCCGCGGCAGCCTTGGCGGCAGCGCTGCCGCTGCCCATGGCAATGGCGGTATTGGTTTCGCGTACAATGGTTTCGGCGGTGCCGGTAAGGCCGGGTTTTAATTCTGGCATAATCATGCTCCTTTGCTGTAATTTGTCTCTGCTAACATCTTAAACGGTTTTTGTTTGTTGCGCAAGTAGCGCAGCGCGTATTATAATAATTTTGCATTATTAAATTTGAGGGGTTTGCTATGAACGAAACATTACAGAATAAATATAACCTGCTTTTACAACAGTTAAAAAACTGCGGCAGCCTTGCCGTAGCCTTCAGCGGCGGCGTGGACAGTGCCTTTCTGGTATATGCTGCGCACGAAGCACTGGGCGAAAAACTTTTGGCAATTACAGTAACAACGCAAAGCTATCCGCGGCATGAAGCGGCAGACGCTGCCAAAATTTTACAAAATTATGGCGTTAAGCATGCGCAAATTGAACTGAACCAGCTTGCCATACCCGGCTTTTGCGAAAATGGAGCGCAGCGTTGTTATTACTGCAAATATGCGCTGTTCAGTGCGATAAAAGCTGAAGCGGCAAAACACGGCATTACTGCGGTTGCCGATGGTGCCAATACCGATGACGAAAGCGATTACCGCCCCGGCATGCGCGCCACGGCGGAACTTGGCATTTTAAGTCTGCTGCGCAGCGCCGGTTTCAGCAAGCTGGATATAAGGGAAGCATCAAAAGAACTGGGCATTTTTACATGGAACAAGCCTTCTTATGCCTGCCTTGCTTCGCGTATTCCTTACGGCGAAGAAATAACGGCAGAAAAGCTGGCCATGGTGGAAAAAGCCGAGCAGGCACTTTTGGATATGGGCTTTAAAGAAATGCGCGTACGCTGTCACGGAAAACTGGCGCGTATTGAAGTTGCGGAAAACGATTTTGCAAAAGCTGCGGCACAACGCAAAGAAATTTCCGCTGCCGTTAAAAACGCAGGCTTTTTGTATGCTGCGCTTGATTTGGAAGGTTTCCGCAGCGGCAGTTTAAACGCCGCACTGGAAAATAAAAACGCATAATAAATGCCTTGGCAAAATTTAAACTGTGCTGTGCAGGTATTGACAAGCGCGCATAACTCAAGTATAATTTTTATTGTTATGGGGGCATAGCTCAGCTGGGAGAGCGCTTGAATGGCATTCAAGAGGTCAGCGGTTCGATCCCGCTTGTCTCCACCAATCGTTCATAATACGAACACTTACTTCTTTCGTATCCGATAGGGTAGGTGTTGCGGTGTAATTGAATCTGACAGTGACTAAATAGTTGCTGTCAGATTCTTTTTTTATTACAGCTTCTCTTAAAAGTGTATTTAAAACTGCTTCACGTGCTTTGGTTGGCTCCATATGGCGAAATTGCGATAAAAAGAATGCAATGTGCTGCTTGGTAATTTCAAACGATGCAGAACTTAGATTTTCGTGTGCCAGGGCGAGGTTGATAGATTTTAACTCATCTTCGTTCTTTTTAATAGCGTTGGCCAACGTTTCAGAAAATAAACCGGCTTCCAAAGCTTTAACACAGTTTGCCAGCTTCTTTTCGGTTTCTTTTTTCTGCATCTCCAGCTCTTTAATGCGCGGGTTTTCTTCCTGCTGCTGGCTTATCTTAAAAGCCTGCTCGGCAATTATATCAATGTTTTCATCAGATGATAAAACATCCATTGCTGCTTCAAAAACTGCATCCTCCAGCTCGTCACGGTTAATATATCCAATCTTGCAGGCGGTGTTGTGGCGGCGCGTGTTGTAGCAACCATAATAATAATACTTTTGGCTGTTGCGGCTGGTGCCGGATATACCAACCATATTGCCGCCGCATTCAGCACATTTTAATTTTGTAGTTAATAGAAACATATCGCTTTTTCTGTTCACGGCGTTTTTATCTCTCTTTTTTGCGGCTATACGGCGCTGACAGGTTTCAAAAGTCAACTCGTCAATAAGCGGCGGAACCACTTTTTCAAGTACAATATCATTCCATCTGAAAGTACCTATATAAACCGGGTTAACAATCATCCGCTGAAAGCTGCTGCGGTTAAATTTATTGCGCAGGCTTGTTTTGTAATTGAGGCTGTTTAAATAATCTACAATGCTTTTAATTTTTTCGCCGCGCGCAAAACGAAGGAAAATAGTTGTAACGGCTCGTCCGGTAGCAGGGTCTGGAATCAGGTGCTTTTGCTCGTCTACCCGGTATCCGAAAGGAATACGGCCGGATGCCCAGCGTGCGGCCAAAGCGTTTTCTGTCATGCCGCGTTTTACTTTTTGCGCCAGCTCCACGCTGTAATATTCTGCCATGCCTTCCAATACGCTTTCCAAAATAATGCCGGCAGGGTCATTGGTAATATTTTCTTTTGCCGATAACACTTTTACGCCGTTCTTTTTCAACTTCATTTTGTAAAAGGCACTGTCATAACGGTTTCTTGCAAAACGGTCCAGCTGGTAAACAATAACATAATCAAAAGCCCGCCTGCTGCTGTCGGCAATCATTTTTAAAAAGCCCGGCCTGTCATCTGTTTTGGCGCTTAAAGCGCGGTCAATGTAGGTGTTAATAATATCAATGTTTTGCGCTTTGGCAAATGCCTTACATTCCCTTAACTGCCCTTCAATGCTTTCTTCGCGCTGATGGTTGGAAGAATAGCGCGCGTAAATTACTCCGTTTGCCATAAAAAAATACCAGCCTTTCTTCTTGGTTTAAACCATTTTCGTGATGTCACGAAAATGGGTATAGAATATCAAGGCCGGTATATGCTATAATAATAGCGTAATCCAGCCTTACTTTAACAGGGTAGGAAGGTTTACAACTGCCGTCCGGGGTAGGAGCCGGGCGGCTTTTTTATTTTAGTTTTTGCTTATGAATTCCTCTAAAAATGGAATATCTTGGATTTCATTCTTATTAATTAATTCAGTTAAAAAGTTAATTAAATTATCAAGGTTGCCAATTTTGTCAGGCTTTTCTAATTTTTTTAAAGATAGAATATTGTTCTTATGTTCTTCTTTTAAATCATTGATAGAGAGTTTGCATGAAGGCATCTGATTATATGCTACAATATATCCGATACCATGAAAAGTATTGTATAAAATATTATTTGCATTTTTATCAATATTTTTCTCTTGTAAAAGTAATTGCTTGGTATCTTCTATTGGAGAGTGCGATGTGAAGGCCTGATTATTTTCTATAAGAAAAAGTTCTTGATAATATTTTGCTCTGTATTCAGAAAAGAGCATGAATAAATAATTATCGGATTTAAACTTCTGCTCATTAATATCATAATAGCAAAAATCAATATGATGAACTAATTCATGTACAATAGTAGCCGTGAAAAATAATTTATTTTTAAAAAATTCTGTAACTTCTGTGTTAATAACAATAAAATGTTTATCGCTATTTAAATAATAATCTATTATATTGTTTTTATGGTATTTTGGAATGATTATTCCAGCATTAGCGAAGTTGTGAGACTGGTTGGTTTTAAAAAATGTTCTAATTTTTTGAATATATGAATTACTAAAGAATATTTCTAAATTTGCTTCCTTTACAAGAAGCCCTTTTTCTTTTAAGAATTTAATAGCATTATTTTTGTAAAATTCATAGTTTTCTTTTTGATTTTTATTCTTGCTATTTGAATTTTTTAAAATTTCTTGTTGAATATCATTAAAAACCACTTTACGACTCCAATATTTTAATAAAATCGTCTTCGTTTATAATTTCAATATCGGCACCTGCGGCACGCAATGCCTGGGCTTTTATAAATTTGGCGCTGTTTTCGGCGTTTTCCGCAAATTTGTATGGGTCTTGATAACCGAAAACCAAAATATTGGTCTTTTTAGTTACACTGGGTGAGAATACAGCTCCTTTATTAACAATTTTTTGGACTGCTTCTTTGCGCGGCATAGAAATTAGCGTACCAGTAAAAGCGATATTTTTACCATAAAAATAATGTTCTGTATCAATATCTGTTTCGGTAGCTTGTATTTTGCCTAAAGCTGTGTTAGTTGAATTATTGGATGCAGCACTGCAAGGGCGATAGCCTTCCGGATAAATATGCCCGCATTGAATTGAAAAGTGTTGTGCGACTTCTTCAAAAGATTGCGCGTTAACGTTTTTTAAAATATCAAGTAAAATCATGCCGCAGGCTTTAGCGTCTTCTAAAGCATTATGGTGTGTAAATTTATATTTAATTCTGCGTGCCAGTGCATTTAAGCGGTAACTAATGGCATCGTTGATAGCTTTTTTTGCTAATACCCATGTACACAGATAGTTAAATTCAGGATATGGTATTGAATAATGGTCGAGTGTATTACGTAATACACTCATGTCAAACTGTGCAAAGTGTGCTACAACTTGTTTGCCCTGTAATTTAGGCAGTAGTTCTGCCCAAAGTTCGGCAAAAGTTGGCTCATTTGCAACCATTTCTTCGGTAATACCATTGATTTCAACATTATAAGGGTCGAAATATTCAACATCAGGTTTTACTAAATGGTAATATTCATCAACAATTTGATTATCTTTAAATGTAACTATGCCGACAGAGCAGATGCTATGGCGGTCAGCAGTTGCTGTTTCAAAATCTATGGTAACAAATTCCATTTAATTATCCTCCTGAATTTTTATTTAAAATCTAAAAATATCAACTTACCTGCGCGCCGGATGGAGCGTTTTCTTTATCGTTAAGCTGTTCAACTTCAAAATTTAACTGGTTTTCAATACGTTGTTTACCGTCAGCGTCAAGCTGGCGGTATTTTTTTATAATCTGAATTTCGGAAGCATTAAAAGAAAAATCTTGCTTTGGGTTTCCGTAAGCTTCTTCTAATACTTCAATATAATTTAAATCATATATTTCACATAATTTAATAAAAGCATCTATGTCTGGTTCGGTTTTGCCGTTTTCATAGTTGCCGATGGTATTGCCTTTTACATTTAAAGCAACAGCTGCTTCACTTTGGGTTAAACCCTTGGCATTTCGTGCATTTTTTAATATTGATAGGATGGTGTTGTTCATATTGCCGCTCCCTAAAATTCTTTTCTTAATAACATATTACCCTAAAATTTTGAAAATGTAAATAAAAATCACAAGAAATTTGATAAAAGAGATTGCAATCACAATAAAATTGTGTTAAAGTAAATACGACACAAGAAACTTGTGAAAAAAGAAGGTGATAAAATGTTCAATTTCAAAAAAATGAAAAGTTTTTTTGAGGAACAGGGCGTTAAACAAAAATTTATAGCTCAAAAAACTGGCATTGCTGAAGCTGCCTTAAGCTTAATAATGCAAGGCAAACGCAAATGTACTATTGAAGAATATGTGAAAATTTGTAAGTTTGCAGGCTGTAGCTTCGATACATTCATTGATACCGAAAATGTTGAAAACCATGAAGCTAAAACAGGTTGAATGTATAGTGCTGAATGAAAAAGCCCTGCGATAATGCAGGGCTTAGGTGAGGTATGATGAATCGATGCGGAATAAGAAACGTTACAAAAATAAAAAACAAGTACGTACATTAAATGCTGATGAGTGCCTTGATAGAATTTGTGGATTATTAAAAGGTAAACATTCTGCACAAAAAATTAGTGATATTTTAGAGCGTTTAAGTGTTGAAGAAAACATTTATGAAAAATTAGAACCGATGGCGTGTGATGAACTTGTTGAAGAAGTTGAACGGGCATTTACCATTGTTGCAATGATTAAAGTATATGGCTATAACAGAAACCTTGTGCCTTATATTTTAAGAAGATAAGATAAAATGCTTTGACCTACTGCTGCATAAATAGTTTGATATTTTTCCAAATGGCCGCTGATTTTTGAAAGGATACCTTTTTCGAGCGGTGCGCCTAATTCCATTCGCTGATATACAGGCTGGATAGCTTCGGTAATTTCATGGCGTTCTTTTTCATCAGCTACGGTTTCGGTTATTAATTTTTGAATATCAGAAAAACTTAAACCGTTGTTTTGAATATTGCCGGTAACAATGTTACCGACAATTCCGGAAACGTTGCCGTTGATGGTAATTGATTGGGAAGCGGGCACCGATTGGGTATTTTCGACTGCATTAATACCGGCGGAAGTAATAGTATAACTAATTGGAAAGCCAGTACAAAGCATATAGGGCTTTATTAATCCTTCTTCTTTCAGGTAATTAATTTTAGCATTTAATTTGGCTCTTATTTCATTAGGCATATTAACATATTGGTCATGATGAACTGCATACGCCTGGCTCTTTAAACTTAATTCATAAATTTGCTTTAATAAAATTTTGGATGATTCGTGAATATTCATTGTATTAACCTCCGGTCTGGTTTGATGGGGTGTTATTGGTGGTTCTTTAATAATTCTATCTTATCAGACCGGTTGTTATAAGTCAAAAAGTTAAACATGGTTGTGATAACGGAGGAGTGGTAATTTTGGACAAAAATGGATGCTGTAAATAAAAGGCAGGTAAGGGTTTTGCGCTGCATCCGCTGCGGCCGGGAACTGCGGCGCTGGCATTATTTGTACAGCGAGTATGAAGAAGGCTATGCTTGCGCGGATGACAGGTTGTGCCGGCGGCCGGTAATTACCAGGAAGTTGAAAAATTTGGAAAAACTGAAGGAAAGGTGGGCTGAATGAAAAGTGAAAAGAAAAAGAACGCCTGATGCGCCAACATCAAACGTTCTTAAAAGCGGATATAACTGAATGGGCTGTATCCGCTTTCATTTTACCTGAAATGGAAGTGATTTGCAAATGAAAAAATTTTTGATTGCAGTAATTTTTATTGCGCTGGCCGTTTCAGCCGGTTGCTATATTGCCAAAACGCTGGAGCCGGATACCAAAACGATAACGGTACCGTCAGTGGTTTATGCCGGCGACACGCTGGACGGCATCTGCATCCGCCTTGCAGAAAAATACGGCGATACGCGTAGTTATAAAGAAATAAGCTGGTATGCGCAAAAGAAAAATAATATTGAACGCTATATTTATCCAGGGCAAAAGCTTTATATAGACCTGGAAGTGCCGGCTTCGGAAATTAAATGATTGAACTATTGGCGGTGATTATATGATAAAAACAACAAATGGAAATATAAAAATAAAAGCAGAACGCGGCAGCGGTATTATATCAAAAAGCGCAGCGTTGTATCTGGCCGAAATAATTGTGCAGGAGTTCCGTAAAAATAAGGAACTGCAAAAAGCCTTTGAGGAGTGGAAGAAAACTCCGGAAGCTGCAAGATATGCATAAAAATTAAGGTTTACTTGTGTTAAAAATGGAGATGTAGTAAATGATGAATAAAGCTAATTTAAAACCGTGCCCTTTTTGTGGCGAAAAAGAACATGTAAGAATTATTAAAAGCGGAAGAAAATGTACTTTATATTGGGGTATTTGTCCTAAATGTGGTGCTATATCTGGTGCAGTAGGAACGGAAGAAGGTGCTGTTGCTCGCTGGAATACCAGGGCTAACGAAAATGGGAGTGATGGTAGTGCTGCCAAAAATTAAAAATTGCCGTAAATGTGGTGCATTTGGAATTTTAGATGAAGGCATATCATTTGACACAAAAATGAGGGCCAAAAGATTTTATTACGTTTACTGTGTTGGCTGCGGCTTGAAAACTCGTGGTTGCAGAACACGCACGGAGGCGGTGAAAACGTGGAATAAAAAGCAAGATGGAAAGCAAAACGAAAATAATTAGTTTAAAATCATGCCCTTTTTGTGGTGGCAAAGCGAAATTTGAAAAAGTTGTACATCCGTGGGGCGAGTGCAACGATGGATGTACAGCTTATTGGGTTAGATGTATATGTTGCGGCGCATGTACGAAAATAAAATTTTCTTTGAAACAGACTGCTGCAACGTGGAATCAAAGGCAAAATGAAAACATGTGTTAATTGCCGTTGGCAAAAATTTTTGACTAAGCGGATGTATCCATGTAGTGAATGCATCGGTTTAAAGGAAAATGCCGAATATGATTTTTTCTGCCTTCCGGATGGTGATACGCTGTTCGGCGCGGCAGAACTTTGCCATTGCCGTAAGTGTGGCCGCAAGGTGCACATGGAGTTTGGCAAGCGCGGGTATAAATATATCCGCTGTCTGTGCGGCAATAGTATGCGGGCTAAGGTTACGGCAGAAGAAATGATATGCCGTTGGAATAACCGCGTGCCGGCAAAATCAATTTTGTGGAAATGTAAGTGAACCTGTTCCATTTTGGAACAGGTTGGAAGAAGGTGATGTGGTTGTCTGTTGAAATTTGCGTCAGTTCGGAAGAACTGAAAAAGACATTGGAATATATGGCACTCATCGGCGCGGCCGGGATTAAGAAAAAGGATGCTGACGAAACTGCCGGGGCGATGCGCATTACTGCGGTCAGCCCTAAACGAGATTATCGTTATATGCTGATGTTTTGCCGTATGGGTGCGGCGGAGCAGCTTGTGTACCGAATGGAAGGTAAAAGCAGGAACAGTAATGAGCCGGTGGATGCTTATGTTGACGGCAAGCGTTTTATTGCTCTGGCCAAAACCTTTAGTGGAGATGTGCATATTACATTTGGCGGTAATGAAGTGACTTTAACGGTTGGGCGGACAGAATATAAACTGCCAACGGTGGTTACAAAAATGCCTGATTTAAAAGTCCCTGACGGTGG
>ENA-OQIE01001619-OQIE01001619.1-human-gut-metagenome-genome-assembly--contig:-NODE-1619-length-9812-cov-5.015408_pt1 | contig 9812 bp, 7 predicted proteins | sample MGYA00242569_ERZ504731 | MGnify/ENA primary metagenome ERZ504731 (study PRJEB26092, sample SAMD00036208) | human gut metagenome | host: Homo sapiens | study: EMG produced TPA metagenomics assembly of the...
AATATCGGTGGTAGTGCAACCACTGCCCGGGCTGCAATGTGCGCCCCACCCCGGAGGCGCGGCACTCCGGCGCGTAGGGCACTAAGATCTCGCCATCCCAGCCCGCCGGGCGCTGTGCTGAGGCAGTGATGGCGTACTGCCACGGGCCGTTCAGGTTCTCGTAGCTGTCCCGGCGCATGGCGGGGCGGGGATATTCCGTCAGAGGGTGCATACACTCACCAGCCTTTTTTCTCGTTTGCTCCATTCTAGCACAGCCCGGGGCATTTGTATACCGTGGAGCGGACGATTTTGAATGGCCGCCGCGTGCGCTTTGGCCATCTTCAGCGGAAAATTATTTTTATATTTGCAATTCTGGAAAATCTGCGGATTTTCCAGAATTGCTTCTTCATGGGAGTAAAAAAGAGCCGCCGCACGGCGGCATGGCTGTGCGGCGGCTTTGTGAGAAGGCGGAAAATTGTTTAGTTCTCGGCCAGATTACCGGTATAAAGCTGGTAATACTTGCCCTTTTTGGCGATCAGCTCGTCGTGGCTGCCGCGCTCGATGATGCGGCCCTGCTCCAGCACCACGATGCAGTCTGCATTGCGGACGGTGGACAGGCGGTGCGCGATGACAAAGCTGGTGCGGCCGTACATCAGGCCGTCCATGCCGCGCTGCACCAGCGCCTCGGTGCGGGTATCGATGGAGGAGGTCGCCTCGTCCAGGATCAGCACCGGCGGGTCTGCCACGGCTGCGCGGGCAATGGCCAGCAGCTGGCGCTGTCCCTGCGAGAGGTTGGCGCCATCGCCGGTCAGCATGGTGTTGTAGCCCTCCGGCAGGCGCTTGATAAAGCCATCTGCGTTGGCCAGACGGGCGGCGGCGATGCACTCTTCATCGGTGGCCTCCAGCCGTCCGTAGCGGATGTTCTCCATCACCGTGCCGGTGAACAGGTGGGTGTCCTGCAACACGATGCCCAGCGAGCGGCGCAGGTCGGCCTTTTTGATCTTGTGGATGTTGATGCCGTCATAGCGGATCTTGCCGTCCTGAATATCGTAGAAGCGGTTGATCAGGTTGGTAATGGTAGTCTTGCCTGCACCGGTGGAGCCGACAAAGGCGATCTTCTGCCCCGGACGGCCGTACAGGTTGATGTCATGCAGCACCGTTTTTTCAGGCACATAGCCAAAGTCCACGTCCGTAAAGGTGATGTCGCCCGCCAGCTTGTGGTAGGTGGTAGTGCCGTCGTGGTGGGGGTGCTTCCACGCCCACAGACCGGTGCGCTCGGCAGTTTCCACCAGCTGGTCGTTGCGGTCGTACTTGGCATTTACCAGCGTCACATAGCCCTCGTCGGTCTCGCTGGGCTCGTCCATCATCTTGAAGATGCGCTCGGCACCGGCCAGTGCCATGATGACGCTATTGGCCTGCATAGACACCTGACTGATGGGCATATTGAAGCCCTTGTTCAGGCTGAGGAAGGCCACCACGGTGCCAAGGGTCATGCCGCCGACACCGCCCACGGCCATGGCTGCACCAGTCAGTGCGCAGATGGCATAGCTGATGTTGCCCAGCTGGGCGTTGACCGGCATCATGATGTTGGAGAAGGCGTTGGCCTGCTTGGCGCTTTCCTTCAGCTGGTCGTTCAGCTCACGGAAGCCGGCAAGGGTCTGCTGCTCGTGAGTGAACACCTTGACCACCTTCTGGCCCTCCATCATCTCCTCGATGTAGCCGTTCACCTTGCCCAGATCCCGCTGCTGCTGGATGAAGTACTTGGAGGAGCTTTTTGCGATCTGCTTGGAGCAGAACAGCATCAGCGCCACCATGAGCATGGTAACGATGGTCAGCTGCCAGCTGAGCATGCACATACTGAAGAACACCGACACAATCGTGATGACGCTGGACACCAGCTGCGGGATGCTCTGGCTGAGCATCTGGCGCAGGGTATCCACATCGTTGGTGTACACGGACATGATATCGCCGTGAGGATGGGTGTCAAAATACCGGATGGGCAGGCTTTCCATGTGGGTGAACAGCTTGGTGCGCAGATTGCGCAGCGTGCCCTGCGTTACGTTGACCATGATGCGGGCGTTGGCCCATGCAGCCAGAATGCCCACAAGGTAGATGCAGCACATCCGCACCAATGCACCGGCCAGCGGTGCAAAGCTGGGGTTCTGCTGGCGGGTCATGGGGACGATGTAATCGTCCATCAAGGTCTGCAAGAACAGGCTGGCCTGCACATTGGCCAGCGCGCTGACCACGATGCACACAAGCACAAGGATGCAGTGGGGCAGATAGTTGCGGAACACCTCATCCATGATGCGCTTCAGCAGCTTGCCCGGGTTTTCCACCTTGGGGCGCGGCCCCCGTGCGCCCCGCGGGCCGGGGCCATGTACTTCTTTTACTGCCATTACTGCGCACCTCCCTGCTTGTCAAAATCGCCGCCGCCCTGCGTCTGGCTGTTGTAGACCTCCTGATAGATGGCATTGGTCGCCAGCAGCTCTGCGTGGGTGCCCAGACCGTTGATCTGGCCGTTCTCCAGCACCAGAATGCGGTCTGCATCCTGCACCGAGGAAATGCGCTGTGCAATGATGATCTTGGTCGTGCCGGGGATCTCCTCCCGGAAGGCCTTGCGGATCTTGGCATCGGTCGCGGTATCCACGGCGCTGGTGGAGTCGTCCAAAATCAGCACCTTGGGCTTGCGCAGCAGGGCGCGGGCGATGGTCAGGCGCTGCTTCTGGCCGCCGGACACGTTGGAGCCGCCCTGCTCGATCCATGTATTGTACTTATCCGGGAAGCGCTGGATGAACTCATCCGCGCAGGCCAGCTTTGCCATGCGGATGCACTCTTCCTCGGTGGCGTTGGCATCGCCCCAGCGCAGGTTATCCAGAATGGTGCCGCTGAACAGCACGTTCTTCTGCAGCACCATGGAGACCTCGCGGCGCAGCACATCAAGGTTATAATCCCGCACGTCCACGCCGCCTACCCGCACGGTGCCGCTCTCGGCATCGTACAGGCGGGGGATCAGCTGCCCCAGACTGGACTTTGCGCTGCCGGTGCCGCCGATGATGCCCAGCGTCTCGCCGGGCCGGATGGTAAAGCTGATATCGTTCAGCACCGGCTGGCCGCTGCCGTGCTTATACTTGAAGGTAACGTGGTCAAACTGGATGCTGCCGTCTGCCACCTGCTGCACCGGCTGCTTTGCCGGGGGCAGGTCGGTGTGCTCGTCCAGCACCTCCACGATACGCTTGGCAGAGGCGGCGGACATAGCGATCATGACAAAGGCCATGCTCAGCATCATCAGTGCCATAAGGATGTTCATGATATAGCCGAACAGGGCGTTCAGCTGGCCGGTGGTAATAGCACCGTGCAGCACATATTTTGCGCCGAACCAGCTCAGCGCGATGTTGCAGCCGTACACCGCCACCAGCATGGCGGGGTTATTGAAGCTCAGGCGGCTTTCCGCGTTGACGAACTGCTTATACAGGCTCTCGCAGGCGGCGGTGTATTTTTCGTTCTCGAAGCCCTCGCGCACAAAGCTCTTGACCACGCGGATGGCAGAGACATTCTCCTGCACCGAGGCGTTGAGGTTATCATAGTTCTTGAACACCCGGTCAAAGATGCGGAAGGTGGGGATCATGATGGCAGCCAGCACCACCACCAGAAAGACCACCGCCACCACGAATACCAGCGCCAGCGGCCCGCCGATGACCACTGCCATGGTCAGCGCAAATACCAGATGCACCGGTGCGCGCACGCACATCCGCTCGATCATCTGGAAGGCGTTCTGCACGTTGGTCACGTCGGTGGTCATGCGGGTAACAAGACCTGCCGTAGAGAATTTGTCGATGTTGGAAAAAGAGTAATGCTGGATATTTTCATACATGGCATCGCGCAGATTTCCGGCAAAGCCGGTGGATGCCTCGGCGGCATACTTGCCCGCCAGCACGCCCAGCACCAGCGCAATGGCTGCCACCAGAAAGGTAAGCAGGCCGTAGCGGATGATAGCGTTCATATCGCCTTTTTCAATGCCCTGGTCGATGATAAAGGCCATGATGGTGGGCAGCAGCACATCCATAATGGCTTCCAGCGCAGCAAAGAACGGTGTCTTGATCGAGGCGGCTTTATACTCGCCCAGATGCGACACAAGCTTTTTGATCATCTGAGTTCCCTCCTGTTGAATTTATTTGTTTGGTACAAAACAATTTTATACAAAACAATTTAAATGTCAAGACGTTTCGAAAAATGTTCATAATTGTTAATTTAGTAAGTCCTTTTTCGGCGCTTTGACGGAAAAGGTGGTTATTTCAGTGCTTCCCGCAGCTTGTTCAGCAGCCGCAGCAGCTCTGCGTTCTCCTCCTCGGTCAGCAATCCGGCCACATAATCGTCGGTCTGGTGGAAGGACAGCAGGGTCTTTTCGTGCCGTTGGATGCCCTCCTCGGTCAAAACCAGCTGCTTGAGCCGGGCGTCCTGCGGCACGCTCAGCCGCTGGATGTAGCCCTTGCGCTCCATCAGCTGCAAAATGTTCGTCACCGTAGAGCGGGTGATGGAAAACTCCCGCTCGATGTCCCGCTGGAACACCGGCTCGTCCCGGTGGCGGTAGAGATACTCGATGATCCACCCGTGCATGGGGGTGGTCTGCTCTACCCCGTTGGCGCGGGAAAACTGGTTCAGCCTGCGGAAGATCAGGTTGTCCACCCGGCGCAGCTGAGCGGGGATGACCTGCGGCCCTTCCCACGGCGGGTCCAGCTTGCAGTGCTCTTCAATAGGGTGCTGTGTACACATAATGGTTTCCTCTATTCAAGTTGTTCGATGTGAAACTGTTTGATACGATACATATATTACTCATATCCCCGCTCAATGTCAAGGGGCAGGGCGCAAAAAAGGCCGCTGCGGAAAATTTTCCGCAGCAGCCTTGATTTTATGGATACGGGATACGCTTACAGCTTTTTGCCGGTCAGCAGCTCGTAGGCCTCCAGATACTTGGCAATGGTCTTGTCAATGACATCCTGCGGCAGGTCGTAGTTGCTGTCGGGGTTGGCCTTCAGCCAGTCGCGCACAAACTGCTTGTCGAAGGAGGGCTGGCTGTGACCCGGCTCGTAGCCCTCCAGCGGCCAGAAGCGGGAAGAGTCCGGGGTCAGCATCTCGTCACCCAGCACCACGTTGCCGTCCTTGTCCAGACCAAACTCGAACTTGGTATCGGCAATGATGATGCCGCGGGACAGTGCATACTCGGCGCACTTCTTGTACAGGGCAATGGTGTAGTCGCGCAGCTTAGTGGCGTACTCCAGACCGTGGCCGGGGAACTGCTTCTCCAGCACGTCGATGCTCTGCTCGTAGGAGATGTTCTCGTCGTGGTCGCCGATCTCTGCCTTGGTGGAGGGGGTGTAGATGGGCTCGGGCAGCTTATCGGACTCCTGCAGGCCCTCGGGCAGCTGGATGCCGCACACCTTGCCGGTCTTTTGGTAGCTTGCCCAGCCGCTACCGGTAATGTAGCCGCGCACAATGCACTCGATGGGCAGCATGGTCAACTTGCGGCACATCATGCTGTTGCCGGTGAACTGGGGCTGGCGGAAGAACTCCGGCATATCCTGCACATCCACGCTCAACATGTGGTTGGGCAGCAGATCGCGGGTATAATCGAACCAGAACTTGCTCATCTGGGTGAGCACGGTGCCCTTTTTGGTGACCTTGTTTTTCAGGATGACGTCAAACGCAGAAATGCGGTCGGTGGCAACCATGATCAGGCTGTCGCCATTGTCGTAGATCTCGCGGACTTTGCCTTCTTTGATGGGTTTGAACTCAGTCATAATCAAACACTCCATTTTTCCATGTTCTCAGCAGCGCAGCAGCGCAGCGCAGTTCTTACCCTACTATTCTACCATACTGCCGCGCGGTTTAAAAGGAACAGAATAAAAGAAAAACGGGCAAGTTTTGTGTTTTTATCGTGAAAAGTGCGCAAAAAACAGCAGGAAATTTCGGCGTTTTGACGATAAAAGTCGTACTTTATCCCCAAATGCACGCACCTTTGCAAAATGCAGTCATGGACAAGCGCCGCCGGTTGCGGTATCATAGTAGTATGCGTATATCTGCGCTCCGCAGGGGCGCAAAAGTAAACAAGGAGGTAAAGAGTATGGGCAAATTTCCCAAGGGCTTTTTGTGGGGCGGCGCTACCGCCGCCAACCAGTGCGAGGGTGCATGGCAGGCAGACGGCAAGGGTCTGGCAACGGTGGACGTGACCCCCTTCGGCCCGGACCGTTTTCCGGTGGCAACGGGCTATATGGAAATGCTGGGCTGCGATGACGCACATTTCTACCCCAGCCACGAGGCCATTGACCTGTATCACCATTATAAAGAGGATATCGCCCTGTTTGCAGAGATGGGCTTCAAGTGCTTCCGGCTGTCCATTGCATGGACCCGCATCCTGCCCAACGGCGACGATGCTCAGCCCAACGAGGCAGGACTGGCCTTCTACGACAGCATTTTTGACGAGTGCCATAAGTACGGCATTGAGCCGCTGGTCACCATCTGCCACTTTGACACTCCCATTGCCCTCATCAAAAAATACGGCGGCTGGAAAGACCGCCGCATGGTGGACGCCTATGTCCACTACTGCGAGGTGCTGTTCGACCGCTTCAAGGGCAAGGTGAAGTACTGGCTCACCTTTAATGAAATCAACATGCTGCTGCACCTGTCCTTTACCGGCGCCGGGCTGGTATTCCACCCCGGCGAGAATGTGGAGCAGGTCAAGTATCAGGCCGCCCATCACGAGCTGGTGGCCAGCGCAAAGGCGGTAAAGCTGGCGCACGAAAAAATGCCGGACGCTATGGTGGGCTGTATGCTGGCGGCGGGTCAGTTCTACCCCCGCACCTGCGCCCCGGAGGATGTGCGGGCGGCGCAGGAGGCAGACCGGGACAACTACTTCTTTACTGACGTACAGGTGCGCGGCGCTTACCCCGTGTGGGCTAAAAAGCGGATGGAGCGCGCCGGGGTGCAGCTGCACACACAGCCCGAGGACGACCGCACGCTGCGGGAGGGCACGGTGGATTTTGTATCCTTCAGCTACTATTCCAGCCGCTGCATCACGGTGGATAAGGAGCTGATGGCGGCAGAGAATGCGGAAGGCAACGCCGTGTCTGCATCGGTGAAGAACCCCTACCTGAAAGTCAGCGAGTGGGGCTGGGCCATCGACCCGGTGGGTCTGCGGGTGACCCTGAACACCATTTACGACCGGTACGAAAAGCCTATGTTCATCGTGGAGAACGGTCTGGGTGCGGTGGATACCGTAGAGCCGGACGGCTCCATCCACGACAGCTACCGCATCGACTACCTGCGGGCGCACATCGAGGAGATGGAAAAGGCCGTCAATGAGGATGGTCTGCCGCTGATGGGCTACACCACATGGGGTCCCATCGACCTTGTGAGCGCCTCCACCGGCGAGATGAAAAAGCGGTACGGCTTTATCTATGTGGACAAGGACAACGACGGCAACGGCACCCTTGCCCGCAGCCGGAAGGACAGTTTTTACTGGTATAAAAAGGTCATCGCTTCAGACGGCGAGGACCTGACCTGAGCAAGCGCCCCGGCACTGTTTGCGGTATGGCAGCGCCGGGGCGTAAACGTGTGAGGACGAACCGATAACGGAGAAAATTTATGACACCACAAATCATTGCACACCGCGGTGCTTCCTATCTTGCACCGGAAAACACCCTGACTGCCTTTAAAAAAGCCATGGAGATTGGCGCGGACGGCGTAGAGATGGACGTACAGCAGACCATTGACGCCGGGCTTGTGATCCACCACGACTATATGATCGATCTGCACACGGATATTTCCGGCAAGATCTACGATATGACCATGGGCGATTTAAAGGAACTGGATTTTGGCAGCTGGAAGGACGCCATCTTTCAGGACGAGAAGATCGCCACCCTGCAGGAGGCCATGGAACTGTGCAGGCAGATGCCGGGATGCACCGTGCATCTGGAACTGAAATCCACCATGGACAACGACCCGGACTTTGTGCCCCGGGTGCTGGAGGTGCTGCAGCAGACCGAGATGGTAGAACAGGTGATCCTTGTTTCCTTCAACCACGCGCTGCTGCGGCAGGCAAAGCAGTTGATGCCCGAATTGCGGGTGGGTGCACTGGTATACGGCGAGCTGGAAAGCATGCTGCTGCCGCCGCCCATCATCTGGAAGGATCTGGGACTGACCAACGGCATAGACGACATGGAAGCCATGGACGCCGCCCTGCCGGAGAGCGCAGCCGACGAGGAAAACTGCAGCTGGATGACCCGCTGGATGAGCGACAAGGTAAGTATGCTGCGGGCAAACTTTCCCGGCGAGAGCCTGAACGAGATCTATAAAAACCTGTTGTCGCAGCGAGATCTGCCCGGCTATATCAGCAGTCTGGACTTTGTGCCGGAGTGGGTCAGCTGTGAGTACCACACCGCCTACAAAAACGCCGGTTTCATTGACAAACTGCACGAGATGGGCATCAAGGTGTCTTTGTGGACGGTGGACACGGAAGATTCCGTCCGCAGCCTGCTGCGCACCAGCGCCGATGCCTACATCACCAACCGCCCCGACCGCGTGCGGGAGTGGATGGAGAAGGAACAGGCAGCGACCGCCCCAACAGAAACCGCCACGGCAGAGTCTGCCCCCACTGCTGAAGCAGACGCCGGGACAGCTGCCGCAGAGTAAACCGACCGGAACAGACACAAAAAAGAGATAGGCTTTCCCGAAAGGGATCGCCTATCTCTTTTTCATTCATTTTATTCTGCTGCGTCGGTCAGCACAAAGGTCAGCTCTGCGGTGACGGCGCACTTGCCGTCCACCCATGCCGAGGCCTTGCCTACGCCCACAGCGCCGTGCTGCTGTACCAGCTCGCAGTGGAGGGTGAGCACGTCCCCGGGGGTGACCTGCTTGCGGAAGCGGGCACTCTTGATGCCGCCGAACAGTGCCAGCTTGCCCTTGTTTTCCGGCAGGCTCAGCGCTGCCACAGCGCCGGTCTGTGCCAATGCTTCCAGCAGCAGCACGCCGGGCATGACCGGCTGCGCCGGGAAGTGGCCGTTGAAGAATTCCTCGTTGCGGGTGACGCACTTGCGGCCGATGGCCCACTGCCCCGGCTCGTAGTCCAGAACACGGTCCACGAGGGCAAAGGGGTAGCGGTGGGGCAGAATTTCTGCAATCTGCACGCTGCTCAGGGTGTTGGCGTTTTCACGCACGGTACGGGGTTCTGCCATGGGTCAGCCCTCCCATCTGCGCAGGGCGATGCAGGCGTTGTGGCCGCCAAAGCCCAAGCTGTTGCTCAGCGCGTACTGCATTTCCTGCTGCCGCCCGGTGTTGGGCACATAGTCCAGATCGCACTCCGGGTCGGGCTGGGCGTAGTGGATGGTGGGCGGGGCGAACTGGTCCCGCAGCGCCAGCGCGGTAAACACGGCCTCGATGCCGCCCGCGCCGCCCAGCAGATGGCCGGTCATGCTCTTGGTGCTGACCACGGTCATCTCCTTGGCGTGTGCGCCGAACACGGCGTGGATGGCGGCAGTCTCGCAGGCATCGTTCATGTGGGTGCCGGTGCCGTGGGCGTTGATGTGATCCACCTGCTCCGGTGCGATGTCGGCATCCACCAAGGTCAGCTTCATGCAGTCGATGGCACCTGCGCCGCCGGGAGCCGGAGCAGTAAAGTGATAGGCATCGCAGTTGGCACCGTAGCCCACCACCTCGGCATAGATGTGTGCGCCGCGCGCTCTTGCGTGCTCCAGTTCTTCCAGCACCAGCACACCGCTGCCCTCACCCATGACAAAGCCGCCGCGGCGGGCGTCCAAGGGGAGGGTGGCAGCGTCCGG
>ENA-OQIE01001634-OQIE01001634.1-human-gut-metagenome-genome-assembly--contig:-NODE-1634-length-9738-cov-3.864093_pt1 | contig 9738 bp, 7 predicted proteins | sample MGYA00242569_ERZ504731 | MGnify/ENA primary metagenome ERZ504731 (study PRJEB26092, sample SAMD00036208) | human gut metagenome | host: Homo sapiens | study: EMG produced TPA metagenomics assembly of the...
TGCACTTATGGCTACAATATGGGGAACAAACGGAATTTTTCAATCAATGCTTTGGGCACCGCTGTTGCGCATATTTTCGCAGACGATAAGCAGTGAACTTCGTGAAAAGGCAGTGCTTAACATTGCACTGTCCTTACCTGTGGGTACTGTGTGTGCATACCTTCTATCAACAATTATAATAAAATATTCAAGCTGGACTAATATTTTCATCTGCGGTGGCTCAGTAATTCTTGCGGCGTTCATATTTGGACTTTTGTCTCTGCTTTCTGCTGAAAAATGTATGGTAAGAACTATCGTAAAAAATGAAAGAACAGATAAAAATACAAAGTCGGGATTTGTGCCTGTTAGTATTTCATCGGGACTTTTGATAATCGTTATACCTTCTTTTCTTCACGGAATGATGAGAGACGGTATAACAAACTGGGTGCCGACGATGATAACGGAAGAATACGGAGTTTTACCATCATTCTCGGTGTTTTTAACTGTTGTGCTTCCGATATTTAATGCATTCGGTGCATACATAATCATGCCGCTTTACAGAAAACTCGGCTGTAACGAAATGAAAACGGCGGGAATTTGCGGGATTTTTGCACTTATACCAATGGTACTCTTGCTTTTCATTGGCAAAATGCCTGTTGTCGTTTCAATAATTCTTTTGGCACTTACAACGATGTCAATGTATTCGCTAAATTATCTTATAATTTCTCGTGTGCCTGTAAGATTTGCCGAAAACGGACATACCTCGAGTGTAACAGGATTACTTAATTCCTTTGCATATATCGGGTGCGCTGTGTCATCATACGGATTCGGGGCTGTTTCTCAAAAAGCAGGCTGGAGCACTGTTATTGTAATCTGGATAATCTCGGCATTATTAACATCCCTCTTTGCATTTTTATCAAATAAAAATGGAATAAATTTATTATGAGGTAAGGATATGAAAATCGAAATCATTGCAAAGCCTAAAGAGATTAAGGCAGGAAGCTTTGCCGAAAAATTTCGGCATTTCAAATGTGTATAATGAAACTAAAATACCTCTTAATTCAAATTGTTTGTTGCTTAAAAGTGCAAAGATTATAACAAAAAACAACCTCGAAGCGTAAAAACCTCGAGGTTATTTTTAGAATTTCAATTTCCTGAATTTGCCGGGTGAAATACCCTCGTTTTCCGTGAAAAAATATATGAAATTTGATTCGCTGTTAAAGCCGATTTCGTAAGCTATTGCAGACACAGTCATATCCGTTACCTGAAGAAGATACTTCGCTCGGTTAAGACGGGAGATTAGAATATAGTCATAGGGCGAAAATCCTGTTTGTTGCTTGAATACTCTTGAAAAATGAGATGAACTCATATTAACAATTTCGGCAAGAGCGCCTACCGTTAGGTTTTCATTAAGGTTTTCTGCTATGTATTCCTTAACGGTTTGAATACTGTCTTCATAACTGCTTTCGCCCTTGCTTTTTGTACTTTGTGGGTTCAACAGCTCTGTGAAAATTTTGTAAATATCAAGGGAAACACTCAATTCCGTTGTCGGATAATCACCTTTCATACCGTCAAAAACACGAAAGAGCAGTTTTCTTAAATGCTGAACATCCTTGCATTTAATGAGATTGCCATCGCTTCTCTCAATTTCTTCAAACAACTCGTAGGAATTTGCACCGGCAATATGAATCCAAATTGACTCAAAACTGTCGTTTGTATAGTATTCGTGTGGCTTGTAGCAGTCAAGTATAACCGTGTCGCCTTTGTGTGCGGTTATGTGTTTTCCGTCCTTGATATATGTAAAGCTGCCGTCAAGGATATGAGTTATCAAAAGGCTGTTGTAATTTTTACGCACTAAATGATAGCCCTCAACGCAGAAAAAATGCCCTGCACTAATAGGATAAAAATAAATCTTTTTCGCTGTTTGAGACGGAGAAGAAAAATACACCTCGGACTTTTTCAACACGCCCGTTTCATTGCATTTCATAATTGACTGTTCCTTTGTGATAGGATTTCTAAACTATTTGATAGATTTTCGCAATAATTTATTACTTGTTTATTATACAATTAGAGGGATAAAATGTCAATATGCACAAAAGGAGAATAAAAATGAAAGGATTTTTTAGTAAAAAGCCTATGAAAATTATTATTTCAATTATTTTAACACTTGTACTGATAGTTTGTATTTGTAACGGATATTTTGCCTCTGTTGCGCTGAAGGAGCAAAAGGGCATTGCTGTTTGTGATGATTGGAGTGCTGATGATACATACACTCCCGATTATGCACAAAGCCTTGAAATCAAAAATGATGATTTCAAAATTCTTTGCTTAACCGATATTCATATTCGCAATTTTGGCTCATTCGGCGCTTGCCTTGGCACAAATTTTATTTTGGACGGTATGAGCGAAATTCAACTCAAAAAGCTCTTTAACGATGTTAATCCCGATTTAATTGTTGTAGGCGGTGATACCGTATTAACTGCGTGGAATGATATTTGCACTCAGCAGTTTTGCGATTTTATGGAAAAATTCGAGATCCCATGGGCACCGATTTTCGGCAATCACGATTACGAGGGCAGAGCCGATAAATCAAAGCTTTGCGAAATATATGAGAGTGCAAAGCATTGCCTGTTCAAATGCGGTCCCAACGGTATGAACGGTATGGGTAATTATATAGTTAATCTTACAAGGGATAACGATGTTGTTTATTCCCTCTTTATGCTTGACGACGGTCAGTACAGAATAGTTGACGGCGAAATTACCGACGGCGGTGTAAATGAAAATCAGATTGAGTGGTATAAGTGGGCAGTAAACGGTATTAACAAAACAAGCGGCAAGGTCGTTCCAAACATTGCATTTATGCATGTCCCCGTTCCCGAATACAAGGAACTTAATGATTTTGAAATGGGTATGAGGCAGGAGGATAGCTGTACTGCTAAAAATAACGACGGCTTTTTGCAGGCATTCATCGAAAACGGCGGAACGCATATGTTTGCAGGTCACGACCATAATAACAATTTTGTTGCCGATTATAACGGAGTTAAACTTTGCTATATGACGAAAAGCTCATATAACTGCTATTTTTCATCAAAAACCCTCGGCGGTACGGTTATTACTATTGACGAGAACAACAATGTTAATTTGGAAATTAAAAGTTTTTAGAGGTTGTTAATTTGAAAGCATACGGTACATATTTTGTAAACGATGAAAAAAATCCGCTTCGATACGGCGAAATAAATTTGATAAATCCGCCCCGTCAGCGTTTGAGAAGCGAGGATAAGAAGGTTGGCATTGAGGCAATTCCTGTTTTCTGTGGCTTTTGCGGCACGGATTTTGAACTGATGAAAATGGGCACTCGGGGACTCCTTGATAAAAAATTCCCCGAAGGTCAGTCAAGGCTTATCAACGGTCACGAAGGTGTTGTTTGGGTACCGAGTGAAAACCGATTTGCCATTGTTCTGATTCGTGGCGGAGATAGCTTTGACCCTACCCGATTTACCGAGGACGAAACATATTTTGAATACGGCTGTGACGGTGCAGACGGTATCTTCTGCGATAAAGGATATTTCAACCCCGATATGCTTTTACACCTCCCTACCGAATACGAAAATCTAATGAAACTGCCCTTATCTCTTGCAAAAAGGTTAGTGTTTTCCGACCCTTATGCCTGTGCGGTGTTTCAGTACGAGCGTATGTGCGATATAGGCGAAGCACAGAATTTCCGTGTTGAAACGGCAAAGCACAAGTGCGATGAAACAACGGCAAGAAAACTCGCAGTTAAAAGCACCTTTGACCGTGTCGTTATTTTCGGCTTGGGTACAACGGGCTTGTTTATCGGCGACCAAATACGCAGAAATCAAAGGGATGCAAATATTCTTTTCGTTGCACGAAGTGGTGAAAACTGCAAAAAGGCACAGTTTGTAAAAGATGAGCTTAAATGTGATTATCTCTCAACAAACGATATGAACAAAGGTGAAATTGCAAGGGCAATAACAAGTAAAATCGGCGGTAAGGCAACAGTTTTTGTCGGCACAAGCGGAACTGATGTTGAACATCAAATTGCATTTGAATATGAAGTGCTTGGTTGCAACGGAATTTACAACAGCTTTTCGCTCGGTCCTAAAGTAACTTACAATACAATGCCTTTCGGATTTAAGAATCAGGTGATTTTTGCGTCAATCAACTTCACTCAAAAGCATATGGAAACGGCTATCGAACTGCTATGTGAAAGTAGGTTTGACCGCCTGGTAGAACTTATTGACAAAAACGAATTTATAAGCGACCCCATTGACGCTTACGAAAACAAAATATATTCCAAAGGCGCACCGCTGAAAACGGCAGTCATTTGGAACAAAGAATACATTGACGAGGAGAAATAATGAAAGCAATTCAAATTACAAAACCGGGTGAAATTAAAATAATTGAAAAGGAAATGCCTGTTGCAAAGCAAGGTGAAGCACTCTTGAAGGTACTTTACTGCGGTATCTGCGGTGCGGATGTTGCATCGTACACAGGCAATCAGCCCTTTACCACATATCCCAGAATACCCGGTCACGAGTTTTCGGCACAAATTGTTGAAATTCCCGAAAATGCCAGAGGCTTAAAGGCAGGAGATATAATTACCTGCAATCCTTATTTTAACTGTGGCGAATGCTATGCCTGTAAGCGTGGAATTGTCAATGCCTGCCACGACAATCAGACAATGGGTGTTCAGCGTGACGGCAGTTTTCAGGAATATATTACAATGCCTGTTGAGAGAATTATTGACGGTAAAGGACTTTCCGCAAAGGAGCTTGCACTTATTGAGCCGTTTTCAATAAGCTGTCACGCACTTTCAAGGGCAGAGGTTAACGAGGGCGATAACCTCTTGATTATGGGCGCAGGACCCATTGGACTTTTCGCACTTATCAAGGCAAAAGCAATGGGTGCAAGGGTACTAATTGCCGATATGCTTGAAAGCCGTCTTGAGCTTGCAAAGGAATTCGGTGCAGACTGTGTTGTTAATGTTAAGGAAACGGATTTACACAAGGCTTGTGAGGAATTTACTAAAGGCAACGGATTTGATGTTTGCGTTGAGGCCTGCGGCGCACCCGAAACCTTTTTGAGCTGTATTGACGAAGCGGCACACGGTGCAAATATTATTCTTATCGGCAACGGCAAACGGGAAACTACTTTCGTTCACTCAATAATTTTGAAGAAAGAGTTAAATATTTTCGGCAGTCGTAACGCCTTTACAAAGGATTTTGAGGAGCTTATCGACCTTGTTGCAGACGGTAATGCGGATATAATTAAAATGGTAAGCGGCGTTTATGATACCCCAAATGCAAAGGCTGCCTTTGAGTCGCTTTCACACAATGACGGAACGCTTGCAAAATTACTTATAAACTTTGGGGCTTAATTATGAAAGAAACCATTTTACAATTCGGCACAGGTAATTTTCTTCGTGGCTTTGCGGATTATTTCATCAATGAATTGAATAAACAAGGACTTTATGGTGGAAAGATTGTTGTTGTTTCTCCCACAAATTCAAAGGCTGTTGAAAAAATCAATTCTCAAAATGGCAGGTATAATCTTATCCTGCGTGGTATTGAGAACGGTAACGAGCTTTTTGAAAGATTTGAGATTAATTCAATTAGCAGGGCTGTAAATCCTTATGCTGATTTTGATGAATTCCTGAGCCTTGCTAAGAATCCTGAATTTCGATTTATTATTTCAAATACAACCGAGGCAGGTATTTGTTTTGATGACACCTGCAAAATTACCGACAAGCCTGCCGACTCATTTCCTGCAAAATTAACTCAGTTCCTTTACCAAAGATTCAAAGCAGGGCTTAACGGCTTTGTCATTTTTTCCTGTGAGCTTATTGATAATAACGGAAAAGAACTTGAGAAATGCGTCCTTGACTATGCAAAACTTTGGAATTTAGGAGATAAGTTTATCTCTTGGATAAAAAGTGAAAACACATTTTGCAACACTCTTGTTGACCGAATTGTAACAGGCTATCCAAAGGACGAAGCAGAATATATTTTTGATGAAATCGGCTACCGTGATGAGCTGCTTGACACGGCAGAGCCGTATCATTTGTGGGTAATTGAGGGCGATTTTGAAGATGAACTGACCTTGCAAAAGGCAGGCTTTAATGTTATATGGACGGACAATGTTGCACCGTATAAAAAAATGAAGGTTCGTATTCTTAACGGCTCTCATACCTCGCTGGTTTTTCCGTCACTTTTGTGCTGCGTTGAAACGGTCGGCGAAAGCCTAAAGGATGAACTGTTAAATGCATTTCTTAACACCTGCCTTTTTGATTACATATTACCTATGCTTGATGATAACGAGGACAACAGACAGTTTGCAAAAGCAGTGCTGGAGCGTTTTGCAAATCCGTATATCAGGCATTTGTGGAAATCAATTTCACTTAATTCCATCAGCAAATTCACTGCAAGAGTTTTGCCTACGGTTAATGATTATACTGATAAAAATAATCCTCTTCCAAAGCCTCTTGTATTTTCACTTGCCTGCCTTATTGAGTATTACAAAGCTAATGATGTAACGGACAGTGAATACGCAGTTGACTATATAAAAAATAATGATATAAAAAATATTCTATCAAATACAGATTTATGGGGACAGGATTTAAGTGTAACCCTTGACCTTATAGACGAAAGCCTTGAAAGAATACACCGTGACGGAATCAGGGAGGCAATCAAATGGAGTATGTCTTAATCAGCAATAAGGACAATGTAAAGGTCTGTCTTGATAACGGTCACAAGTACGCAGTCAGGGATATACAAAAGGGCGAGCAGGTTATCAAATACGGCTTTCCCATAGGTGTTGCCAGTGAGGATATAAAAACAGGAGAGCAGGTGCATAGCCATAACTTTAAAACATCGCTGGCAGGTACTCTTGAATATACATATTCACCTATTAAAAATGAAATAAAAAACACACCACCGTCAATGATTAATGCATATGTCCGCAAAAACGGTGATATAGGAATTAGAAATGATATTTGGATTATCCCCACTGTTGGCTGTGTTAACAGCATTGCAAAAAGCCTTGGGGACAAAACAGGTGCACTTTGCTTTACTCATCCTTACGGTTGCAGTCAGCTTGGTGATGATTTAAGCATAACACAAAAGGTGCTTTGCGGACTTGTTAAGCATCCGAACGCAGGGGGCGTGCTTGTTCTCGGCTTGGGCTGTGAAAACAACAATATTGCAGAATTCAAAAAAATTCTCGGCAATTATGATGAAGAAAGAATACGCTTTCTCAACTGTCAGGATTTTGACGATGAAATAGTCGAGGGCGTAAAAATTATCACAGAATTACAAGGCCTTGCCGAAAAGGACACACGCACCGCCGTTTCGATTTCAAGGTTGAAAATCGGTCTTAAATGCGGCGGAAGCGACGGTCTTTCAGGAATTACCGCAAATCCACTTTGCGGAAAGATTACAGACAGGCTTGTGTCTATGGGTGGTACGGCTGTGCTTACAGAGGTGCCTGAAATGTTCGGCGCAGAGCAGGTACTGATGAACAGATGCGTTGATGAAAATGTGTTCAGCGATACCGTTAGGTTGATAAATAATTACAAGGAATATTTCATTTCTCACAATCAGCCGGTTAGCGAAAATCCTTCTCCGGGTAACAAAGATGGCGGTATTACAACACTTGAGGAAAAATCGCTCGGTTGTGTTCAAAAGGGCGGAACGGCTCCTGTTACTGCCGTGCTTGATTACGGCGATATAGCCGAAAAAGCAGGACTTAACTTGCTAAACGGTCCCGGTAACGATATGGTTGCGGTTACCAATCTTACGGCGACAGGATGTCATTTGATTTTATTCACAACAGGCAGAGGAACGCCTCTCGGTGCGCCTGTTCCCACAATTAAAATTGCAACCAATTCAGCCATTGCCGAAAAGAAAAAGACTTGGATAGATTTTGACGCACAGACAGAAAATGAAAACGCCCTTTTTAATTTAATCATCAAAACGGCAAACAAAAGAAAAACGAAAAGCGAGCAAAACGGGTATCGTGAAATTGCAATATTCAAAGACGGGGTAACCTTATGATTATTGACGCACACGCACATTTATGGAAAACACAACAGGGTAAGGTTGACGGCAGAGATGTTTTTTCCGTCGGTAACGGCAAAAGTAATTTCGGCGGTGAAATCAGACAGATGATGCCTCCCTTTATGACAGACGGCGAAAACACCGCTGAACGCTTTGTTGCAAATATGGACTACGCAGGCGTCAGCGGTGCGGTAATTACCCAAGAGGAAATTGACGGTAATCAAGACAGTTATTTGTTATCTGCAAAAGGAAAATATCCAAACAGGCTTAAAATCTGCTCTCTTTATGAAGAAAATAAACCGTTTAGAGTTGACGGCTTTGATGGAATAAAAATCTGTGCAGGCAGACTTCCTACACAGGACTTAACAAAGCACTATAAGGTGTTTGAGCAGGCTGACAAAAACGGCGAATTTATTTCCATAGACCTTGCTGACGGAGACACTCAAACAGGCTCTCTATTTGAAATGATACAGCAATTTCCCGATTTGAAAATTGCCATCGGTCATTTCGGTATGGTGACGAGAAACGGCTGGACAGACCAAATTAAGCTTGCAATGAATAAAAATGTTTATATCGAAAGCGGTGGCATCACTTGGCTTTTTAACAACGAGTTTTATCCCTATCCCTCAGCAATAAAAGCAATCAAAGAAGCCATTGAAATTTGCGGTATCGACAAGTTGATGTGGGGCAGTGATTATCCCCGTACAATGGTTGAAATTACCTATAAAATGAGCTTTGATTTTGTGCTTAAATCAAAGGACTTAACAGAAACCGAAAAGAAAAAATTTCTTTTTGAAAATGCAAAGACATTTTACGGTTTTGATAACTTAACAGAATGTGAAAAAATAAAAAATATGCTTTAATTCACAGGAGACTTGATATGCAGACTATTAAGTACACAAAAGCGGCAAAAATATGGCGAGAGGCTTTGCCACTCGGCAACGGATATATGGGGCTTATGATTTACGGCTCGCTGAAAAAGGAGCGACTATGCTTCAATGACGGCACGCTTTGGTCAGGTTATCCAAAGGACTATAACAGTAAGGTAAGCCTTGATAATCTTGAAAATGTACGCAAACTGATTTTTGAGGGTAAAAACGCAGAGGCTGACGCTCTTTGCGAAGAAAAGCTGACAGGCTTTTACAGTGAGGCATTTATGCCATTGGGCGAAATTTCGCTAAAATTCAGCGGTTTAGACAAAACAGATTATTCAAGAAGTCTTGACCTTTCAACCGCAGTACACACCGTTAAATCAAAGGGCTGTACCGCAGAGACTTTTTCGTCATATCCCGATAAAATATCCGTTTACAAAATTAAAACAGATAAGCCTTTTTCGGTTAAAATCAAGGCAAAAAGCAAGCTCAAATATGAAGTGGGTACAGAGAAAAACAATCTTTTTCTTCTTGGCAATGCTCCCGATTATGCGGCACCGAATTATTTGAGAACAGAGCTTCACCCTATCCGTTATAACGAGAAAAAGGGCATGGCTTTCTGTCTGCAAACACAGGTACAGACAAACGGCGAAATTTGTTACAAAAGCAATTATATTAAGGTTAAAAACGCAACAGAGCTTACATTGTATTTTGCAACTGCAACAGGCTTTAACGGCTTTGATAAAATGCCCGAAACGAGCAGAAATACGGTTAAGCAAAAATGCAAGGTTCTGCTTAATTCCGTAAGTAAA
>ENA-OQIE01001646-OQIE01001646.1-human-gut-metagenome-genome-assembly--contig:-NODE-1646-length-9692-cov-4.359438_pt1 | contig 9692 bp, 10 predicted proteins | sample MGYA00242569_ERZ504731 | MGnify/ENA primary metagenome ERZ504731 (study PRJEB26092, sample SAMD00036208) | human gut metagenome | host: Homo sapiens | study: EMG produced TPA metagenomics assembly of...
CGGCGTCGGGGTCCTGATCCAGCGAGATCAGCCGCCCGCCCTTTGCAGCATCCAGCCGCAGGGCGATCTGGCGGGAGTGGCCCGCACCGCCCGCGGTGCCGTCCAGATAGGTGCCCGCCGGGTCGATGGCAAGCCCCGTCAGGCACTCGTTCAGCAAAACGGGGATATGCTCAAACGAGGCCGGGTCAAAGGGCTGCTGTTCTTCAAAGGCCATTGGCACGGCCTCCTTTCTCGGTTTAGTTTTTTTGCATCAGAGGTGCAGCTTGCGCAGCCGCTCGGCGCGCTGGTCGTTGGTCACGGCGGCGCGGCGGGCATTCCAGACCTCGGTGGCCCAGATCTCAGCATGGTTGCGGTTGCCGATGATGGTCACGTCCTTTTCCAGCCCGGCGTAGGCGCGCAGCTCTGCGGGCAACAGGATGCGCCCCTGCTTGTCCGGCACCACCTCGCAGGCGGTGCTGAACAGGTCGCCGGAGATCGCCCAGCTGTCCATCAGTTCATCGCTTTCCAGCTTGTCCGCCAGCCGCTGGACTTCCTCCATGGGCAGTGCGAACAGGCAGCTGTCCACCCATTCCAGCACCACGAAACTCTCGCCCATGGCGTCGCGGAATTTTGCGGGGAAGTTCAGCCGCCCCTTGGCGTCGATAGTGTAATCATAACGGCCAAAAAACACGCGCTGTTCCCCCTTTCAGGGGCGTTTTCAGGGCATGCGCCCTACTTTTACCCACTTTGCCCCACTGACACATCTTTATTGTAGCAAATCAAGTTCGTGAATGCAAGGGTTTTTGGGCGGCTTTTTGCCGCAAAAATCCACAAAAAAAGTCCCTGTGAGCCGTCATTTTTGCTCGCAGGGACTTCGTTTTCCGCAATCTGTGGAATTTGTGTGGAAAGTTGACCGTTATCAGCCGTTTTTCTTGGCGTTCTGGCGCAGGCTGGCACGGATATTTTTGACCTGTGCAGCGTTTTCCACCATGGTGTCCTCGGTGGTGCGCAGCATATTCTCGCAGTAGTCGGTCACGGTCTGGCGCAGGGTGCGCGCCTCGGTCTGGGCTGCGGAGGTGATCTCAGAAGCGCGCTGCTGGGCGGCCTTGACGATCTCGGCGTCGCTGACCAGAATACGGGCGCGTTCCTCGGCCTTTTTCACAATGGCCTGTGCCTGTGCGTTGGCGCTGTCCACGATCTGCGCCCGGTCGTTCACGATCTGCTGCGCCTGCCGCAGCTCGCCGGGCAATGCCGCCCGCACCTCGTCCAGATAATCCCGGATCTGCTCCACATCCACGATGCGCTTGCCGCCGGAAAGGGGCACGTTTGCGCTCTCTTCCAGTGCATCCTCAATGGTATCCAAAAGCTCGTTCACGTTCATAAGGCTTCTCCCTCCTGCCCAGCGGCGGACTGCATGGGCTTTGTGTACTTCCACAGCAGCACCTTGCCGTATTTATACTGTTTCTGCAGGGTCAGACTGCCCGCCTGCGCGGGCAGCACGATGCCTGTTTCGCTCTCGCACAGCACGATGCCGCCGGGGGCAACGCACTTTTCCACGGCGGGCAGGATCTTTTCCAGCGTGCCGCCACGGAAGGGCGGGTCCAGCAGCACCAGATCGAACTGCTCCCGGCAGGCCGACAAGACCCGCGCAGCCTCGCCAATATTCACCCGGCTGCGGTCGAACACGCCGCAGGCCTTGCAGTTGCGCATCACGATGCTTACGGCCTCCCGGTTCTCGTCCAGAAAGACGCACCGGGCCGCACCCCGGCTGAGCGCCTCGATGCCCAGCTGGCCGCTGCCGGCATACAGATCCAGCACCCGGGCCCCGGGCAGGTCGAACTGTACGATGCTGAACATCGCCTCCTTCACCTGCGAGAGGGTGGGGCGGGTGACATCGGTGCCGGGCAGTGCTTCCAGCCTGCGGCCCCGGGCTTCTCCTGCGATCACGCGCATGATGTTACCTCCTTGCCGTAGCTGCCGCCCCCGCGGCAGCCGGTTTGAACTCTTTCGTATCCTTTATTATCTCCCAACTGCATAGCATTGTCAAGAGCCCGCATTGCGCTGCGGGCGGCTTTGTGCTACAATCATAGCAGCAATATTGCGCATTTTACGGCGCATTTCAGCAAAGGAGAGTATACAGCATGAAAGTTCTGCTCATCAACGGCAGCCCCCACGAGAAGGGCTGCACCTACACCGCCCTTTCCCTCATCGCCGGGGAACTGAAGGCACAGGGCATCGAGACCGAGATTTTGCACGTCGGCGGCCAGCCCGTGGGCGGCTGCATCGGCTGCGGCGGCTGCCGCAGCGGCAATGGATGCGTGTTCGGCGGCGTGGTCAACGAGGCCATCGAGAAGGCAAAGACCGCCGACGCCTTTGTGTTCGGCAGCCCGGTGCACTACGCCTCTGCTGCGGGCAACATGGCCAGCTTTATGGACCGTCTGGCCTACGCGGGCGGCAAGTATCTGGCCTACAAGCCCGCCGCCATCTGCTGCTCGGCCCGCCGCGCCGGTACCACCTCCACCCTTGACCAGCTGGTCAAATACCCCCAGTTCTTCCACATGCCGCTGGTCAACGGCTCCTACTGGGCCATGGTGCACGGCTCCAACCCCGAGCAGGTGCTGCAGGACGCCGAGGGCTGCGCCGTGATGCAGGAACTGGGCCGCAACATGGCATGGCTGCTGCGCTGCATCGAGGCCGGTAAGGCCGCAGGCATCGACCACCCGCAGAACCCGCCCCGCCCCATGACCAACTTTATCCGCTGAGGCAGGAATAAATTTGGAGCCCCGGAACGCCGCTGGCGTTCCGGGGCTCCATTTCTATGGGCGATTTTATACAATTTTTCCAAGCATTTCTTGGGAAGCCTGCCACCCGGCAGCTTTCGCGCACTGCAAAATTTCTGCTGTTCCGGCACAAAAGGGGCGTGAATGCTTTTTTCGTTCATAACTTTGTGATACCATACCTCTATAAGCATATCACTCAGACGGAGATCCTGCTATGGAACACTACGATTGGAACGAGGGCTGGCTGTTTGCCCCCACCTTTGACACGGCGCTGGTGCGCCCGGAGTGCCCGGAGCTTTCCCTTACCCCGGTGCGGCTGCCCCACACGGTCAAGCCTCTGCCCTATAACTACTGCAATGAAAACGACTACCAGCGCCTGTGCGGCTACCGGCGGGAGTTTTTTGCGCCCAAGGAGTGGCTGGGCCGCACCGTGCTGCTTACCTTCGGGGCGGTGGCGCACGACGCCACCGTGTTCTGCAATGGGCGGCGGGTGTTCCACCATGGCTGCGGCTACACCGCCTTTACGGTAGACCTGACCGGCGCGCTGCGTCTGGGACAGAAAAACGTGGTGGCTGTGCGCTGCGACTGCCGGGAGGATCTGAACATCCCGCCCTTCGGCGGGCAGCTGGATGCGCTGACCTACGGCGGCATCTACCGCGCCGTCAGTCTGGATATCAAGGAGCCTGCCTACCTGCGGGACGTGTTCATCGAGGCCAAGGCCGAGGGCGATTTCCGCATCTACACTGCCACCGTGGGCGAGACGGTCGGCTGCACCCTGCAGGCCGAGATCCGCAGCCCCGCCGGGAGCCGGGCGGTGTACAGCGGCGAGCTTTCCCTGCCCACCACCGGCACACTGAACAACGTGCACCCGTGGAGCTTAGAGCACCCCACCCTGTACACCCTGACCGTGCGGCTCATCCGCCCCGGCACCGGCGGTCTGCCCGACCGGGTGCTGGACGAAAAAACGGTGCGGTTCGGTTTCCGCACGGTGCAGTTCGTGGCAGGCGGGCTGTACCTGAACGGCCAGCGGGTGGAGCTGCGCGGGCTGGACCGGCACCAGAGCTACCCGTATCAGGGCTACGCCATGCCGGACAGCATCCAGCGGCTGGACGCCCAGCTGCTGAAAAAGGAACTGGGCTGCAACGCCGTGCGCACCTGCTATGCGCCCCCCAGCCCGGCGTTTCTGGACGCCTGCGATGAGTTGGGTCTGCTGGTGTTCCCCGAAATGCCCGGCTGGCAACACATCGGCGATGAGGTCTGGCAGGCGCAGGCGCTGCAGAACTGCCGGGAGATGGTGTGCCAGTACCGCAATCATCCCAGCATCTTTTTGTGGGGTGCCCGCATCAGCGGCAGCCCCGACAACGAGGCCTTTTATAAGCGCACCAACGAAGCCATCCACCGGCTGGACCCCACCCGCCCCACGGCGGGCACCCGCAGCACCCGCAAAAGCCAGCTGCTGGAGGACGTTTACGCCTACAATGATTATTCCTACGCTGGGCGCGGCGCGGGCTGCGAGAACCGCGCCGCCGTGACTCCCGACACCCGCAAGGGCTACCTTATCAGCGCGTTCGGCGGACAGAACTTCCCCGCCAAGCCCTTTGACGATGAACCTCACCGTCTGGTGCAGGCGCTGCACCACGCCGCCGTGCTGAACGACAGTATCGCCCAGCCGGGCGTGGCAGGCAGCTTTGGCTGGTGCATGACCGACTACAACACCCACCGGGAATTCGGCAGCGGCGACCGCATCTGCTACCACGGCGTGATGGACCTGTTCCGCAACCCGAAGCTTTCTGCCGCCGTTTATGCCAGCCAGAAAACGCCCCGCGCACCCTCCGACATCGTGCTGGAGGTCTCCTCCGCCATGACGCTGGGCGACCTGCCCGGCGGCGCAGCAGCCGCCTGCTGGGTGTTCACCAACGCCGAGAGCGTTCGGTTGTACCGCGGCAACGACTTTGTGGCCGAGTTTGGCCCCGACCGCCGGGGACGCTTTGCCGCCCTGCCCCACCCGCCCATCGAGATCAACGATTTTGTGGGCTCCCTGCTGGAAAAGTACGAGGGCATGGATCACGCCACTGGCGCACAGGTCGCCGCCATCCTCAACGAGCTGCGGCGGGACGCCATGGCGCTTTCGCCCCTTTCCAAGGCGCGGATGCTCTCGCTGCGGCTGAGCTGGAGCGAGCTGCTGCGGATGTACTACAAATACATCGGTGTGCTGGGCAGTTCCGCGCCGGTGTACCGGTTCGAGGCGGTATGGCATGGCCGCGCCGTGCGCACCGTGGTGCGGGAGCCGGTGCAGAGCGTCCGACTGGAATGCACCGTGCACAATCCCCTGCTGACCGACGGCCCCACATGGGACTGCGCCGCGGTCAGCCTGCGCGCCATCGACCAGAACGGCAACCTGCTGCCCTACTGCGGCGAGGCCGTCTGCCTGTCCGTGGAGGGGCCGCTGAAAATTCTGGGCCCCAGCGTGGTGCCCCTGCGGGGCGGCATGGCGGGCACCTACCTTGCCACCACCGGCGAGGCCGGACGCGCCGTGCTGCACTGCCGCATGGAGGGCGCACTGGACACGGAGGCGGTGCTCACCGTGCGCAGCCGGGAGGAGCAAAACGTTTAATTTTCGTCCTTTCATGATAGATTTGCAGTCTGTTCAAAATTTTATCATGGTTGGCTGATATCCTAGAAGCACAAAGTATTCCGCAGGGCGGCGCTGCTGCCCTGCGTTTCCGTGTGTAAAGCCCCAGAGAAGAGGATGCGAAAACCTATGAGAGAAAAATTCCGTCAATTCATGATCGGGCGCTACGGCACCGATGGCCTGAACCAGTTTTTGAGCATGAGCTCCATCGTGATGCTGCTGGTATCGCTGCTCACCCGCGTTTCCCTGTTCACATGGCTGGGCGCAGCGCTGCTGATCCTGTGCTACTACCGCAGCCTGAGCCGCAACATCTCCAAGCGCACCGAGGAGAACTACCGCTTTTACAGCCTGAAGGACCGGTTCAATAACAAGTTCCGCAGCCTGAAGGAGCAGTGGGCCAACCGCAAGCTGTACCACTACTACCGCTGCCCCCAGTGCCGTCAGAAGCTGCGCGTGCCCCGGGGACGCGGACGCATCCAGATCTCCTGCCCCCGCTGCGGCACCCAGTTCATCAAAAAGAGCTGAGCTGCCATGTTCGGATATGTGATCCCGGATCGGGCCGGCCTCAGCCCCGAAGCGCAGAGCCGCTATCGCTCGGCCTACTGCGGGCTGTGCCGCCGCATCGACGCCTTGCACGGGCTGCGGGGACGGTTCAGCCTGAGCTATGACCTGACCTTTTTAAATATCCTGCTGTGCAGCCTGTACGAGGGCGAAACGCCCGCAGACAGCGGCATCGACCGCTGTCCCGTCCACCCGGTGCATGGTGTGCTCTGGCGCAGCGCCGACCCTACCGACTACTGTGCCGACCTGAGCGTAGCGCTGCACTACTATAACGCACAGGACAAATGGCAGGATGACCATAATCTGCTGGCACTGGGGTACAGCACCCTGCTGGACAACAGCACCGCCGAGGCCGCCCTGCGCTGGCCGCGGCAGTGCAATGCCATCCGTGCGTGTCTCGCCAAGCTTGCCGAGTACGAGGCCGCCGGCAGCACCGACCTTGACGCGGTGTCCGGCTGCTTCGGCACCCTGATGGCGGAATTGTTCGACTACCGGCAGGATCGCTGGGCACCGGAGCTGCGCAGCATCGGCTTCCATCTGGGCAAGTTCATCTACCTGCTGGACGCCTACGATGACCTGCCCCGCGACAAGCGCCGGGGCGCGTACAACCCCCTGCGAGAGCTGAGCACCCACCCGGACTATGAGGAAGAGATGCTGGACATCTTTGAGCTGCTGCTGGCACGCTGCGCGCAGAACTTTGAGCGTCTGCCCTGCGTGGAGGACGCAGATCTGCTGCGCAACATCCTGTATTCCGGCGTGTGGCTGAAATACAACTGCAAAAACGCAAAACGCACCGGAAAGCCCGATGCGTCTTGATTTTGTGCCGATGTTCCGGTAAAATAAAACGGATGCGGTGCAGCGGTGCTGTACCGTCAGTATAATGAGTGAGGAAGTATACCGAGCATGAGAGATCCCTATGAGGTGCTGGGCGTTCAGCGCGGCGCAAGCGACGACGAGATCAAAAAAGCATACCGCGCCAAGTGCAAACGCTGGCATCCGGATTTGAACCCCAACGACCCCACGGCCGAGGAGCACTTCAAGGAGGTGCAGGCCGCCTACGATGCCATTACCAAGGGCGATACCGGCCCCCAGATGGGCGGCAACCCCTACGGCGGTTACCAGCAGCAGGGCTACAACCGGCAAGGCTATGGTCAGCAAGGTTACGGCCAGCAGAACTACGGCTACACCGGCTTTGATGGCTTTGACGGGTTTGAGGGCTTCGACCCCTTTGGCTTCGGTTTTGGCTTTGGCGGCTATCAGCAGGCCGGGCCCAGCGCCTCCGGCACCGACACCCCGGAGATGCAGGCCGCCCGCAACTTTGTGGCCAATGGCCGCTACGCCGAGGCGCGCCGGGTGCTGGACGGCATGACCGGCCGCAATGCGCGGTGGTATTACCTCTCTTCGCTGGCCAATCAGGGCCTTGGCAAAAGCGTAGACGCCCTGCAGGACGCCCGCCGCGCCGTGCAGCTGGACCCGAACAACACCGAGTACCAGATGCACCTGCGCCGGATGCAGAACCCCGGCCAGACCTACCGCACCCAGACCACCTACGCCCAGCCCGGCGGGCTTTTGCGCTGGTGCTGGAGCATGATTTTGCTGAACCTGCTGTGCAACTGCTGCTGCGGCGGCTGGGGCTTCCGTGGGTTCCGTATGTGATATGATTTTATACAAAAAGGCTGCTGCACGCACGGTGCAGCAGCCTTTTTCTGTTTGCGGATGTAAGGGGTCGCTCTTACTTCTGGGGAGCCTCGAAAGCAATAGCGGTAGCACCGGCAGCGGCGTCCACGCTCTTCAGAGAGATGGGAGCCACCTCGTAGTGCAGGGTGTCAAAGCTCTGGGTGCTGCCGTCCTCGGTGGTGAACTCCAGAACATAGACAACGTCATCCTGCTTGTCAGCCTCGACATCGCGGGTGATGACGATGCTCTCGCCGTCAGCCAGACCCTCGCCTGCCAGGTTCTCGCCCTTGTCCTCAGAGCCTGCATCGTACAGGTACAGCTCGGTCACCTTGCTGCCGGTGGTGTTGTACACGGTGTACTCGGCAGAAGTGGCCTCAGCCTCAGAGGGAGCAACCTCGGAGGAAGCAGCCTCGGAAGAGGCAGCAGCAGAGGATGCGGTGGAGGATGCGGTGGAGGATGCAGCGGTAGAGGCAGCACCGCCGCAGGCGGGCCTGCCGACAGCCAGTGCCAGAGCGGCAGCGGCAATTGCAACAGTCTTGAGCTTCATAGGGATTATCTCCTTTTTCGTCTTTTGTTGGTGTCAGCCCCCGGCAGCATACCAACCGCCTTGGTTGGGCTGATGTTCTCTTATTATACGCACATTGACAAAAAAAGCAAGCTTTTTTCGTGAAAAATCAACGATGAAACAAGAACTGTTACCATTTTGACATGAATTTGGCACATTTTAGGTGGTAGAAGCATGAAACAGGTTGCATATATGCAGCTTTCGTTTCCTGCCGCTGTGCAGACGGCGAAATAGAGCTGCAAAAAATTTTATTTTCCCCTTGACAACAGCCCACCGCCGCTGTATACTGTGCATCGTGAACGTTGTTCATGTTGGAGGGTGAGTGTATGAATCCAATGGCAACATCCAAGGCGGACATCCTGAAAATCAGCCGGGAGCTGATCCAGCAGAACGGCTGGGCAGCGGTCAACATCCGTGCGGTCGCGGCCGCCTGTGGGGTCTCCGTGGGCTGCATCTACAACTACTTCGGCTCCAAGACCGAGCTGGTAAGCGCGGCCGTGGAAAGCATCTGGAACGACATCTTCCACCACCCGGAGGACAAAGCCGTGTTTCAGGACACCCTGTCCTGCATCCGGTGGATGTACCGGCAGATGGGATACGGCTGCCAGCAGTATCCCGGCTTCTTCACCCACCACGCGCTGGGCTTTGTGCAGCAGGACACTGCCGACGGCAAGCAGCAGATGCGGCAGACATGGCAGCACATTCTGGACGCCTTGTGCAACGTGCTGCGCCATGATACCAAGATCCGTCCGGACGCCTTTACCGAGCAGTTCACCCCGGAACAGTTTGCGGGCATCCTGTTCTCCCTGATGCTGTCTGCGGTGGTGCAGCAGAGCTTCGACCCCTCTGCGGTGCTGGAGATCGTGCGCAGGACCATTTATTAAGCAAAAAAACATCCCACAAGCCTTGTGGGAGTTTTTTAAGCCCCAATGTGAACATAGTTCAATTTGGTTTCTGCCCCCTGCAGACCATACTACTGCAAGCCCTTTTCCCTTCGATGCTTCCGGTACGGCTCTGCCGCGCCGGTTCGCCATAAAATCAAAAAACAGCAATCAAAACAAATAAAGGAGAAAAACGCATGAGAGCAATCATTGAGACTGTTTTCGACATCTTCTATCTGGTCACCGTACTCACGGTGGGCATCCGCATGATCCGCGGCAGCAAGGCCGGCACCCAGTTCCGCCTGTTCGGCCTGATGGCCGTTGTGCTGGGCGCGGGCGACTCCTTCCATCTGGTGCCCCGCGCACTGGCGCTGTGCACCACCGGTCTGGAAAACTACGCTGTGCCGCTGGGTCTGGGCAAGTGGATCACCTCTGTGACTATGACCGTGTTCTATGTGCTGCTGTACTACGTCTGGCGCAAGCGCTACCAGATCGAAGGACAGAAGAACGTGACCGCCGCCGTGTACGCCCTGTCCGCTGTGCGCATCGTGCTGTGCATGATGCCGCAGAACCAGTGGCTGACCAACCACACCCCGCTGACCTGGGGCATCTTGCGC